>ENA-OBLH01000013-OBLH01000013.1-metagenomes-genome-assembly--contig:-NODE-13-length-117541-cov-25.3151_pt1 | contig 117541 bp, 103 predicted proteins | sample MGYA00153382_OBLH01 | MGnify analysis MGYA00153382
TGGAGCGGGAAATCGGGTTCGAACCGACGACCTCAACCTTGGCAAGGTTGCGCTCTACCAACTGAGCTATTCCCGCGTATCTAACGAAGCCTTAAATTCTACAACAGAAATAAAGAAACGCTGCGATGAGACGAATTGTAGCGCACTTTTTTCATGCATCTGAAAAGCACGCTACAAATTTTCATCAATGCTTGACTGCTCTCGTTTTCTTAGCCGCAGCTTTAGTTGCTACGGCTTTTGGAGCAACGGCAGGTACTGATACAACCGTCTCCTCATCCAAAGCGACGGGCATCCGCTCAAGAGCGATCTTCAAAACGTCATCAATCCACCGGACTGGAATAATTTCCAAGTCAGTTTTCACATTGGCCGGAATGTCCTGCAAATCCTTCAAATTCTCCAATGGAATCAAGACAGTTTTGATACCTCCACGCAAGGCTGCGAGCAGCTTCTCCTTCAGTCCACCGATCGCGGTCACTTCGCCGCGCAACGTGATCTCACCCGTCATAGCAACATCAGCGCGAACTGGAATTCCTGTCAAAGCTGAGACAAAGGCAGTTGTCATTGCAGCTCCCGCGCTAGGCCCATCCTTAGGGGTTGCGCCATCAGGTACATGCACATGAATATCACGCTTCTCAAAAGCGGCATCTTCAATACCCAAAGCACGTGAGCGACTGCGCACGACAGTACGTGCCGCTTCCACCGACTCCTTCATCACGTCACCCAAAGAGCCCGTGCGGAGGATATTGCCTTTTCCAGGCATCGTCGCCGCCTCGATAGTCAGCAAATCACCACCAACTTCCGTCCAAGCAAGACCAACAACCTGCCCCACCTGGTTTTGCTGTTCAGCACGACCATAGGTGTATTTATGCACACCCAGATACTCATCCAGATTTGCTGCACTGACGACAACCTTTGGTTTTAGCTTTTGCAGCTGCAGGCCCTTCACTACTTTACGGCAAATCTTCGACAGCTCACGCTCTAAAGAGCGCACACCCGCTTCACGCGTGTAGTAGCGGACGATGTCACGAATGCAATCGTCCCTGACCTCCAGCTCGCCCTCTTTCAAGCCATTGTTCGTTATTTGCTTAGGTAGCAAATAACGCTTGGCAATATTCAGTTTTTCATCTTCCGTGTACCCGGCCAGACGGATCACTTCCATCCGATCCAGCAGCGCTGGTGGAATATTCATCGAGTTCGAGGTCGCCACAAACATGACATCACTCAAATCGAAATCTACTTCCACGTAGTGATCACCGAAAGCGCTGTTTTGCTCTGGATCTAAGACCTCCAGCAATGCGCTCGATGGATCACCCCGAAAATCCATGCCCAGCTTATCAATTTCATCAAGTAAAAACAGCGGGTTACGTGTACCCACTTTTTCTAAGTTCTGAATGACTTTACCGGGCATCGCACCAATGTAAGTTCGGCGGTGGCCACGAATTTCAGCCTCATCACGCATACCGCCCAAAGCCATCCGCACATATTTACGCCCGGTCGCCTTAGCAATAGACTGCCCCAGTGAGGTTTTACCCACGCCAGGAGGCCCCACCAAGCACAAAATTGGTGCTTTAACCTTATCAACACGCTGCTGTACAGCAAGGTATTCCAAGATACGGTCTTTGACTTTTTCAAGACCGAAATGGTCGGCATTCAGCACTTCTTCAGCATTCGCCAAATCATGCTTGATCTTGGTTTTCTTGCTCCAAGGCAAACCAGTCAGTACATCAATGTAGTTGCGCACAACAGTCGCCTCGGCAGACATGGGCGACATCAACTTGAGTTTTTTAAGTTCTGCTTCAGCCTTTTTACGAGCCTCGGCTGGCATTCTGGCTGCCTTAATCTTCTTTTCGATTTCTTCTAAATCAACGCCATCCTCACCCTCGCCGAGCTCCTTCTGAATAGCTTTGACTTGCTCATTCAAATAGAAATCCCGCTGGTTCTTCTCCATCTGACGCTTCACACGACCGCGGATTTTCTTGTCGACATTCAAAATATCGACTTCCCGATCAAGCTGCTCAAATAGATTCTCTAGGCGCTCCTTCACTCCTGCCAAATTCAGAACGACCTGTTTGTGATCGAGCTTTAATGGCAAATGTGCTGCGATGGTATCGGCCAAACGGCCTGCATCATCAATACCTGCAATCGACGTCAAAATCTCAGATGGAATCTTCTTGTTGAGCTTGACATACTGATCGAACTGCTGAGACACAGCTCGACGCAAGGCCTCGATCTCACTGGCCTCTTTCTCAGAAGGCGCATTGACCGAAATTTCCTGACAACTCGCTACAAAGTGGGTTTCATGGTCGACCACACCCACTAACGTTGCTCGCTGCTGACCCTCCACCAATACTTTGACCGTGCCATCAGGCAACTTCAGCATTTGCAAAATTGTGGAAATGCTGCCGACCTCGAACAAATCTTCGGTCGAAGGCTCATCCTTAGATGCCGTTTTTTGCGCAACAAGCATGATCCGACGATCTGCTTCCATCGCTAGCTCAAGAGCCTTAATACTCTTAGCACGCCCCACAAAAAGGGGAATCACCATATGAGGAAATACAACCACATCACGCAAAGGCAACAGCGGCAGTTCAATGCTCTCAATGGGGGACAAATCAGTAGATCCTGACATGAAACTCCTTCGCCATCACAGCACGCATATGCCGTGATTCATCATCTTTACACCCAAGCTTCAGCTTGTAGAAAAACATGGCTCTACGTAACGCAAAGCCATGTCCAATCCGCTTAAGCCTTTTTAGCGGCCTCTCGATAGACCAGCAGAGGAGCCTTGCCCTCTACGATAGTGGCCTCTTCCACCACAACCTTTTCCACATTCTCAAGATTGGGCAGATCAAACATAGTGCTCAAGAGTGACTGCTCAAGAATTGAGCGCAGCCCACGAGCCCCTGTCTTACGAGCAATCGCCTTGCGCGCGATTGCAGACAAGGCGGAGGGGCGCACCTCCAACTCAACCCCTTCCATGGAGAGCAATTTACTGTATTGCTTCACCAAGGCATTTTTGGGCTCGGTCAGAATGCGAACCAAAGCTTCTTCGCTCAACTCAGTCAGCGCAGTCACTACAGGCATGCGCCCAACCAGCTCAGGAATAAGGCCGAACTTGATCAAGTCTTCAGGTTCGATATCTTGAAAAAGCTCGGTCAGAGAACGATTCGCCTTGCTGCGAACTGCAGCACCAAAGCCAATGCCTGAAGCTTCAGTGCGATTTTCAATAACTTTTTCTAGACCCTGGAAGGCCCCGCCACAAATGAACAAGATATTGGTGGTATCAACCTGCAGAAAATCTTGATTGGGATGCTTGCGCCCACCTTGAGGGGGAACACTTGCCATCGTGCCTTCAATCAATTTCAGCAGTGCTTGCTGCACACCCTCTCCAGAGACATCACGCGTAATGCTCGGGTTATCTGATTTGCGCGAAATTTTGTCAATTTCGTCAATGTACACAATGCCCCGCTGCGCACGCTCTACGTTGTACTCACAGCTTTGCAGTAATTTCTGAACAATATTTTCTACGTCTTCGCCCACGTAACCTGCTTCAGTCAACGTAGTTGCATCAGCCATCACAAAAGGCACATCTAATTGACGGGCCAAAGTTTGAGCCAGCAATGTCTTACCCGACCCTGTGGGGCCAATCAGCAAAATATTGCTTTTGGACAACTCAACATCTTCTTTGCCGGCTTTATCTTTGTGATTGAGGCGCTTGTAATGGTTATAAACCGCGACCGCTAACGTACGTTTCGCCTGCTCCTGATCAATCACATAGTTATCAAGACTTGCTTTGATTTCCGCAGGCGTAGGAAGATCGCCACGGGCCTCACGTGCGCTGGCATCCGGAACCTCATCGCGAATGATTTCATTGCACAAATCAATGCATTCATCACAGATGAAGATGGATGGACCAGCAATCAACTTTTTGACCTCATGCTGGCTTTTGCCACAGAAGGTGCAATAAAGATTTTTCTCGCTGGTTGTGCCTTTTTTCTCGGCCATGGGGGCTACGCCTTGTTTACGTCAATAAGAGAAGAGGATGATAGCAATGTAAAAACGGCGCTCACCGAAGGGGAAAGCGCCGCTTGCTGCTGATCAGCGCTATGTGTTACGCGCGTTTTTCAATCACGCTATCAACCAGACCATAGTCTTTGGCTTCTTGCGCCGACAGAAAGTAATCACGCTCTGTATCGTGCTGAATTTTCTCCAGCGGCTGCCCTGTTTGCTCAGCCAACAGTTTATTCAAACGCTCTCGTGTCTTCAGAATTTCACGTGCATGAATTTCAATTTCCGTGGCCTGACCTCGAGCACCGCCCAAGGGCTGATGGATCATGACCTGTGAGTTAGGCAGCGCAAAACGCTTTCCCTTTGCACCAGCTGATAACAAGAATGCTCCCATGCTTGCAGCCATGCCACAGCACAAGGTCGATACATCAGGCTTGATGAAGTTCATGGTGTCAAAAATCGCCATGCCCGCAGTCACACTCCCACCAGGAGAGTTGATGTAAAAGGAAATGTCCTTTTCTGGGTTTTCACTTTCCAGAAACAACAATTGAGCAACCACAAGGTTAGCAGTCTGATCATTGACTTCGCCAACCAAGAAAATTACGCGCTCTTTGAGCAAGCGGGAATAGATGTCGTAAGACCGCTCACCGCGACCTGACTGCTCAACCACCATGGGTACCATACCCAAACCTTGCATGTCCAATGCGCTCATGTTTTCTCCAAACAAGGGAACAGAACAAATACTGTAACCAAGAAATGAAATGGGGCTTGTGCGGCAAAGCACAAGCCCCGGTTCTAGAACTTTTAAAGCGATGTCTGCATGATCACTCAACTGTGATCAACGGCGCCTTGTTCAAGTCAAGCTATTAGGCTTGACCCATCAGTTCTTCGAACGACACAGCTTTGTCGCTTACCTTGGCCTTGCTCAAAACGAACTCAGTCACGTTGTTTTCAATCACAACGGCTTCCACTTCAGCCAAGCGCTGACGGTCGCCAAAGTACCAGCGAACCACTTCTTCAGGCTTCTCGTAAGAGGCTGCCAGCTCATCAACATGAGCTTTCAGTTGATCGGGAGTAGCTTCCAGCTTGTTTGCTTTCACCAACTCCGCCACTACCAAGCCCAGACGCACACGACGCTCGGCTTGGGGCAAGAAGATATCTTCTGGAATCTCTGCCTTGTCAGCATCCGGAATGCCACGCTGCTTCAAGTCAGCACGAGCACCTTCCATCAGACGAGCAACTTCAGCTTGCACCGAAGCCTTAGGCAAGTCCAGCTCAGCCACAGAAACCAAAGCATCCATCACCGCTTGCTTGTTGCGCGCTTGCAAGCGGAACTTTACTTCGCGCTCCAGATTTTTCTTGATATCTGCACGCAGGGCATCAACGCTGCCGTCAGCAATACCCAGAGACTTTACCAATGCTTCGTTCACTTCAGGCAAGCTCGCGGCTTCAACCTTCTTCAAGGTCACCAAGAAGTCAGCGGTTTTGCCAGCGACGTCTTTGCCATGGTAGTCCTCAGGGAATGCCAAGGGGAAAGTCTTGGATTCGCCAACCTTCATGCCACGGACTGCATCTTCAAATTCCTTGAGCATTTGGCCTTCACCAACCAGGAATTGAAAATCTTCAGCCTTGCCACCAGCAAAGGTTTCGCCGTCGATCTTGCCTTCGAAGTCCACGGTCACGCGATCGCCATCCACTGCAGCTTCAGTTGCGGCGCGTTGAGCGAAAGTGCGACGCTGCTTGCGCAGGATGTCCAAAGTCTTTTCAATAGCAGCGTCATCCACTTCTGCAGTCAGCTTTTCAACTTCAGCAGCGGCCAGATCACCGATCTTTACTTCGGGGAATACTTCGAAAACAGCTTCGAATTCTGCTTGACCTTCAGCAGCGCCTTCCTTTTCGGAAATGCGAGGCTGGCCGGCAACGCGCAGACCAGCTTCTTGCACGCTCTTGGCAAATTCTTCACCGACCTTGTCGTTCAGCACTTCGTACTGCACTGAGTAACCATAACGCTGAGCAACAACGTTCATGGGCACCTTACCGGGACGGAAACCGTCCATCTTCACAGTGCGAGCCACCTTCTTCAGACGATTTTCAACTTCAGTCTGGATTGCGGCAAGGGGCAAGCTCAGCGTGATTTTGCGCTCGAGCTTCTCTAGAGTTTCAACTGTAACGGCCATGGTGATTCCTAATTCTGGGGAAATAGTGGACTGTGCCGACTGCAGTTCACAGCCTGCACCGTATTCCGCATAGTCTCACTGGAATGTGGTGCGCGGGGCGCGGATCGAGCAGACAATAAATTCAACAAGTTATGCATTGTTTGCGGGATTCGCGCGGGACACTAAGTCACTTCCCAGCGCATTCTCAATCCAACATTATATCCAGCCCGAGACAGCCAAAACCGGCGCAACCTTACAAACAGCTAAGTTGGACGACTCAAGACCCTGTATAGGGCCTCAGTTGCGATCAAAACCCGTCGCCACCTGTTTTGCACTAATTGCAGCCAAAGACTTGTAGAGCGTGTTTTTTCACCCCCCGTCACCGACGTCTAAATCGACGCCCGAAGCGGGCGGGCAAAGCTGGGTTTCGAGCGCGCGCTGAGGGTGCTGACAGGAGGCTTATTGGCTAGTGATAGCAATTGCTTACAGATCACTCTTGAGCACAAATTGTGTTTACGCACAGTACACAGTCAGCACTGCAAGCAAGTCACCTATGCCAACTGAAACAAAGAAAAAGGTTCAGAAGGATCTGGCCAGCAAGCATGTCGGCGCCCTGTGTGAGCTGCTAGCTGCGGCACTGAGCAACTAAGCCCGCGCAGCCTGCATTCATTCCATGCTCAAGCCCATCACCAGCCAGCTGGATCAAGCTGCTAGCTATATGGCCGATCACCTCTAAGCAGATCAGCCATACCCCAAAAAGCTCCGAACCTCAGGGCTTTTTGCTTTTATTGAACTAGCTACTTCAAGGACTGTGCATCCGCAGTAGGCAAGCTTTTGAGCGCTGTGCGCAGCGCACCCACATCACCCTGCTTGGTTTCCGGGCCAGTCAAATACAAGATGCAGTCCGCGTGATTGCCATTGGTTTAGTACCGCCGCCTAAACAGCGTGGCGCTCTCATTGGGCAAGGCCGACTACAGCGCTACCAAGTCCTGCCTGGCTCACATCCGGCTCCATGATGTGGCAGATACTGCCGACGCGAAACGTGTGCACCAGCGATGTGCTCAAGTGGATGAAATGCGAATCACAAGTGACGGCAGCAACATACCTTGAGGGACAGTTGCCGCCTAAGAGGCGCCATTTGATGTGTATCCGCAAAGCAGCCATTCCATAGCCCTCGAGCAGCCATGACGTTGCATAGTAATCAAGACAATAATTCAACAATAGTTGTATTATTGCTTAATGCAAGAAGCTCAAGTTATTCGTTCTCTCTCTGCTTTGGCCCATGAAGCACGTCTGCGCGTTTTTCGTGCGTTGGTTGTTGCAGGACCAGATGGCCTTACACCCAGTGCATTGGCAGAGCAGTTGGGTATCGCCCCCAATGCGCTGTCATTTCACCTTAAGGAACTATCCCATGCGGAACTCGTGAGTCAGGAAAGGCAGGGACGCAACGTGCTGTATCGAGCCGCGTTTCCTGCCATGAATGGCCTGTTGGCATACCTCGTCGAGAACTGCTGCGAGGGTGCAGCCTGCATCCCAGACGCTGCGGCTTTGTGCAAGTGCTGAAACGGCAGTCGCTAGGAGCAGTTCATTATGTTGTCGGCCATCCTGATTTTCATTTTCACGCTAGCCCTTGTCATCTGGCAACCGCGGGGGCTTGGCATTGGTTGGAGCGCCTCGATTGGGGCCACTGTCGCGCTGCTGCTGGGGGCCGTGCACTGGGCTGATATTCCGATGGTCTGGAATATCGTCTGGAATGCCACGGCAACCTTTGTTGCGGTCATCATCATCAGCCTTTTGCTGGACGAGGCTGGATTCTTTGAGTGGGCCGCATTGCACTTTGCCCGCTGGGGTGGAGGCAGTGGGGTCAAGCTGTTTGCTTTCATCGTGTTGCTGGGTGCAGCCGTGTCGGCCCTGTTCGCCAATGACGGAGCAGCACTGATCCTTACGCCCATCGTAATGGCCATGTTGGTGGCACTGGGCTTTTCTCCAGCGGCAACGCTGGCGTTTGTGATGGCTGCAGGATTTATTGCCGACACGGCAAGCCTTCCACTGATCGTCTCCAATCTCGTGAATATTGTGTCCGCCGACTTTTTCAAGATCGGCTTCAACGAGTACGCGTCGGTGATGGTGCCAGTCAATATTGCCTCGGTCCTGGCCAGCCTCGGTGTGCTGCTGCTGTTTTTCCGACGCGATACTCCCACCTCCTATGACGTAGCTCAGCTCAAGCAGCCATCAGCTGCGATCAAGGATCTGGCCACCTTCCAGGCTGGTTGGATCGTACTGGTCTTGCTGCTGGTCGGCTTCTTCGCGCTGGAGCCTCTGGGCGTCCCCGTTAGTGCAGTGGCCGCCGTGGGGGCTGTGATCTTATTGGCGGTGGCTGCGCGTGGCCATGCCATCAGTACCAGAAAGGTGCTTCATGGTGCTCCATGGCAGATCGTTGTGTTCTCGCTGGGTATGTATCTGGTGGTCTATGGGCTGCGCAATGCGGGGCTGACGGATTACATCGCCGCGTTGCTAAATCAATTTGCTGCTGGTGGCGTGTGGACCGCATCACTGGGCACAGGCATTCTTTCTGCGGTGCTGTCTTCCATCATGAACAACATGCCCACGGTGCTGATCGTAGCCTTGTCCATCGACTCATCAACGGCAAGCGGTGCAGTCAAGGAGGCCATGGTGTATGCCAATGTGATTGGCTGCGATCTGGGTCCAAAGATTACGCCCATTGGTAGTTTGGCCACGCTGCTGTGGCTGCATGTACTCGCCAAGAAAGGCACAACGATTGGCTGGGGCTACTACTTCAAAGTGGGAGCAGTACTGACCATGCCTGTGCTGCTCATCACCCTCGCAGCGCTGGCCTTGCGACTCAGTGTGGGTACATGAACCTTTGCAACGGAAATTTAGCGCTATGAGTGACATCACGATTTATCACAACCCAGCCTGCGGCACCTCTCGCAATGTTCTGGCACTGATCTGCAACAGCGGAGAAGATCCCACGGTCATTGAGTACCTCAAGACGCCCCCTGATCGCTCCACGCTGGTGGGCCTGATCCAAGCAATGGGCACACCAGTGCGCGAGGTGTTGCGTCAAAAAGGTACGCCTTACGACGAACTGGACCTTGGTGCCCCTCAATGGACGGATGAGCAACTGATTGATTTCATGCTCCAGCACCCCATTCTGATCAATCGGCCGATAGTGGCAACCCCTTTGGGAACCCGTTTGTGCCGTCCCTCGGAGGCTGTGCTGGACATTCTGCCGCAGCACCAACAGGCCGCATTCTCCAAAGAAGACGGGCAAGCCGTCATTGACTCAAAAGGAAATCGAATTGGCAAGCTTTGATCTACCGAATCTGGACGAAAAAGTGTTTGAAAAACCCAGCCTGGAAGGCTTGTTGCCCACACAACGTGCTGCGCACGCACCACGCATTTTGCTTTTGTACGGCTCGGTTCGCGACCGTTCTTACAGCCGCCTGCTGACCGAAGAGGCTGCGCAACTGTTGCGCAAAATGGGGGCAGAGACCAGAGTTTTCGATCCACGTGGCCTGCCGCAGCCCGATGGTGCACCTGACGATCACCCAAAAGTCAAGGAACTGCGCGAACTGGCTATTTGGGCCGAGGGTATGGTCTGGACGTCTCCTGAGCGTCATGGAGCGATGAGCAGCATCCTCAAAGCGCAGATAGACTGGATTCCCTTGTCCGCTGGTGCCGTGCGACCGACGCAAGGCAAGACATTGGCGGTGATGCAAGTCTCAGGCGGCTCTCAGTCCTTCAACGCCGTCAACCAGATGCGGGTGCTGGGTCGCTGGATGCGCATGATCACCATCCCCAATCAGTCATCCGTTGCCAAGGCATTCATGGAGTTTGATGAGGCAGGCCGGATGAAGCCCTCTTCGTATTACGAACGTGTGGTGGATGTGATGGAAGAACTGGTCAAGTTCACGCTGCTGACGCGAGACTGCGCGGACTATCTGGTGGATCGCTATAGCGAGCGCCGTGAAAGCGCCCAAGAACTGTCCAAGCGGGTCAACCAACGCAGCATCTAAGCGATACAGCCGGGCAGACGCCACATCTTGAAAAATTGAGCGACTGCTTATCTACTTTTTTGAAGGACAGCAATGAGCCGATCTGCGACTGTCGCAGTCCGACCAAAAACTGGCATCCGCTTGCTGCAGCGGACTAGCGCTTAGCTGGTTGGCATTTAGACAGTGCTCAGCGAAGGCCATGCATGGCGTGCTGTGGTCCACGAACTGGGCGAAGGTTTGTAAGGAGCGTGTGCAGGCATTGGGTTATCTACCCATGCTTGAGCGTGGTGCGCAAGGCCAATGGGCGGCGGATGCCTGCCACGCTGTAACGTGGTCTGTACAAAGGCTGACCGTGCGCTCCCTGTGTGGGAACACACGGCACACGCCTTATTTGTTTTTCAACTTACCTTTGGGCAGCACCGAGGTGAGCGGGGCGATAGGGCGCATGGATTCCGGCGAGGTATTGACCAGCGGTGGCAAGCTGGTGTCCTTCTTCGGTTTTTTGACCATTTTGTTGTTAAGTTGCATGCCTTTGGCCATAGAAATCTCCAGTATTAAGCCTCCAATGTAACCGTGGCACGCTCAGGTCAGCCAGCCCATCCCTAGAAGGCCTTCATGCCATAACCTTAGAACGTGCTTGCCATCTCCTGAGTAGCAAAACCAAAAATGCCAAGTGAATGAACTGCACAGACTGCAATCGCTGCACAGCAGATATCTGAAGCACAGCCATCAAACAAAGAAAACTAAAAACCAAAAACAATAAAAATTGAATTTTTTATATAAAAGACTTATAATAAGATGGTTGCTAGCTAACTTAACTAGTTGCACAGCAACATCAGCATGAGGTGATCAAGTCCTCCTGCAAGAAATTTCCGCGAAATTTTTCGCACCGTTGGCTGTCGAGCAGCAGCCCATCGAGTTATCGAAAGCTCATGCAGGTCTCTTAGACCTGCTCTCTGATTGAACTAGATTCCACTCTCTCCTATTGCTATGGGCAAGTACTTCGTTACGCCCTCATCCCATAAGACCCATTGCGGTCGCTTCCAAGCATCCTTTGCACTTCAGCGCACAAAGCAAAACAGCAGCTACTGCCGTGTTTTTCGCGTTGACAAAACGTTTGCCTCGACCGAAGCAGCAAAAATCTATGCTGTGACGCAAGGCTGGCTGCAAACGTCCATGCAGCCCTCAACGTGCTGAGCCTCTAGCAAACGCTCAACTTCATCCGGTTGCTACGGATTAGCACTCCCCACAGCCATATTCAAACGATGCGTCAATTTTTGACGAGTCATTAATTAAAAGGCTTCTTCCATGAGCACCAAAATCTACGTTGGCAACCTGCCTTACTCCGTGACCGATTCCAGCCTGAAAAGCAACTTTGCTGAATTCGGAAGTGTTACCTCAGCCAAAGTCATGATCGATCGCGACAGCGGACAATCTAAAGGGTTTGCGTTTGTAGAGATGGCCACTGCTGATGCTTGTCAAGCCGCTATTACTGCGTTGAATGGAGTGTCCGTTGATGGACGTTCTATCGTCGTCAACCTTGCGAAACCTCGCGAAGAAGGACGTGGCTCCGGCGGCAATCGCGAATTCCGCGCTAGCTCTCGCCCTAATGTTGGCTATGGCAATGATGGCTATGGCGGTGGCACTGGCTACTGATTTAGCTACACACTCAAAAAAACGCCCCAAAATTGAGGGCGTTTTTTTGCGCCTGGAGATTGGCACTGGCCAGAAGAATTTATAGGCCGCTGAATGACTGTAATGGGACGATTTTCGGCGATCTCTGGCTTGCCAGGAGCCTTACCTCTAAACTGCCGTGACTTCTTCGCAGGAGCAAACTATTTATGTCCCAATCGCGCGATTTTAATTTCGCTGCAGTAGAAGCAGCCCTTTCTTACAGCTTTGCAGGAGAGATCAAGATTGGCGGAAACTATACGTCTGTTATCCGCCATGACAATCAAGTGTTCATCAGTGGCCAGATCCCCCGCGTTGACGACGAGGTTGTCGTCACCGGAAGAGTCGGGGTTGAGGTATCAGTAGCACAGGCGCAGCGTGCGGCAAAGGTATGCACCATGCGTGCATTGGCATTGCTACGGCAAGAGCTTGGCTCACTTGACAGAGTTCAACGCATCTTGCGAATCACAGTGTTTGTTCAATGTGCGCAGAACTTCACTCAGCAAAGCGAAGTTGCAGATGGCGCATCCGAAGTACTTTATGCAGTCCTGGGTGATGCAGGTGTTCACACGCGCACGTCGGTAGGTGTCTACCAACTCCCCAAAAATGCCGCAGTGGAAATAGATTTGATCGCTGCAGTCGTGTAGTTTGTAGAAATCTGTCTGCTGCTGCGCAGGAGCAGACAGATTTTCGCGGGCACACCCACTATTCAAGCAGCCGGCTTGGCAGGATTTTTGATTGGTTCGTGCTAGGGAATACTGTCAAAACGATCCCCAATCATCGTCATCCTTATTCGTCGATTGCTGAGCACCTGCCATCATTGCAGGGCGGCGCAATGCTGCTGTCTTATCCTTGATTACGGAGTTTTGAGGACGCTCTACCGTATGGGCTGGCTTAGCTTTTCGAGCCGGTGCAACAAACGCAGTCCCTTCAGCGCCAGTCGTGTGCTCAAACGCTGATAACTTGAAGACTGCAACGGCCCCCACCAATGACTGGGCCTGGTTGTTCAAACTGCTAGCGCCAGCAGCCATTTCCTCCACGAGAGCGGCGTTTTGCTGAGTGGTTTGGTCCATCTGCGTGACTGCCTCACTAATCTGGGCCATACCAGTGCTTTGCTCATGGCTTGCTGCACTGATTTCTCCCATCAGGTCGGTCACTCGGCGAATTGCAGTGACCACTTCGGTCATAGTTTTACCCGCCTTGTCTACAAGCTGCGAACCATGCTCAACACACTCCACGCTGGTATTAATCAATAACTTGATTTCTTTGGCTGCTTCGGCACTACGCTGAGCTAGGGCCCGTACTTCGGTGGCCACCACTGCAAAGCCTCGACCTTGCTCTCCCGCACGCGCGGCTTCTACTGCCGCATTTAGAGCCAGAATATTTGTCTGAAAGGCAATGCTGTCTATCACGCTGATGATGTCAGCAATTTTATTGCTGCTTGTATCAATGTTCTTCATGGTTTCAACCACTTCAGCGACTACTTCACCACCTTGGGCCGCAACGGAGGAAGCGCTGATTGCCATCTGATTCGCCTGGCGTGCATTGTCGGCATTCTGCTTCACAGTAGCGCCGAGCTGTTCCATGGATGCCGCCGTTTGCTCCAGCGCACTCGCCTGCTCTTCTGTACGGCTGGATAAGTCGCTATTGCCCACTGCAATCTGAGCGCTGGATGCGGCAACGCCTTGAGCATCACTGCGCACGGTGGTCACTGTTTTGACCAAGCTTTGCTGCATGCGTTGCAAAGCATTGAGCAACTGCCCCATTTCGTCTTTGGACTTCACTGTAATTTGCTCACTGAGGTCACCACCTGCCACGCGATCTGCCACTGCGACGGCTTGGGCCAGCGGGCGGGTGATCGAACGGGTAATTGCGACAGCCAGGAAAATCGCAAGGGCCATTGCGACAACGCTGGTGATCAGGACATTGCGTGATAAGTCGCGCGCAGCCGCTTCTGCTTGCTGACTTGCTCGCTCTGAATCTTTTGTCTGAAGATCCAGAATTTCTCTAATGACATTTTGATATTCGAGCTGTGTAGGCCGCAGTTTGGTTTCAAGTAAGACCAAGGCCTCATCTCTTTGATTTTTATCGAGCAGATCAAGGAATTCATTGCCAAATTTATGAAATGCTGCCCGTCCCTGCTTTAATTTTTCAACCAATGCCGAACCTTGTTCAGAGACAGCATGCTTTTGCAACGTTTCGACTTCGGCAGAGACTTCGCTACGAGATTTCTGAATAACGGCACGTGCAGATGACTGAATTTTTTCTGACGGAAATAGGCCTAAATTACGAAATTGGATTGCTTGCTCATTGGCCCCATCCGTGATGTTGTTCAACGTTCGGATAACAGGGATTTGGCTCTGGGTAATTTCACTGAGCACGGTGCTTTGTGTAGACGAACCCCAAAGTGCTACTGCACCTAGCAGCAGTAGCAGGGCCATCATAGCCATGAACGCGAGAGTCATTCGGACAGAGATTTTCAAACGATCCATTCATGCTTCTCCTGTTATGAATACAGTGTTTATTGCTACAGTTTTGTTTTTTAAATTGGAGTAAATTGCAACAAACTGTGTTTTTTATTAAAGCATTGAACTATTTATTTTTTGAAAAAATTCGTCCCGTGGTTTTCCCTTGTCATCAAAAATTGATTAAAAATCATTACTGATTGAATCACCAAATATTTCAATTAAAAATCAACGCCCTCTCATCAGTTTTGCGAAACACGCCTACATGCAATTAAATCGATTACAGACGAACGGCGATATCTTCATCAGATTTTCAATAATAAGTATTAAACAGCTCATTGATATCTACACGGCCATGGGTATGCGCTAGCGTCATCGCATCCAACCACTTACTCCGCAACATCAAAGCAGTGGCTCGCAAATCGTGAAAACGCAATTCTTCAATCATGGTGCGATCGCTCAGCTTGCGATACAGAACATCTCGGCTGGCATTGCTGATGGTGAAATAAGCATCACGCCCATCAAACTGGGCTTGTGCTTCCAGCACGCGCAGTAGCAGCACAGCTCGGCTGGAGAGAGGCGCATGCCGTGCACAAACCGTTGCTTCAGTCTTGTGCTTAGGTAATTCGTACCCCTTGTGTCTCAAATCCACAGTACTGCGCGACATACGCAAGATCTCACCACCGCGCTGCCGTGTGCAGTGATATCAGCATGGCCCACGCAGCTTGCTGCTGAGCAGTGGTGGGTGCTATGCGTGGTGATGCACCAGCGACAAATCTCCATCCATCCGCTAATGCGCCTGCGTGCATGCGCTTTGGCGGATAGTCGTATTTCTTGCCATGGACTCTTGCTTGCCCACTTCCACTGCTTCACACCCAGTGTCCGAATAGGACGATACAGCCGGGTCTCACGCAAGACACTAGAGTCCGAAACTTGCTTCAGACGTGCATCACACCAGTGCTCCAGGTCACGCCCCAGCGATCTCGTGAAAGACGTTGTTTGCTAATTCAGGATAGTCACGCGACCACGCATCAAACCAAAGGTTATCTGCGCACACATTGCTCGAGGTTTGGGTCTGCGGTTTCTCATCGGTAGCGCTCAACCACTTCAGCAAATCTGCGCCGGGGAAATTCCCCGCGAGCACCCGACAAAATAGCGGCTTCTTGAGCCACTGCCTATGCTTTGGTGGGCTCGTGTGGCTGTCCGCCTAACACCTGCCCGCTCAACCTCTGCGCGCCATCTGCCCCTCACCACAGCAAAATCCCGCGCGGGATTTGATACGGGACCAGCGCGGGAAAGACATGTAGTTTTAGACAAATTTATGCCGGATGAGGCAGGTGGACATTGAACAACCTAGGCAAGAAAAAAGCCCGTTCTCAGAGGGAGAACGGGCTTATACAGGGTGAGCTTGGATCAAGCTGTTTTTGTTCTTGGTGCGCGGGGCGGGACTCGAACCCGCACAGTGTTGCCACCGTCAGGACCTAAACCTGGTGCGTCTACCAATTTCGCCACCCGCGCGGTCTTGCTTAACTGCAGAGCTGGTGGATCACAAGTCTGAGTTATAGGTCAATAAAAGATTTTAACCGCGAAAATACACCTGACGCACGCTCCCTCACATCATTTTTCTGGCAAATACTCAACGCCAGGACGCTTCACACGGAAGCATGCGGCATACATGGCAGGCAAAGCGAACAATGTCAGCACCGTCGCCACAACCAACCCGCCCATGATGGCAACAGCCATGGGACCCCAGAAAACACTGCGCGACAAAGGGATCATGGCAAGTACAGCAGCGGCCGCCGTCAACACAATCGGGCGGAAGCGCCGCACAGCGGCCTCCACAATGGCATCCCAGGTTGGTACACCACGCGCACGATCCGTTTCGATCTGATCGATCAAAATCACCGAATTGCGCTGAATCATTCCCATCAACGCAATCACACCCAGCAGTGCCACAAAACCAAAGGGCCGGTTGAGCAATAACAACGCCGCGGCAACACCTGCTATACCCAGCGGCCCAGTCATGAACACCAGCAACGCCCGGCTAAAGCTATGAAGTTGCAGCATGAGCAAGGTGAACACCAAAAACAGCATGACAGGGATACCTGCAGCAATCGATGAGGCTCCCTTTGCACTCTCTTCCACAGCACCGGCCACCACAATGCGATAGTCCCCCAGCCCCTGCTCGCGCCACTGTGCTTGCAGTTTGTCCATATCGGGCTTGAGCGCCTGCGTCAATGTCGCGCCCTGCATGCCTTCACGCACATCACCCTGCACCGTAATGGCATAGCTGCGTGCGTCTCTCCAAAGCACACCGGGCTCCCAACTCAAAACGGGCTGAGCAATTTGCGCCAGCGGGATGGATTTACCAGATGCCGTGGGCAAATAGGCTGCCGCCAAGTCATCCATCGCATCACGCTCGTTCAAGGGCTGGCGCAACACGATGTTGATGAGTTTGTCGCCTTCACGGAACTGACCAATCGTGGCACCCGTCAGCATGGTTTGAGTGGCTTGCGCAATCGATTGACTACTCACCCCCAATGCCCGCGCCTTTTCTTGATCGACTTGCAAACGCATGACCTTGACTGACTCATTCCAGTTGTCGTTCACGCCACGCATGTCAGGATGCTTTCGCATCACCTCTTTGACTTGGTCAGCCAGCTGGCGCAACTGCGAAGCGTCTGTCCCCACTACGCGAAACTGCACAGGGTATGGCACCGGAGGGCCACTGGGCAGCAATTTTGCGCGTGCGCGCACCTCAGGAAAGGCTTGCGCCAAGCTTGCTGGCAATGCCTTCATCAATTGATCGCGCTCTTTCAACCCTTCGGTCATCAGAATAAATTGCGAGACATTGCTCTGCGGAAACACTTGATCCAAAGGCAAGTAAAAACGCGGCACCCCAGAACCTACCCAGACGGTGACGTCGTTGACACCACTTTGAGTCTGTAAATAAGTCTCCATGCGCTGCACAACCTGCTGGTTGCCTGCAAACGAAGTGCCTTCAGGAAACCACGCATCCACCAAAATTTCAGGGCGGTTGGAGTCTGGAAAGAACTGCTGTTGTACACGCGTCATGCCGAATATGCCCAATGCAAACACCACGACAGTCGCACCAATGGTCAGCCAGCGATGCTCCACACACCAATAAACGGCAGCGCGAAAGCGTTGATAGAACGGGCTATCAAACACTTCATGGGGATCGTGTTCAACCCCCTCACGGACTTCTGGAGCCTTGGGTTCTTTCAGGAAAATACTGCCGAGATACGGCACGAAGTACACCGAGACCACCCAGCTAATGATCAGAGCAATCACGGTCACCGCAAAAATCGCAAAGGTGTATTCGCCGGTCATGGACTTGGCCATACCAATGGGCAAGAAACCTGCTGCAGTAATCAAGGTGCCAGTCAACATCGGCATGGCCGTAATGTCATATGCAAAGGTCGCGGACCGCAGCTTGTCATAACCCTCTTCCAGCTTGCGCACCATCATCTCGACAGCAATGATGGCGTCGTCCACCAGCAAGCCCAGGGCAATGATGAGCGAACCCAGCGATATCTTGTGCAAGCCGATGCCCCAGTACCACATGGCCAGAAAGGTGGCCGACAGCACCAGAGGGATGGTTACCGCCACCACCAGACCAGGCCGGGGGTCAATATACCAACGCCGCCACCACACCGTTGCTGTGGTGCGCTTGTGCAAACCCAAGCTGATAAAGCTCACGGCCAGCACCACCACCACCGCCTCGATCAACACCTTGATGAACTCGTTGACGGAATCCGTAACGGCCTTGGGTTGGTCTTGAATATTGACCAGGCTTACCCCTGCAGGCAGCGTCAATGCAATCTGCTGCACCGATGAACGCAGGGATTTACCCAGTCCCACGATATCGCCGCCCTTGCTCATTGAAATACCCAGAGCAATTACTTCTTGCCCGTTGTGGCGCACCTTCACGCCAGGTGGGTCTTCGTAACCTCGCTCAATATCCGCAATATCACCAAGGCGCAGTTGCACACCGGAAGCAGCGCGCACAGGCATGGAACGGACCTGCTCGACCGCATTAAATTGCCCAGCTACACGTACCTGAACCTGCTCCTGAGGTGTTTGCAATACCCCAGAGCCTTCAATCGCATTTTGCTGATTTAGCTGTGCAATAACTTGGTTGATATCCAGCCCCATAGGGGCCAGGCGTTTTTGCGACAACTCGACAAAAATGCGCTCATTTTGAACGCCAAACATCTCCACCTTGGCGACATCTTTGACTCGCAAAAGCTGCTGGCGCGCATCATCGGCAAAGGTTTTCAGCTCTGCATAGCTGTAACCATCGCCGGTCAGGCCATAAATAACGCCGAATACATCGCCAAACTCGTCATTGAAAAATGGGCCCTGCACACCCTGCGGCAAGGTATAGCGCATGTCACCAATTTTCTTGCGCACGGTGTACCAAAGATCGGTCACATCCTGTGGTCGAGAGTTGTCTCGCAACTGAAAGATGACCTGAGACTCTCCCGGCTTGGAGTAGCTGCTGATCTTGTCTGCGTAGGGTACCTCTTGCAGGGTGCGCTCAATCTTGTCCGTCACCTGCTCAGCCACTAACTGGGCAGAAGCACCCGGCCAGTAGGTACGAACCACCATGGCTCTGAAAGTGAACGGAGGGTCTTCATCCTGACCCAGCTGGAAGTAAGCCGTGCCCCCCAGCAATAAAATTGCCACCAGCAAATAGCGTGTCAGGGGAATATGCTGCAGCGCCCAGCGCGAAAGATTAAAACCTTTTTTTTCAGGCGCCTGGTTCGAAGAACTCATCTCTGACTCCAAGCTTAGCGCGCTGTTTCGGGATAACGGGGCTGATAAACACTGACCTTCTGCCCCTCTGTCAGCACATGCGTGCCCGCCGCCACCAGTTGCATGCCCGGCTGTACGCCAGTTGCAATCAAAATCTCATTACCGTCAACGCCAGCCACCTCTACTTTGCGTGCATGCACCGTCGACGTGCCGGCGTCAAACTCCCACACCGTGGAAGAACCGCCTTGCTCAAGAACCGCTGTTGATGGCAGTTTGATTGCATCGTCCGGGGCCTTTATTGCCAGTTGCATGCGCACATAGGCGGTCGCCCCCAGCGGTGGCTGATCAGCCCCTTGCACCTTTACCTTGACGGCATAAGTGCGCGTTACAGGGTCTGCGCTGGCACCTAGCTCTCGCACAGTGCCCTCCAGCAAACGGTCTTGCGACCAAATGCGTACCTGCACCATTTGCCCCAGCTTTATGTGACTGCGGGCAGTTTCCGGCACCGCAACTACGACATCTCTCGCGCCATCGTGGGCCAACTGCACCACCGGGGCCCCTGCCGCTACAACTTGTCCGGGCTCTGCCTGCACGCTTGTTACCACACCGCCAGCACTGGCAAGCAAACGCGTATAGCCACTTTGATTGCTCTGTGCTGATGCCTGCGCCTGTGCCTGCTCCAGTTGCGCTTGCGCAGATTGCAGATTTGCGCGGCGGCGATCCAGCTCCACACCGCTGATAAAGCCCTGGTTCTTGAGCGCCGAAAAACGCTCCCAATCCGCTTTGGCCAGGTCACGCTGGGTTTTCGCTGCTGCAACTTGGGCCTGCGCAGCCTGAGCAGCCAACACGTAATCTTGCCCATCCAGCTCCGCCAGCACTTGCCCCTTGCGCACCACATCGCCCACATTGACAAAGCGCTGCACCAGTTTTCCAGTCACCTGAAAACCAACGCGTGATTCAATTTGCGCACGCACTTCACCCGCGTACTCCACCTCTGGATTCAAGGCATGCGCACCGACTTCGATGAGTTTGACAGCACGGATGGGCTCGGGTACCGGGGCCTGCCGTGAACACGCCGTCAGCAACCCCAAAACAACCGCACCAACAAAAAGACCCTGAATGGGCCGTACAACAAAGAAGGAAGGCATGTGAAATGAAGTTACTGACTAATTGGTTAGCAATCTAAGGAAGGCCACGCTTGCTGTCAAGCGACAATGCTGCAGTGAATGCTCCAGACCCCACACGCACCCAAGCAACCCCGGTGACACACTACGAGAACTTTCCCGTAGCGTCATGGCTGTGCCCGGCCCATCTGCGTCAGCCTATCACGGCCATCTACGCTTTTGCCCGGGCGGCTGATGACATCGCTGATGAAGGCACAGCCACTGCTGCACAGCGCTTGACCGAGCTGCAAACATACCGTGCACAGTTGCATGCCATTGCACAAGGGCAAGTGCCCCAACCGCGGTGGATGGCCATCTTTGGCCCTTTGCAATTCAATATTCAACAGCACCAGTTGCCAGTGGCGCTGCTGGATGATCTGCTGAGTGCATTCATTCAAGACATTGAAAAAACGCGCGATGCAGCCACCTATGCCGACCGCGCTGAACTGCTGGATTACTGCCGCCGCTCAGCCAACCCGGTTGGCCGGCTGCTGCTGCATTTGTATGGCGTGCACAACGAGCAGGCGCTGCTGCAAAGTGATGCCATTTGCACAGCACTGCAACTGATCAATTTTTGGCAAGACCTGAGCGAAGACATTCCACGCGGGCGTCACTACCTCACGGATGCAGACTGCGCACAGCACGCGGTGACTCGCCAAGAACTTGCTTTGCAAGAAGTGACTCCGAGCATTCAAAAACTCATAGCATCAAACGTTTTATGGGCAAGGCAAAGCATGCAAAACGGCTCAAATCTGGTGCACCATCTGCCTGGGCGTATCGGCTGGGAGCTGCGCCTGGTAGTGCAAGGCGGGCTGTGCATTTTGGACAAGGTCGAGGCGCAGCATGGCCACAACCTGCATACACGCCGCACGTTGCGTAAAACAGATACGCCGCGCATGTTGTGGCGCGCACTCTGGATGTAGTGCAGAGGCTTTCAGCCATAAAAAAACCGGCGCACTGGCCGGTTTTTTTATGGCTGAAGCAGGCTGCTTAAAAAGCAGTCTCTTCCTGCGTCTGTGCGTGGGGCAGTGCCACCTTCGACGAAGCTGTCGCCGTCACTTTAGCCTTGCTGCTGCCTGCCTTGGCCGCTGGGCTGTAGTTGCTGACATAAGCGCTAGTTACGGTACCGGCCTCCAGAACAAACTGCGACGACATGCTTGCCATCTGCCGCGCTTGCTCTTGCAGCGAGCTGGAGGCGGCAGAGGTCTCTTCCACCAAGGCAGCGTTTTGCTGAGTGACATCGTCCAGATTGGCAACAGCGTCATTGATTTGCGCCAAGCCCTTGGATTGCTCGCGGCTGGCATCCGCGATCTCGCCAACGATGTCTGACACGCGGGCAATGCTTTGCACGATGTCTTGCATGGTGCGACCTGTGCGGTGCACTTGCTCGCTGCCCGTGCGCACACGGTTGACGGAGTCATTAATCAGTACTTTGATCTCCTTGGCGGCTTCGGCCGAACGGCCTGCCAAAGAGCGCACCTCGCTGGCCACCACGGCAAAGCCACGGCCTTGCTCTCCGGCACGCGCGGCTTCTACCGCAGCATTCAAGGCCAAGATATTGGTCTGGAAAGCAATGCTGTCAATCACGCCGATGATGGCCTCAATCTTCTTGGCCGAGGTGTTGATGTCTTCCATGGTGGACACCACCTCTGACACCATCTGCCCGCCCTTGGCGGCCACATCGGTGGCACCACGGGCCAATTCACTGGCGCGAATGGCGCTGTCTGCGTTTTGCTGCACGGTGCTGGACAGCTCTTCTGTAGCTGCTGCCGTTTGCTCCAGCGATGCAGCCTGTTGCTCCGTGCGCATCGACAAATCCCCCGTACCTGCAGCCACCTGGGTTGACGCGCCGGCAATGGCATCGGCACCGCTGCGTACTTTGGAGATGATGTCGTGCAAATGACTGCGCATGTCCTCCATCTGCACCAGCAGCTCCGTGATTTCATCTTTGCCGCTGGAGGTCACGCGTTGCGAGATATCACCCGCTGCAATGGCCTGGGCCGTGTGGTGCGCTGATTTAAAGCCCTGGTTCATACGGCGCAGCAAAGAAATCGACAGCACCGTCGCAGGCAAGCCACCCAGCAGCACGCACAAGGCAAACACCAAAATACTGACGTGATAGCGCGCATCAGCGGCTTGGTAAGCCTCGTCCGCCTGCGTCACTTGCAAGCCCTTGAACGCGCCGACCAGCGCCACCAGCATGTCTCCTTCTTCACGGCCCATGGCCAGGAAGCGCGACATCAGATCACTGCTGAAGTCACCCGACTCCATGCTGCGCACCAACTCGCTGAGTTTTGCATTCCAGTCGGTTTGCACGCGAATGGCTTCAGCGAACATGTCTTTCTCCATGCCTGGAGCAATCATCTTGTCCAACTCTTTTTGCCACTCCATGCCTTGCTGCAGGCCATGCTTGACCAAGTCCAGATGCAGGGAAACGGGGTGATCGTGCAGACTGGCCAGCGAGCTGTCTGGCGCATGCTGAAACGACAGCAACATCTGCATGCGCGACTGCAACACGCTCTCGTTGATCGAATCTGCCAGCAAAATACGCTGGAGTGATTCATCGTGCAGGGCACGCAGACTGTCACGCGAACTCATCAACCCATGCCAACTCATGCCAATGACCACCGCCATGGATAAAAAGTAGCCACCAAAAACCAGCATGTAGCGCTGAGTTAACCGCAGGGAATTGAAGCTGGGCATCTCGTTCGATGTATCTAATTGCAACCTCTCCATCTTAGAGGCTGGCCTCCAAAAGCAGCACCCCAAAACAGTGCCGACGGTTGATGCACATCAAGAGCACACGGCTTCCACCGCATTTACGGGACATAACCCAAGGCATGGGACAATCCATCGCAATATGAATCCGGAAACTTACGTCCAAGAAAAAGCAGCTGCATCTGGCAGCAGTTTTTATTACGCCTTTCTATTTCTCCCCGCCAACCGCAGAGCTGCAATCACCGCGTTCTACGCGTTTTGCAGAGAGGTGGATGACGTGGTGGATGAAGTGCAAGACCCGGGCGTTGCTGCACAAAAACTGGCGTGGTGGCAGCAAGAAGTGGCACAGGCCTTTGCAGGCAAGCCCACGCACCCTGTCATGCTGGCATTGATGCCCCACACCCAGCCATTTCAAATTGAGCAGCGTCACCTGCAAGCAGTGATTGAAGGCTGCCAGATGGATCTGGACCAAACCCGCTATCTGGACTACCCCGGCCTGCAACGTTACTGCCACCTGGTTGCCGGTGTGGTGGGCGAAGTGGCCGCGCGCATTTTTGGCCAGACCGATGAGGCCACAACCGCCTACGCCCACAAGCTGGGACAAGCTTTTCAGCTGACCAACATCATCCGTGATGTGGGCGAAGATGCCCTGCGTGGACGCATTTACCTGCCCATCAGCGATTTGCAGCAGTTTGATGTGAAGGCGCATGAAATCACCAAGCGCGAGTACTCCGATCGTTTCACCGCGTTGATGCGCTTTCAGGCCCAGCGCGCGCACCAGCTGTACGAAGAAGCGTTCGCTTTGCTGCCCGCACAAGACCGGCGCACGCAAAAACCCGGTCTGATGATGGCCAGCATCTACCGCACGCTGCTGCGGGAGATTGAGGCTGAGAACTTCCAGGTACTGCACCAGCGCATTGGCCTGACACCGCTGCGCAAGCTGTGGCTGGCGTGGAAGATGCAAGCCCTGGGCCGCATGTAGCAGTGACAGGCGCAGCAACACCTCGGCGCATTGCCATCATTGGCGGTGGCTGGGCAGGCATGGCTGCAGCGGTACAGCTGCAGCAACAGGGCCAGCACGTTCACATCTATGAAGCCAGCCGCATCTGGGGTGGCCGCGCGCGCGCACTGACTCTGAACGGCCCTGCGGGCCAAGCGTGGACCGTCGATAACGGCCAGCACATTCTGATTGGCGCCTACCAGGGGTGCCTGCAGATGCTGCAGACCGTGGGCGTGGATGCATCGGCAGCAATGCTGCGGCTGCCACTGGATTTGCGCTACATGGATGGCCAGGGGCTGCACCTGCCCCATTGCAGCCCGCCATGGGATGCCGCCATTGGCATTGCCCGCGCCAGAGGCTGGAGCTGGAGCGAAAAACTGGCCCTGCTGCGCACCGCCCACCGCTGGCAGCGCAGCCGCTTTAACTGCGCCCCCGGGGCCACGGTGGCCGACATCTGCCATGGCTTGCCAGCGCGACTGATGCACGATTTTGTCGACCCCTTGTGCATCTCTGCCCTTAACCTGCCGGCCACACAGGCCAGCGGCAGCATCTTCTTGCGCGTGCTGCAAGATGGATTGTTCAGCGGCCAAGGCGGCTCCAACCTGCTGATTCCTCGCACTGATCTCAGCGGCCTCTTTCCCGCCACAGCTGCCCGTTGGTTGCAGGCGCGTGGTACGCAACTGCACCTGGGGGTCAGAGCACAAGCACTGGCCTATGACGCTCACACCGAGCAATGGCTGGTCAACGGGCAATCGTTTGATGCGGTGGTGCTTGCCACGCCCTGCGCAGAAGCTGCACGCCTGGTACAGCAAGCACAGCTGCCAGCAGCTTGGCAAGCCAGTGCAGCGCCATGGGCCACTGTGGCCCACGCCTTGCCGCACACAGCGATTGCCACTGTCTACGCCTTCAGCCATCAGCCTTTGCGCAATGGCAAGCTGCTGCCTGCGCCTATGGTGGCGCTACGCAGCCATGCCAGCGCACCTGCGCAGTTTGCGTTTGACAAAGCCCAGCTGAACGGACCAGCGGGTTTAATTGCCCTGGTGGTCAGTGCCAGCCATGGCGACAAAGACACGCTGCAAACCCAGGTGCTGGAGCAAGCCCGCACCCAGTTGCAACTGCCTGACTTGCAGGCGCTTCAAACGGTGATTGACAAACGCGCCACGTTTGCCTGCACACCGCTGGTGCAACGCCCTGCGCACCAGATACTGCCCAAGCTGTGGGCATGTGGTGACTATGTGGATGGCCCCTACCCGGCCACGCTGGAAGGTGCGGTGCGCAGTGGCATGCAGGTGGCACAAGCTATTTCGCTCACCTGAATAGAAATAAAAAAAGAGCTGCCAGCGCTTACCCCATGGATGTTTCAGATACTTTTCTATCTGAAATGCTTGCAGGTAAAGCGCTGACAGCTCTTTTTTTAGTACTTACTGGTGCACTTGCTTATGCGCTTACTTGTGTTCCAGATACCACTGGATAACGGCCTTGGCGATAAAACCAATAAAACCCACGGACAAGCCCAGAAACAGCACAAAGGTGCCGAATTTGCCCGCTTTGGACTCCCACGCCAAATGCCCAATGATGAACAGCATGAAGAGGATGAAAGCCCCAATGCCATAGGTCAGAAAGAATTCAGAGATTTGTTCTTCTGTAAAACCAAAAATCACGACACGTATCCTAGAAACCGCAAAACGCTGGGTGCGCGCTAGCTCACTGCCTGCCGCAGCGCAAAGTCTGATGCATCCACCAAATCACGGTAGGCATGCCAGCTGGCATGGCCCAACATGGGGACCACAAACACCAGACCCAGCAGCAGCGACGCCAAGCCCAACAACGTAAACATCACAATCAGCGCCGCCCACAAAGCCATGGCAATGGGGTTTTGCAAAATCACAGACCAGCTAGTGAGCACGGCCTGCGACAAAGTCACTTTGCGATCCATCAACAAAGGCATAGAAATCACGCTGGATGCAAAAATGGGTGCTGCCAGAAAACTGCCCAGTGCCAGCCACAGGTGAAACAGCGTGCCGTCTGGTGCCAGCACCACGTACTGCATGAAGTCCATCGGCGTAGCAATGCGCACCGGTGCCAGCAAGGTAATCAGTGACGCAGAGACCAGCACCCAGCCCGTAGCCGAAATGGCCAGCAGCAGCCCAAACTGCACCAGACACCAGTAGTCATTGCCCAGCTTGTTTTGCCCTTGTTGCCAGTGCATCCATGTGCGCTGCACCAGCCGCCAGCCCACAGGCTCTTTGCGCTCCAATGCGCGGCTGATTGCATACAAACTGGTCGCCACCACCGGGCCCACCACCAGAAAACCAGACAGTGCGCCCGCCATTAACCAAAAGCGATTGTGCCCCACCAGCAAGATGGCCGCTCCCAGCAGCGCCAGGAAAACGCCGTGTGCCAAGCTGAGCAGCGGGGTGCGGCAAATATCCCTCCAGCCCAGCGCCAGCCAGGTCAACGGCTGCATCCATCCGATGCGCAGCGCTACAGGCAGATCCAGGCTGGGTGCTCGAGACAAGGTATTGGGCATGCGCGGGCTCCTCTTACCCCATGGGGCAATGGTCACTCAGGCCGCCAGCAAGTTACATAAATCCAACAAGCTGCTGACCGTTGTGGGGGGGTGCTGTTCCTCTATGGGCCAATCTAAGCCGCTGCGATTGAGCCAAACAGCGTGCATACCCGCATCCCGCGCTGCTACCGCATCCAATTTGGCATCGTCTCCTACATGCAAGATGGCGGACAGCGGCAGCTCCAGGGCCTGGGCCGCGCAATGAAAGATGCGCACATCCGGCTTGGCAAAGCCCGTGCGCGTGACGTTAAAGCTGTCTTGAAAGAACTGGCCCAGCCCGATTTGCTCAATGTCAGAGTTGCCATTGGTGACCGCAACCAAGGGCCAGCGCGCCGTCAGACGCTCCAGAGCAGGCACGGCATCACCAAACAGCTCCACGCGCTGGCGTGCTGCAAAGAAAATTTCAAAGGCCGGCATAGCCAAATTTTCATCATCGCCAGCCTGGCGCAAAGCCTGGCGGATGGATGCCTGGCGCAAACCACTCAGGTCATGGCGCAGATCCGGGCGCTCTTTCTCGACTTGATTGCGGATGGCACGCAAAGCCTCAGGCGTGCTGAACAATTGCGCAGTCTGCGCAGCATGCTCTTTTAACCATAGCAACAAGATTTCTTCAGCGCGGCGAATGGTGGGCCAGATGGGCCACAGCGTATCGTCCAGATCGAGCGTAATTGCGCGAATTTTTGATGGGTCAAACATGGCCCAAGAATACTGGAGCACACAAGAGCTGCTGCCACGCCGGTCTTGAAAGGCCCAAGCTTTTGTCACAATGGTGTCCATGCTGTCACGCTTTGCCCCCGAACCCCAACTCCCCGCAGGCCAACCTGAGCGCACCGCCATTTTGCTGTGCAACCTGGGTACGCCCGATGAGGCCACGCCTGCCGCCGTGCGCCGCTATCTGGCGCAGTTTCTGGCAGATGACCGCGTGGTGGAAATCCCCAAGCTGGCCTGGTGGCCCATCTTGCATGGCATTATTTTGCGCACCCGCCCCAAAGCGTCGGCTGCCAAATACGCCACGGTGTGGAACCAGGGCGGCGCTACTGGCTCCCCTCTGCTGTATTTCACCGAGCGCCAAGCCACACTGCTGCGCGGCTGGCTCACTGAGGCAGGCGCCAACATACTGGTGGCCCCGGCCATGCGCTACGGCAACCCTTCGATGGCGTCGCAACTGGATGCCCTCAAAGCGCAAGGTGCCACCCGCATTCTGGTTGTACCGCTGTACCCCCAGTACTCAGGCACCACCACCGCCAGCGTGTGCGATGCCGTGTATGACTGGGCCAAAACGCAGCGCAACATTCCTGAGCTGCGCTTTGTTCAGCGTTACCACGACCATCCCGGCTACATCGACGCTCTGGCCCAGACCGTAGAGAAACACTGGCGTGAAAACGGCAGGGCGCAAAAGCTGGTGCTCAGCTTTCACGGCGTGCCTGAGCGCACCTACCAGCTGGGCGACCCCTACCGCGACGAATGCCTGACCACAGGCCGCCTGCTGGCGCAGAGACTGAATCTGAGCGATGCGCAATATGTGCTCACCTTCCAGTCGCGTTTTGGCAAGGCCAAGTGGCTGGAGCCGTACACCGAGCCCACCTTGGTGGAGATGGCCAAGCAGGGGCTGGAGAGTGTGGACATCATGTGCCCCGGCTTTACCAGCGATTGCATCGAGACCCTGGAAGAGATCAACATGGAGGCGCGGGAAGCCTTTGTGCACGCTGGCGGCAAGGACTACCGGTTCATTGCGTGCCTGAACGACCACAGCGCCTGGATCACTGCGCTGCGCGACATTGCACAGCAGCACATGCAAGGCTGGCCTGTCCAGCCTCAGCCCCTCAATCAGGCTTGATCAGGGGCCTAGCTTGGGTGCGTACCAGCGGGTTACCCAGCAGGTGCGCACACTAATTGCTTGCACATCGGTTCACAGGGCAAGCTTGGCCCTTCACTTTTTCAAAGTTTGACCGATGACTACCCCCCACAATTTGCCCGCCCAGGGGCTGACGCCCACCCACGAACAGATCTGCCGTCACCTGCGCCACACCCAGCAAGTGGCTGAGCGCGCCATTGCTTTGGGGCACCACCCGTTTGGTGCCATTTTGTTGGGCCCGGATCAGGAAACCGTGCTGATGGAGCAGTGCAACATCGACACGGTGAACCACGCCGAATCCACCCTGGCGCGGATGGCTGCCACCAACTTCACGCCCGAGTATTTGTGGGGCTGCACGCTCTACACCAACGTAGAGCCTTGCTGCATGTGCGCAGGCACGGCCTACTGGGCCAATATTGGCCGCGTGGTGTTTGGCATGACCGAGCACGAGCTGCTGCGCTGCACCGGCAGCCACGGCGAGAACCCCACCATGAGCGTGCCCTCGCGCTATGTGTTTGACCACTGTCAAAAGCCAGTGCAGCTGATTGGCCCCGTGCCAGAGATGGCCGCTGAAATTGCGCAATTGCAGCAGCGGTTCTGGGCATCACGCTAGAAGGCGCTGCACCTGTCTGCACCTGTCTGCACCTGTCTGCACCTGTCTGCACCTGTCTGCACCTGTCTGCGCTTGCCAGTACCTGCCAACACCTGCCAACGTCTGCAGGTTTCGCGCACGCGAATGGCATGAATGAACACTTTGCGCAGGCGCTGCAGCCATAAACCGCCGGGCTGCACGGCTGTTACGCCAGCGCCTGCAAGGCAGCACTAACCCTCCATAGAATCACACTCCGAATCTACGGCCTGCGTTTTCTGCGCAGGTTTTTGGCACGCCCAGCACCCGGCGCTGCTGCACAACTTGGCTGGCTCTTTGGCCCCGAGGTCTTTGCACCTTGGGGGTTTTGCTTTTTGTAGAAACACCACTTGGTGAAGCTTCAAAAAACAACAAGGAAAACCACAGCCATGACCTCCCCCTCTTGCGCACCCACGGGCCAGCCAACGGCCATCAACAGTTACAGCTGGAAAGCTCTGGCAGGCTCTGCCGTTGGCTACGCCATGGACGGCTTTGATCTGCTGATTTTGGGCTTCATGCTCAGCGCGATCTCGGCAGACCTGAACCTCACGCCCGGCCAGGCTGGCTCGCTGGTGACCTGGACGCTGATTGGCGCCGTGTTTGGCGGCATTGTGTTTGGTGCACTGTCAGACCGCTACGGCCGCATTCGCGTGCTGACCTGGACCATCATGCTGTTCGCCGTGTTCACCGGCCTGTGCGCTTTTGCCACCGGCTACTGGGATTTGCTGATCTACCGCACCATCGCCGGTATTGGTCTGGGCGGTGAATTTGGCATTGGCATGGCGCTGGCTGCAGAAGCCTGGCCAGCGCGCCACCGTGCGCGTGTGTCTTCGTATGTGGCGCTGGGCTGGCAAGTGGGTGTGCTGGCGGCAGCCTTGCTGACCCCGCTGCTGCTGCCCGTGATTGGCTGGCGCGGCATGTTTTTGGTGGGCGTGATTCCTGCCATTGTTGCCTGGGTGATTCGCAACCGCATCCATGAGCCCGAGGTGTTTGTGCGCAAACCGGTGGCCACCAAAAGCCAGCGTTTTGAAGCCTTCAAACTGCTCATCAAAGACAAGGCCACCACCAAGATCAGCCTGGGCATCATTGTGCTGACCTCGGTACAGAACTTTGGCTACTACGGCATCATGATATGGATGCCCAGCTTCTTGTCCAAGCAACTGGGTTTCAGCCTGACCAAGTCATCGATGTGGACCGCGGTGACCATCGTCGGCATGATGGCCGGCATCTGGATTTTTGGCCAACTGGCCGACCGCATTGGCCGCAAGCCCAGCTTCCTGATCTTTCAGCTGGGCGCAGTCATCATGGTGCTGACGTACTCGCAGCTGTCTGACCCCACCGCCATGCTGTGGGCGGGCGCGGTACTGGGCATGTTTGTCAACGGCATGATGGGCGGCTACGGCGCGGTGATGAGCGAGGCCTACCCCACCGAGGCACGCGCCACGGCGCAGAACGTGCTGTTCAACATTGGCCGCGGCGTGGGTGGTTTTGGCCCCGTGGTGGTGGGCGCTGTGGCCATGAGCTACGGCTTTCAGATGGCGATTGCCATGCTGGCGGCCATCTATGTGCTCGACATGATTGCCACGGCCTTCCTGATTCCTGAACTCAAGGGCAAAGAGCTGCAATAAACTGCACCCTTGGCACCAGCGCCCTGCACCGGTCTCCATAAAAAAAGAGCTACTAGCGCGCACTGGGCTTTGTTTTCAGATACTTTTATATCTAAGAACCAAGCTAAAACTGCGCTAGCAGCTCTTTTTTTTGATGACCCGGCGCATCCACTTCAGCACCGGGTCACTATTTCACCTCAGCCTCAATCGGCCTTGATGTTGGCCTCTTTGACCACCTTGGCCCACATGGCGTAATCACGCTTGACCATGTCGCCCAGTGCCTTGCTGTCCATAAAGTCAGCCGTAGCGCCCTGGTCCAGTGCCTTCTTCTGGAAAGCGGCATCGCTGAGCATGTTGCGCACATCGGTCTCCAGCTTGCGCACAATGTCTTTCGGTGTTTTAGCCGGTGCAAACAGCGCAAACCACGAGGTGGCGTTCACGCCCGCAAAGCCTGTCTCGGCAGTGGTGGGCACCTTGGGCAGGCTGGGCAGACGCTCTTTGCCCGTTACCGCCAGCACCTTGAGCTTGCCTGCCTGAATGTGGGCCATGAAGGGGGGCGCTGTACCAAAGGTCAGGTCCACCTGGCCGCCCAGCAAGTCCTGCAGGGCCGGGCCCGTGCCCTTGTAAGGCACGTGCACCATTTGGATGCCGGCAGCCTGCTCCAGCTGAACGCCGGTGACGTGCTGCAGCGATCCATTGCCCGACGAGGCGTAGTTGAGCTTCATGGGGTTGGCCTTGGCATACGCCACCAGCTCTTGCATGGTGTTGGCGGGCAGGTCACCACGCACCACCACGATTTGTGGGGCCGACAGCACATTGGCCACGGGCACAAAGTCGGCCAGCTCCCAGCTGGACTTGCCCAGATGGGGCGAGATCACATGAAAGCCCGAGTACTGCATCAGCAGGTTGTAGCCGTCGGCCTCAGCACGCTTGACTTGTGCAGCGGCAATATTGCCGTTACCACCACCCTTGTTTTCCACCACGATGGTCTGGCCCAGCACGGGGCCAAGTGCCTGCGCAGTCATGCGAGCAGCCAGATCGGTGGTGCCACCAGCGGCAGCGGGCACCACCATGTTGATGGGTTTGCTGGGGTAGCCGGCCTGCGCTGCAGCAGTGCCTGCAAAGCCCAGCGCCAGGCCTGCGGCGAATGCCAGTCGGCCAAATTGTTTGCGGTTCATGGTCATGGTTGTCTCCTTGGTTTTGTTATCTGGCCTTGCTGGCCCTGTGGTGCAAAGCATCAGCTCGGTTGCTGTACTGCCTGCATCCGTTCTTGCGCACGGGTGCGCACTTGCTCAAACGATGCGGGCCTGGGGTGCAACTGCTGCACAGGCCCGGCTTTCACAATCGCACTCGGTATGTCGTGCCCGATCAGCGCAGGCAAACTGGCCGCCACGCGGGTCAGGGCCGTCAAATCCACGCCGGTGTCGTAGCCCATCAACTGCAGGGCATGCACCAGCTCTTCGGTACAGGCGTTGCCACTGGCACCGGGCGCATAGGGGCAGCCACCCAGCCCCCCGACCGAGGCATCAAACCGGTCTGCGCCTGCGGCAATAGCGGCCAGTGCATTGGGCAGCGCCATGGCGCGCGTGTCGTGAAAGTGCAGCGTCAGCGTGGTGCCGGGCCAGCGCGCTTTAAAGGCGGCAACCAGTGCATGCACCTGCGTGGGGTGTGCCATGCCAGTGGTGTCGCACAGTGTGATGCCTTGCACACCCGCATCGACAAAACGCTTCACCCAGGCCAGCACTTCATCGGCAGGCACATCGCCCTCCATGGGGCAGCCAAAGCTGCACGACAGCGACACATTGATGGCCACACCACCGCGCTGCGCCACAGCAATCACTTCTTGCAGCGCCGCAAACGACTGGGTGCGCAGCATGCGCAGGTTGCACAGGTTGTGGGTCTCGCTGACGGACATCACCAAATTGAGCTCATCAGCCCCTGCCGCCATGGCGCGCTCGGCGCCCTTGACGTTGGGCACCAGGCAGGTCATCACCGTGCCGCTGGGGCGCTCAATGCCGCGCAGCACTTCTTGTGCATCGGCCAGCGCAGGAATGGCAGTGGGCGAGACAAAGGCCGTCACCTCCACTTTGGCCATGCCCGCTGCAGACAGCGCGTTGACCATGGCGATCTTGTCTGCCGTGGGCACAAACACTTTTTCCATCTGCAGGCCATCACGCGGGCCCACTTCGTGGATGTAAATGCGCCGCCCGCCGCCGTTCCATACATCGTCTGCGTTCATTGGATGACTCCCTGTGTGCGCAACTGGGCAATTTGCTCGCTGCTTAAACCCATGTCTGCCAGCACAGCGTCGGTGTCGTCACCCAGTCTGGGAGCGCTGGAGCGAATGGTGCCCGGCGTTGCCGACAGCTTGGGGACAATGCCCGGCACCTCCACGCTGTAACCATCGCGTGTGTCCTGCGCCAAAATCATGTCGCGGGCGCGGTAGTGCGGGTCTTCGCAAATGTCTTTGGCGGTGTAAACGCGCCCGGCGGGCACACGTGCGGTGCCCAGCTGCTCCAGCACATCGTTGATGCTGCGCGACTGCGTCCACGCGCCAATGGCGGCATCAATTTCCTGCACCCGCGCCACACGGCCTGCGTTGTTGGCCAGATCGGGGGCATTGCCCAGATCGTCACGCCCAATGGTCTGCATCAGCCGCTTGAAGATGCTGTCGCCATTGCCCGCCACCAGCACCCAGCCATCGGCGCAGGGGTAAGCGTTGGAAGGCGCAATGCCGGGCAAGGCACTGCCCGCCGCTTCGCGCACCGCGCCAAAGGCGCTGTACTCGGGGATCAGGCTTTCCATGACGTTGAACACCGCCTCGTGCAGCGCCACGTCAATCACCTGCCCTTTGCCGCCATTGACCTTGCGGTGGAATAGCGCTGTGAGCACACCAATGGTGCCGTGCAAGGCGGCCAGAGTGTCGCCAATTGAGACACCCACGCGCACCGGCACGCGGCCCGGCTCACCCGTCAGATGGCGCAGGCCGCCCATGGCCTCACCCACTACGCCAAAACCGGGCAGATCACGGTAGGGGCCAGTCTGGCCGTAGCCAGAAATGCGCAAAATCACCAGCCCGGGGTTGATGGCGTGCAGCTCGTCGGGCGACATGCCCCAGCCTTCCAGCGTGCCTGGGCGAAAATTTTCAATCAGCACATCGGCTTCTTTGAGCAACTGCCGCGCTAGCTCTTGCCCCTGGGCCTGGCGCAGGTCCAGCGCCACCGACTTTTTGTTGCGCGACTGCACCTGCCACCACACCGAGGTGCCTTCCTTGATCATGCGCCAGTTGCGCAGCGGATCGCCCGCACCCGGCGCTTCAATCTTGATGACTTCGGCACCAAACTCACCCAGTGTCTTGCCTGCGAAAGGGCCTGCAATGAGCTGCCCCATCTCCACCACCCGCACACCTGCCAGCGCACCGGCCTGCAGCTGTGGCGACTTGTTCATTGTTTCTTGCATCTTGTCATTCCCTGTGGGCGCACCTGAAGTGCGGTGCGCAACCCTGACTGAAGACGCATGATGCAAAAGAGTTGACAGTCTGCAAAACGCTGTTTTGCGCAACTGCCATCGCATTTCGGCATAGCCAAATCAAAACATAGTGAATACCCTTGCATTTCAAGCTATGCAAAAAAGAGCGCAATGCTGTTTAAGCAAAGCAAAATGCAGGCATGCGACTCGACCCCATTTCCTTGCGCCTGTTTGTTGCTGTCATGGAAGAGCAGGCCATTGCCCGTGCCGCTGTGCGCGAGCACATTGCCACCTCGGCGGCCAGCCGCCGTCTGGCAGAGCTGGAAGCCCAGCTGCAGGTGCGCCTGTTTGAACGCAGCAACCGCGGCATTGCACCCACGCCTGCGGCCTATACCTTGCTGGATCTGGCGCGCAACGTGCTGGGGGAGATGGATGGCATCACTCGCCACATGCGCGAATACGGCAGCGGCATGCGCGGGCATGTGCGCATGGTGGCCAACATCTCGGCCATCACCCAGTTTCTGCCTGCGCAGCTGCAAAGCTTTATGAGCCAGCACCCAGAAGTACAGGTCAACCTGCTGGAAAAAGTCAGCAGTGAAATTGCGCTGGCCGTGGCCCAGAACACCGCAGACTTTGGCATCTTGAACGCGGGCAACTACGGCGGCGATCTGGCCTACGTGCCCTACCGCCAGGACGAGCTGATCTTGATTGCCCCCAGCGGCCACCCGCTGACCCACAGCACGCATGTCTCCATGCAGCAAGCACTGGCCTATGACTTTGTGGGCGCGCATGCGGGCAGTGCCATCAACGGCCTGCTCAACCGCAGCGCAGCGCTGCTGGAAATGCCGCTGAAGCTGCGCATACAGGTCACCAGCTACGACGCGCTGTGCCTGATGGTGGCCGCCGGTCTGGGCGTGGGCATCTTGCCGCGCCAAAGCGCAGCGCTCTATCAGGGCAGCCTGCCCATTCAAGCCATTACGCTGACAGAGCCCTGGGCGCACCGCCAGCTGGTGCTGTGCATGCGCGCATACAGCGCACTGCCACCGGCTGCCCGCACGCTGGTCGATCATCTGACCCAGGCGGCACCCAACAGCCCACCCAATATTCCACCAGACAGCCTGCCCGGCAGCATTCCAGCCACCGCCACGCAGCCATAGCTGCACCGCCCTCCGCTATGCTTAGCGCCACTGCCACCCTGAGGCCACCGCCATGCACGCTTACGCAGACCTTCCCCAACTGATTGCGCAATGCCACCAGCTGCATCTGGCCGCGCTGGAGCCCCGGCGCACGCTGCATCTGCCCAGCTGGCAAGAAGAGTGGGACGACAACATCGCCATGCTCACCAACTTTGTGCAAGACGGCCTGTACGGCACCCCCATGGCCGACATCGATGCCGATGACCAGCAAGATGCCTGCCTGCAGTGGGAAAACGCTGCACAAACGGCCTCCACGCTGCTGCGGCTGGCGCTGGATCGTGGTGTGCCCGCCCACCTGCTGCGCCCCCTGTATCTGAGCGTGGTGTCTGTGTGGCGGGAATATGCGGCGGTGCTGGAGCAGGCTCGCGATGCAGGCAGTGCGCACACGCCACAGGCAATTCGCCCGGAGACCACGGAATACCAATTCGCGCTGCAACTGCTTGCCATGGCGGTGCTGCTGGATGAGGAAGGTGAAATTTCCTCCATCGTTGAGCACCTGCTGCACGGTCGCACCGACCGTCTGCTGGACTACCTGAGCGCAGCCGCCACGGGCTTGCTGGAAGCATCGGACGACTGCCTGCACCCTCAGCCTTTTGAAGGGTTGAGCGAGTTCTTTGACCAGTATGGCGACATCACTCCCGACCCCTTGCTGCCCTATGTGCAGCAGCACTACAGCCGGTTTTTTGCACTCACTGCGCAGGCACAGAAAAATCACCCCCGCCTGAAAGGCGCTCAGGCCTGGGGCTGGTGGGCGCTGGAGGTGGGTGCACTCGTTGCCCTGTATGGCCTGGACGACAGCGCGCTGCGTGAGCTGCCCCATTACCCGGCCGATCTGGTGGACTACGCAATGGGCGTGCGCGACTGACCCCTAACGTTGAGAGCTGAGAGCTGAGAGCTGGTGGCTGGTGGCTGGGGGCTGGGGGCTGGTGGCTGGGGGCTGCTGCACACCCTCCTTGCTCAGGCAGATGCAAATAGCAGCAGGCTATATGCAAGCAAATAATTATTCGTTGTGGGCATATTCTTGACGCAGGACAATAGTGGCTTTGCCACATCCGTGGTTACTGCACTGTCCTTGTACGGGTGCTCCTTATGAAAAACAGACAACTTCTTGCTCTGGCACTGACGCTGGGAACCAGCGGATGGACTTTGGCTGCGCCTGCGCTGCTGACACCTGCTGAGCTTTCTCCCCTGCTGCAAAACCCTGAAGTGCGCGTGATCGATATCCGTACGCCCAAGGAATTTGCAGGCAATCACATTCCCGGTTCGGTCAATGCGCCCTACGGCCAATGGCGTGGCCCTGCCACCAACCCGGGCGAGCTGCCCGACCAAGACAAGCTGGTGGCCTTGGTGCAATCGCTGGGGCTGACTCCCAAGACCCACGCGGTCGTGGTCTCGCACGGCAAAGATGCCACCGACTTTGGTGCCATGGCCCGTGTGTACTGGACGCTGAAGTCACTGGGGCTGACCGAGCTGTCCATCGTCAACGGTGGCCTCAAGGCCTGGGAAGACGCCAAGCTGCCCTTCTCCAAAGTGGCCATTCAGGTAGCCCCCAGCACCTACGCGCCCACCTTTGACGCCACATGGCTGTCCACGCGCCAGGACATTCAGCAAAACCTCAAGCTGAGCAACGCGGTGCTGGTGGACTCGCGCCCCGACGCGTTCTACCAAGGCAAGACCCAAGCGCCCGCCGCCAAAATGGCCGGCACGCTGCCCGGTGCAGTCCAGCTTGATTTCAACCAGTGGTTTGTGCCCAAGACCTCGCTGTTTGTTGATGCCGACAAAGCCAAGGCCATTGCCGCCCACATTCAGGTGCCTGAAGGCCAGAGCGCCGTGGCGTTTTGCAATACCGGCCACTGGGCAGCCACCGACTGGTTTGGCATGAGCGAAGTGGCGGGCATTCCCAATGTGAAGCTGTACGCTGGCTCCATGGTTGACTGGACGCAGCAACCCGATGCTCCGCAACTGCAAAACGCACCCGGACGGGGTGAGCAATTACTGCGCTCCACCAAACAGTGGTGGGAACGCAAGTTCAACTAAAACAATTCAAAAAAATTAAAAATGAGCTACTTGCGCATACAAGCCGTGCATTTCAAATACAAAACACTTTGAAATTCATAACCTGTAAGCGCTAGCAGCTCATATTTTTAATACCTATTGATAAGAGAGGCTGTCTTCGAATGAAGCGATTACCTTTGGCCATCATCATGGCCATGTTCTTTGGCTGGCTGCTGTGGTCCGTCTCGCTGCGCCAGGCCGCGTTGTTTGCCGTGGGTATTGGCTTGGGTGTGGTGCTGGCTGGCAAGCGCTTTGGCTTTACCACCGGCTGGCGCATGCTGGTGGAAGACAAAGACCCATCGGGCGTGTTCGGCCAGTTGCTGCTGCTGGCGCTGGCCGCCTGCCTGGCCATGCCACTGCTGGGTCACTTCCCTGAATTGACCGCCGCACTCGGCCCCCCCAGCGTGAGCCTGATTGTGGGTGCCTTCGTGTTTGGCCTGTGCATGCAAATTGCCGACGGCTGCGGCAGCGGCACGCTGTACAAGGCAGGCCTGGGTATTCCCATGAACGCGGCCATCTTGCCCGTGTTTGCCATTGGCAGCTTTTTGGGCAGCGTGCACCTGGGCTGGTGGCTCGACCTGGGCCGCACCGCGCCCGTGGGTCTGGTGACTGAATGGGGCTGGGACGTTGCCCTGGCCGCCACGCTGGGCGGGCTGGCACTGGTGGCAGCGGGCGTGAGTTTTTACTGCAAGCGCGCCAACATCAAAGCGGGCCGTCAGGCCAAACCACTGTTTGTGCGCAAGTGGGTCATCGGTGCTGTGCTGCTGGCCTTGCTGGCCACGGCCAACCTGGTGATTGCTGGCCAGCCCTGGGGTGTGGTCTACGGTTTTGGTCTGTGGGCTGCCAAAGTAGCATCGGCAACTGGCGCGGTGGACCTGTCCACCAACTGGTTCTGGACCCAGTCCGGCAACGCTGCACGCCTGACAGAAACCGTGCTGCTGGATGTGACCAGCATCACCAACATCGGCATTTTGGCCGGTGCCCTGTGGGTGAGCGCCTCCACACCTGCCAGCGCCAGACCTTTGAGCGGCAAACAGTGGGCCGTCGCTCTGATCGCCGGTTTGGTGCTGGGCTACAGCTCGCGCCTGGCATTTGGCTGCAACGTGGGCGCGATGTTCTCTGGCATTTCTACCGGCTCTATCCACGGCTGGATCTGGGTGCCGCTGGCCTTTGCGGGCACCATCTTTGGTCTGCGCATTCGCCGCCACTTTGGCTTTTAAGAAAGGATGCACGCCATGACACAAGCAACCGTATTGCGCAGCGCATTCTGGGCGGTCTTGATCGCCTTTGTAGTCTGGGATTTCAACCACTCCAAGCCCGTCGACCTGCGCTATGAAGCGCCACTGATTGCCGCCGGATCTGGCGTGGCTGTACAAGGCGGCCACTGCTCCATGCCGGATTGAGCACGCACTCACTCTGACTTCAAGGCCGCAGCTTGCGGCCTTTTTTCATGCCTGCACTACTTGCCAGCGATATTTGCCAGCGCGTACACAACCAGCCAGGCCACAGAGCACCTGCGCAGATGCACACGTCCATCGCCAAGCAAGATTGCTAGCATATCCATGCAGAAAACATAGGCCTTCTGTCGCTTAGAGCGTGCCATAGCCGGGCATTTGTTTACATATATGTGCAAGCCCCCACTAAATAGCCGTCACCAACTTGTAACAAAAACCCCAGTCCATTAACAATCTGCCACAATTTCATGCATAGAATTGGCAAAGATCATGTTCTTGCCATTCATTCACCAGTGCACTGCAATGTGCGCAGCTTCTGAAGGACATGGGTTTTAGACATGCAAGTTATGAGAAATATCAGCATCCGGGCCAAGCTATGGCTGTTGGTTGCAGGACTGCTGACACTGACTGTTGCCATCACTGCGGCCTTGGTGCACCAGTTGAATGCCAGTAACGAGCGGCTGGCAGATATTTACACCAACCGTGTCGTGCCCACACAGCAACTCAAGCTGATCTCAGACGGCTACGGCATCAAGCTGGTGGAAATCACCAACAAGGTCTACAACCAGCAAATCCTGGCTGAATCAGGCAAAGAGCAGCTGGCAGAAATCAAGAAAAACGCCCAGGAAGCCTGGCAGGCCTACCAGGCCAACGTTGCAACCAACACCGAAGACGAAAAGGTACTGGCACAGCGCGTGGGCACCTTGATTGACGCCATCACACCGCGCATTGATGATTTACTGCGTTTGTTTGAGCAGCAGGACCACGACTCGCTGGGCTCGTTCATTGAATACCGCCTGTTCCCCAGCGTCAGCCCTCTGGCCGCCAACTTGCAACTGCTGTCCACCATGCAAGAGGAGCTGGCACTGAGCGCTTACGAAGAAGCGCAATCTGCCTTGTCTCGCGCCATGATGCTGGCGGCCATTGCCGTTGCCGTCTTGCTGGTGCTGGCACTGTTTGGGGCCAGCCTGCTCATCCGCATCATCACCCGCAGTCTGGACAGCGCCGTGCACGTGGCTGAGACGGTGGCCCAGGGCGATTTGAGCTCCAAGATTGAGGTGAAATCCAACGATGAGCTGGGCCGCCTCATGCAAGCCTTAAAGAGCATGAACGGCAACCTGATCGGCATCGTGAACCGCATCCGTGACAGCAGCGAATCGATTGCCACAGGCGCTACCGAAATCTCTACCGGCAACAACGATTTGTCGCAGCGCACCGAAGAACAGGCCAGCAACCTGCAGCAAACTGCAGCCAGCATGGAGCAACTGGCCTCCACCGTGCGCCACAACACAGACAACGCCCAGCAAGCTACGGCCCTGGCACGCGACGCGGCACAAACCGCCGCACAAGGCGGCCAGGCCATGGCGCAAGTGACGCAAACCATGGAGACCATCTCCACCAGCTCGCGCAAGATTGCCGACATCATTGGTGTCATCGACGGCATCGCTTTCCAGACCAACATCCTGGCGCTCAATGCTGCAGTTGAAGCTGCACGCGCCGGAGAACAAGGCCGTGGTTTTGCCGTGGTAGCAGGTGAAGTGCGCGCGCTGGCTGGCCGCAGTGCAGATGCCGCCAAGGAAATCAAGCAGCTGATTCAGCAAAGCGTGAACCAGGTAAGCGAAGGCACACGCCTGGTAGATGCCACGGGCCAGACCATTAGCGAAGTGGTACGCCAGGTGCAAAGCGTGTCGACCCTGATTCAGGAAATCAGCAACGCCAGCCAGGAGCAAAGCCAGGGTGCGGGCCAGGTCAGCGACGCCATTGCGCAGCTGGACCAGGTCACCCAGCAAAACGCTGCACTGGTTGAAGAAAGTGCCGCCGCAGCCAGCAGCCTGAACCACCAGGCCGCGGAACTGAACCAGCTGGTTGCCACTTTCAAAACTGGCACAGGCACTTCTGCACGCTTTGCGAGCATTGCGCCCAAGCTGGCACCAGCGTCTGCTGCACCACGGACCTTGAAACAGCCACAGGCTGCGGCTGAAGAGCCCATGATGCTCAATTAAATTTCTCCGTCCTCCACAAAAAAGGCCTTGGCATGTACCAAGGCCTTTTTTGTCAGTGCACATGAACATCTGCTCAGGCTGAAGCGGCCACACGCTGCGCAAATGGAAGTCTTGCACTCGCCCACATCCACAGACACAACCAGCACTGCATCACGCCACCAAGCACCGGCGCACCGACGGTGACACCAGCGGCTCTTAAAGCCCCTCTTCTTGCGCATAAGCACGGGCCTGTGCCATGCGGCGGTTGGCCCAGCCTTGCAAGGCTCTGGGCACAACCACCAGCAGCAACACGACAATCAGCAAGGCCAGCGACCACGGCCGCTGGACAAAAATAGCCAAGCTGCCATTGCCCACCGCCACGGCTTGTCGCAACTGCACTTCCGCCATCGGCCCCAGAGCCAGACCGACCACCAAAGGCGTCAAAGGGAAATCAAAGCGCCGCATGGCCACACCCAGCAAGCCCAGTCCATACATGATGAACACGTCCCCCATGCTCTGGCGCATGCCATACACACCCGCCGTTGCCAGAACCAGCATGGCTGCATAGCGCTGCGGGCGGGGTATGCGCAGCAGCCATGTCCACATGCGTGCCATGGGCAGGTTCAGCACCAGCAGCATCAAATTGCCAATGAACAGCGACGCAATCAGCACCCACACCAGAGCGTGCCCCACAGCGAACCACTGGTTCCCCGGCATCACCCCGTAGTTCTGGAAAGCGCCCAGCATGACGGCGGTGGTGTTGCTGGTGGGAATGCCCATGGTGAGCAGTGGAATCAATGCCGCCGTCACCGTGGCGTTGTTGGCAGCCTCTGGGCCCGCTACGCCTTCAATCGCGCCTTCTTTGCCAAATTCATCACGGTACTGCTCGCGCACCATATAGCGCTCAGAGGCATAGCTGACATAGGTGGGCATATCAATACCGCCCACTGGCACACAGCCAAACGGCGTACCAATCACCGTACCGCGCAGCCATGGTCGCCAGGAGCGCTTCCAGTCCTGGGGCGACATGCGCACCCGGCCCACCGTATTGAGCGTGCTGCGTACACGCCCTTCATACATGGCGGCATGCAGCACCTCGGCAACCACAAACAGGCCCACGGCCACCAGCACCATATCGATACCGTCGTACAGCAGCGGCCAGCCAGCGGTCCAGCGCTCAACTCCGCTGGTGGACTCAATGCCCACACACGCCAGCGCCAACCCGATGAACAAGGCTGTCATCCCGCGCAACGTGCTTTTATCAATCGCGGCACTGACGGCACCCAGCGCCATCACCATCAGCATGAAGGTTTCTGCGGGGCCCAGCTTCTGTGCCACCCCAGCCACCCACGGTGCCGCCCACACAACAAACACCGCCGCCAGCGTGCCTGCAACAAAAGAGCCAATGGCCGCGGTGGCCAGCGCCACCCCCGCTCGCCCGTTCAGTGCCATGCGGTTGCCTTCCATGGCGGTCACCATGCTGGCACTTTCCCCCGGCGTATTGAGCACGATCGACGCCGTAGAGCCTCCATACATACCGCCGCCCGCAATCGCGATGAAGAAGATAAAAGCTTGCGTGATATCCACATGAAACGTCATGGGCAGCAGCACTGCAATTGCCACCGAAGGGCCAAACCCCGGCAGCACCCCCATGGCGGTACCCAGTACACAACCCGCCAATGCCCACAGGAGGTTTTCTGGCGTCGTGGCCACCGCCAGTCCTTGCCACAAAGCGTGTATCAATTCCATGCCAACCACCCTGCTGGCAAATCAATGCCTAAGACTTGTGTGAAAAGCGCATACACCACGCACGCAATCAGCGCCCCTGTGGCCAGGTCACCCGCCCAGCGTTGAACGCGCACACGCAAGTGCGGTTGCGCAGCCAGCCGCAGGCCCTGCAATGCCAGCACATAACAAAGCGTGGCAGCCACCACAAAACCACTGCGAGCCATCAGCAAGCCACTGAGCAAAATGCCCGCACTCACCCACACCCACGGGGTCACTTGTATCTTGGCATCGCTGCTGAAGGCCGGCGCATGGCGCCAGCCGCCATGGCGTGCCTCCCACACCAGCCATAGTCCGCACAGCAGCAATGCACCCGCGCACAAACCGGGCACCAGGCGCGCACCGCCATCCATCGCATGCGCTTGCGATGGAATCTGCCAAGTACCCCATGCCAGCAGCACAGCCACCAAAGCAATGGCCAAGCCCACACCGGTTTGCCACCGGGCTGCTACCAAATCGGCGTGGGCAGACAGCGCAGACTCACCCTCCAGTGGCTGCGCTGCATCTTGTTCGGTCATATCAGACACCTTTTTTGGATTGCTTCACCAACTCAGTCAACGCCAAGGCTGCCACCTGCCGAACGCAAAGGCTCTGCGCAGGATCAAGCTTGTTTGGCTGCCGCATCATCCCGTTCATCGGCGCATGCGCAGCCGGTACAAACCCGTATGACACAGCGCCAAGCTATATGGCGAACTGCAGCACACACCGCCATCCCTGACAATGGCAGCATGACTGAAATTTCTTCCATGCGCTTAGACAAATGGCTGTGGGCTGCCCGTTTTTACAAAACCCGCAGCCTGGCCGTGGAGCAAATCAGTAAAAACCGCGTGACCGTCAACGCAGCGGCGGCCAAGGCATCACGCGAAGTGCGCGTGGGTGACACCATCATGCTGCGCCAGGGTAATGTGCCCAAAACCGTCAAGGTGCTTGGGCTGAGCGCCATGCGCGGCCCTGCCCCTGTGGCCCAGCAGCTCTATGCAGAAACCGTCGAGAGCATGGCCGAACGCGAGCGCCTGGCCGAAGAACACCGGCTGGCCCCTGAGCCTGCCAGCACTATTGCCTTGCAGCACGATGGCCGCCCTACCAAGCGTGACCGCCGCGAAATTGAGCGCACACGCCACCAGTGGGATGACCGCTGGAGCGCCAGCTGGGACGGCAAATAATCCCTCGCTGCAATAGATAACCATTCGTCGGAACCTTTTATCGAAAACTGTTTCAATCCCTTGCTATTGATTTGTGAACACCAGCCATAGAGGCTGCAAGGGATTTCAGTGATTTTTCAAAAGTTCTCAGCGCGCAGTGCACGCGCTGTTGTGGCATCCGCCGTGGGTGCTGCATTGCTCAGCGCCTGTTTAGGCAACACCTCCCCTCCTCAGTCCAGCACCAGCGCTTCTGCCCCGGCCAAAGCGGCCTCAGTGCCTGCTGCTGCCAGCAACCGTTTTCAAGACTGCCGCCAGTTCTTTGCGGCAGGTGTTCCGCCAGCGGTGCATTCCCAGCCCCAGCTGCGTGAGCTGTGCTTTGATGCCTTTGCCATTTTGCACAACGGCAGCACCCGCACCCCCCTGTTTGTGGCACAGCGCATGAACAAGGCCCTGGTTGCCGACGCCAACGAAAAACGCACCAACAAGTTTTACGCCGATGCGCGCCTGCCGCGTGCCGAGCGCGCCGAGCTGAGTGACTACAAGGGCTCTGGCTACTCGCGCGGGCATATGGCCCCTGCCGCCGACATGCCCACGGCACAGGCCATGGCGCAAAGCTTTTCGCTGGCCAATATGGTGCCCCAGTCCATCAAGCAAAACAGCGGCCCCTGGGCACATATTGAAAAAGACACCCGTCGCTATGCCAGCCGTGCCAAGGGCGATGTCTTCATCATTACAGGCCCTGTGTATGAGCCCCAGCCTGCCACCGTGGGTGGCAATCAGGTGGCCGTTCCCACCTATTTGTACAAGCTGGTCTACGACGCCGAAACCAACCGCGCATGGGCACACTGGCAGGCCAACCGCGACGATGAACGCATCAGCAAACCCATCAGCTACAGCGAACTGGTTCAGCGCACGGGCATTGAGTTCTTGCCCGGCATCCAGCCCAAGTAAGGCCACTGGCCCCTGCAAAAAAAGCGCTCTGTCTGAGCGCTTTTTTTGATCCAGCTTTCACAGGCAATGTTCTCGCACAGCGAGCCTTACCCGCCCTGCGTGCCATGCCATGCACGCTCAGCAATCAGCATCACCGCAATACCAACCATCAGCACACCCGACAAGCGCGACACCCACAACGCTGCAGCAGGGCGTGCACCCAACACCCGTTGCGAGCCCAGACCGACGCCCATGTAAACCACGCAGCAGCTGGCTGCATGTATGGCCCCCAAGGCCACAATTTGCAGCGCCACCGACCACGGTGCCGTTTGCTGCACAAACTGTGGCAGCAAAGCCAGCAGTAGTAACAGCAGCTTGGGGTTCAGGCCACTCACACAGGCGCCCTTGGCCATCCAGCGCCATGGCGAGTCGTGGCCCTGGGCCGCAGCAACGGTGGCTGCACAAGGCCTGCGCAGCATGGCCACGCCCAGCCACAGCAAATACGCAGCACCCAGCAACGTCAGCACCGTGAGCACCACGGGGTACTGGGCTACCACAGCGCCCACTCCGGCGGCTACGGCCACGGTTGCCAGCATGGCCCCGGCAGCCAGCCCCAAGACAGCGGGTGCCACCTGTGTGCGCCCTCGCAAGCCTGCAGAAATGGCATACGCCCAGTCAGCACCTGGCGTGATCACCAGCAAAAAAGAAACCAGCCAAAAAGCAGCAATAACAGTCACTGACACAACATACCCACACAGCGCTAGAAAGCAGCAAGGATATGAAGCTTCTTGCACAATGTGCTCTCAATAATTACCTGTTTAATTTTCAAAATTAGAAGATTTCACCCCATGAATGCCTTGGACAGAAAAATTCTTGCGGAGCTTGAAGCCGATGGACGATTAACCGTCACAGAGCTGTCTGAGCGTGTCGGGCTTAGCCTCTCGCCTTGCCATCGGCGCGTGAGGGCACTGGAGGACTCCGGCATCATCCGTGGCTACCGCGCACAGCTGGATGTTCGATCTCTGGGACTTGAATTTGCAGCGCTGGTGTTTGTGACCCTCACAGGCAGCAAGGCGGTGGCTGAATTTGAGCAAGCAGTGGCGGCGCTGGACAATGTCATTCAGGCGCAGCGCCTGTTTGGAGAGCCCGACTATTTATTGCACATAGTGGTGCGCGACTTGTCTGCCTTCCAGCGCTTTTACGATGAACGCCTTACCGCGCTGCCTGGCATGCACCGCATGACTTCGACTCTGGTGATGAAAGAAGTTGTAGCCAACCGACCATTGACGGCAGCCATGGCCGGATAGAGATGCAGCCAAAAACGCTTCAAACGCTCATGCATAAAGCGTTAAAAGCTCACGCTCTTAAATCCTCAAACCTATACATCCACTGTCGTGCAGCAACTGGCGGGCAAATCCAGCCAGCGCTGGGCAGCGGCCTGCAGCGATGCCACCTGCCCTGTCGTCATTAGCTGTATCTGCTCGGCACACGCAATGGACTGCACCTGCGGCACCGGAGGCTCAGCACGCAGGGCCAGTGCCGTGCCCAGCAAACGCCGGGTCTGCCGTGCCACCGCTGCACCCGTATCAATCAGCAGCACCTCAGGCCCCAGCAAGGCACGCAATTCGTCCTTGATAAAGATGTAGTGCGTACAACCAAGTACCAGTGCATCCATCTCCCCAGTTTTTAAACCAAATTGGCCTAAATCGCTGATGTAGCGGGCGCTCAGTGCTTCAATTTCAGTCACTTCACCTGCTACTTTGGGTTGCTGCAAGGTGCTCCACTCGATGGCACGTGCCAGGCCATCACAGGCTTGCACGTGAAAGTGCACATGCTGTCCGTACTCATCCAGCAATTTTTTAAACCGACGGCTTTCCACCGTACCCCGCGTGGCAATCACCCCTACATGGTGGGTCTGGCTGGATGTACTGGCGGGTTTGATCGCGGGCTCCACCCCGATCAATGGCAAGTCTGGCATAAGGCTGCGCAAAGACTCCACCGCTGCTGCAGTGGCTGTGTTGCAGGCAATCACCAACGCTTTGATGCCGTGTTTCGCACGCAGGTGCTGCGCAATAGCGTGCGTGCGCGCCTGTACAAAATCATCTCCGCGCTCGCCATAAGGCGCATTCCCGCTGTCTGCCAGATAGACAAAATGCTCATGGGGCAACTCGTGCCGCAAGGCCTGCAGCACGCTCAAGCCGCCAATACCGCTGTCAAAAACGCCAATGGGCGATGCCGCCAAAGTCATGGTGCAAAAAATGAAGGGATGTATACAACAATCCGCCAAGTATGCGCCTGCCCGAGCAAGCCTGACCACAGCACTAACAACAAACCCCTGCTGGTAAACCATGCAGGGGTTGTGAAGTTTTGGTAAGGCTGCCGTTTAAGGCATGGTTTCCAGGTAAGTGGCCACGGCTTGAATGTCTTGGTCAGACATGCCCTTGGTCACAAAAGCCATGTTGGCATTGGCACGTACGCCGCTGCTATCGCGATAGCGTTTGAGCGTCAGATTAACGTAGCCATAGTGCTGGCCCGCAATACGCGGCAATTGCTCATTGCCATGGCCATCTGCAGCGTGGCAGTTGATACAGACACGCTCGTAATAAGCCTTGCCCTTTTGCAGCATGGCCGTATCTTTTGGCGCACGGGCTGGCAGTTTTTCTTTTTCGTAGAACAAGACCATGCCCACCATTTCGTCCCGGTTCATGGCCTTCAAAATGCCTTCCATGAAGGTGTTTTTGCGTAGTCCCTGAGAAAACTGCCGAATCTGCTCGACCAGATAAGCAGGATTTTGTCCATCCAGATAGGGCACTTCCAAAATCGCTGTGCCGTTTTGGTCTGCGTGGCAATTGGCACACACTGCAGCCACTTTGCGGCCAACGGTATAGAGCTTTTGCTCAATTTCAGGATTGGTTTTGGCTTCCAGCAAGCGCGCCTGCAACTCGGCCTGGGTGATCTGTTTGCTTGGCTGCGCATGCGCCACAGGCCATAGCACAACAGACAGTAGTGCCGCGCTCATAACAGTTTGAAAGCAGGCGTGCAGCGAGGCAGAAAAGCGCAAATTCATGAGTAAATCCGGGGCGTGCAGCAAGATAGAACCAATTCATTATCTGCACATCGCCAGGTATTACCAGTCTCATCCGCTAGCTCTTCAAAGCTTGATCTAGCCGCTTGCCAAAGCATGCAATCTACGCTCTCGAACCTGAGCGCAAGCCCGCAACAATGCGCGTATGCCCCAATACGAAAGCATTCACATTTAGTTTCAACTACGGTTTCGCACGACCGTGCTTTTTAAAGCAATACACATCTACCCCGTTCAAGAGAGACCGCCATGAAGCACATCAGCGTCACAAAAAAGCTTTGGCTCGGCGTTGCCAGCATTGTGATTGGCGCGGTCATCATCATTGGCCATGCGGGTTACAACTCAGCTACGCACCAGAAAAAATTCAACCAGCAAGACAGCATGCTGTCGCAGCGGCTGGACCAAGCCTCTCAATGGGGAGCGCTGTCGCAAGTCAACATCGTGCGCACACAGGCGGCTCTGGCAAGCAGCGAGCCACAAGACGCCGCTGAGCTGGCCACGCAAATCACGCAGACCGACCAGAACATTCAAACACTGCAACAGTTGCTGCAAGCCAGCAGCACCAGCAGCCAAGACCTGACAGGTTTGCAGCAACTGGCCCAGTTACGCCAAGCCATGCAAACGCAAAGCACACACGCTCAGGCATTCAAGGACGGTGGCCAGCCCAAAGAAGCACGCGAGGCCGCACGCAGCAGTTTCCGAGCAGCCGCTGATGCCTACACCCAGGCGCTGAACCAGTACGTACACCAGCAAGCCCAGAACCTGGCGCAGATGCGTGCAGACATGGGCGCTGCCCGCCAGGGGGTGGTTCGAACAGCGGCCATCAACATGGTGTTTTTGCTGCTGGGTATCGCGGTGGGAGCCTATCTGCTGATTGGCAATATCCGCCGCTCCATGCAAGAGGCCAATCACATTGCCGAGCGTATTGCCGAGGGGGACTTGCGCCCCCGCTCCCACGAAGAGCGCCGTGATGAATTCGGACAGTTGCTGCAATCGCTGCAGCGCATGAGCCTGTCACTGTCGAGCATGATGAACGATGTGCGCCAAAGTGGTGATGCCATCAGCCTGGCCAGCAGCGAGATCGCTTCTGGCAATCAGGACCTGTCGCAGCGCACCGAGATCACTTCAAGCCATCTGCAGCAAGCCGCCGCCGCCATCATGCAGCTGACGCACACCTTGAAAGACACCGCCTCCAGCGCCCAGCAGGCAGCAGGTCTGGCCCAGCAAGCTTCGGGCATTGCGCAGCGCGGCGGTACAGTGGTCCATGAAGTGGTGGAGACCATGACCGACATCCACAGCCGCAGCCAGAAGATTGCCGACATCATTGGCGTGATTGATGGCATTGCTTTTCAGACCAATATCCTGGCCCTGAACGCTGCCGTAGAGGCCGCCCGCGCGGGCGAGCAAGGCCGTGGTTTTGCCGTAGTGGCTGCCGAAGTGCGCACCCTGGCACAGCGCAGCGCCCAGGCAGCCAAAGAAATCAAACAGCTGATTCAGGACTCGGTGAGCCGCATGGCCGATGGTGCACGCTTGGTCCAAGACGCAGGTACCACCATGACCGAGGTGGTGCAATCTATTCACCGCGTGACAGAAGTGATGCAGACCATCAACACCAATGCTGCCGAGCAGCGCGACGGGGTGGCCCAAGTCAACGAGGCCGTGGGCTCTCTGGACCAGATGACGCAGCAAAACGCAGCGCTGGTTGAGCAAAGCGCCGCTGCTGCGCACAGCCTGCGCGAGCAGTCCGAGCATTTACGCGAGCTGGTCCAGCGCTTCAAGGTAGCTCCCAGCGCTGCAGAGGCTGCGGCTCTAACGCACTCACTGGTGCCTGCCACCGCCCCACTCACTATGGCTCGCCCCATCAGCCATGAACACAAGATGGAAAGCATGCGTGAGCACCACCCAAAAATAGCTGCTCTGGCCGACTAAAACCCGGGCAACCCAAGGCCGGGCTTTGGCAATCTATGTCTGCTGCGCAGCCATTCCTGCCAGTCACATCTGCAAGTCGAAGTACCGGTTTCTGCCCTGACAGAGTTCTACCGTTCCCCAAAAGCGGTATTGGAGCAGTTGAATACAAGAACTTCTCCCTTGGGGTGGCCGATTCAAGATTCCACAAAGTCGGCGTCGCTCCTGAAGATGCAACCATCGCAGGCAATGCTTGGTGCTTTGTTCACAACAACGGTACGCCTGATCGCCGCTTTAAAGACAACGAAGAGATCCCGATCTGCCTGTATAGCAACCTCCAGGTGGCCGGACTAGATGTTCGCTTCCTTGCATCCAAGAGTGGAGTCTTTGATAACTTGCCAGAGCGAGTTACCGCGATGGAGGTTTAAGCATCTGCTTGCCTAAGAACAATGGGCTCGTATGAGCCCATTGATGATCTGCAAAAACGTATCGAGTCACATTGATATATGTGACTGATCCGCACCTCCTGTGGGTCACTTCTGGGTCGAGATCAACAACCAAAGCTTGAACTACTGAATCATGCCCAGATTGTGGCTGCTCAGTAGAGCGTTTTCTTAAATCTCAGCAGACCCTAACCGTGGGGCCATACTCCGCCCAGCAGGCTAGTCGCCTTCTGGCATGCCGCCAGCAAGACCGGGCCCATCACATGCACGGTGCTGAGGTTGAAGCGATCCAGCGGCCCAGAAAACGACAGGGCACCCAACAGCTCCTGCCCCGGCCCGAATACCGGCCCTGCTACTGCCGCACAACTTGGATCTCGCTCACCAAATGACACTTGCAACAGTGGACTGATGTCTGCCACCTGAGGATCCGGGGCCGCCTGCCGCAACACCTTTCCCGGAGCACCCGCATGCAATGGCAGGAGATCGCCCACACGTACGCGATCGAGTGTGGAATGCATCGAATCTACACGCAGCATACAGATGCGGGAGTGCGCGTCGTGCACCACATGGAACGACGGACTTTCCATGCCATCGCGCACCAATTGTTCCATCAGCGGTTGCAACGATGCTTCGAGTGGCATGCATGCGTCATAAGCCCGGCCTAAACGCACTGCAAACGGCCCCAAGGTGTAGCTCTGGTCTGAACGACGTACGACTAATCCACCTCGCTCCAAACTGACCAGCAATCGCAAGATGGTGCTCTTGTACAGCCCTGTGTGGTGCGCCAACTCGGTCAGGCTCAGCGGTTGTCGTGCAACCTCCAGCGCCTGTGCAATCGCCAGCGCACGCTCCACCGCCGCTACCCCATCCATGTTGGCGGCGTGGCCAGCGGAGGTCTGCTTCTCGACAGCATCATGATTATTCATAAAGTAATTCTGACAGACAGAACAACTGTAATGACTAGGAAAACCCTAGTACCACTTTCAAAAATAGGCCTATAGACTGATAAAAACAGAACATCTATTCTGATCAACAGAACTAAAGACCTATGTCCTCTACTCGCAAAAAACTTTGGATTAACGGCCAGGCCGTCGATGGTGAATCCGGCATCGCCCCACTGGTGACCGTCAATCCCGCTAACGGTGCCGTGAACTACGAGGTCGCTACGGCGGGCTCGACACTGGTGGATGCGGCCGTACGTAATGCTGAAGACGCCGTGCGCAGCAAGGCCTGGCGCCAGATGCTGCCGCCGCAGCGCGCGGCCATTCTGTCGCGCATCGCCGATGGCATGGAACGCCGTGGCGACGAGTTGGCAAAACTGCAGATGATGGAAAACGGCAAGGTCTGGCGCGAGTGCCAGGTACAGGTAAAAAGTGCCGCTGCCACCTTCCGCTACTACGCCGCCGTATGCGAAACCACAGGCTCCGAAGTCACCCCTTCGCGTGGTGATTACCTGTCAATGTCAGTGTATGAACCCTATGGCGTGGTCGCAGCGATCACGCCATGGAATTCGCCCATGACCATGGAGGCCCAGAAAGTGGCGCCAGCACTGGCCGCAGGCAATGCCGTGGTACTCAAGCCATCAGAGATCACTCCTTCCACCGCGTTGGTCTTGGCAGAAATCGCCAGCCAGGCAGGCCTGCCCGCCGGCATTCTTAATGTGCTGCCCGGCACCGGTGCTCTGGTTGGGGCCGCATTGGTCGAGCATCCCAAAGTGCGTATGGTCTCCTTCACGGGCGGCACCGAAAGCGGCCGCCGCATCGCCGAGACTGCAGCCCGCAAGCTGATGCCGGTGGCGCTGGAGTTGGGTGGCAAGTCACCACATATCGTGTTCAACGATGCACCCGTGGATGCGGCTGTAGCTGCATTGGCAGGGGGTATTTTTGAAGGCAGCGGGCAGTCATGCGTCGCGGGTTCGCGTGCTTTTGTACAGCGCGGCATTTACGACGAACTGGTGACCAAATTGGTGGCGACTGCCCGCGCACTGAAGGTGGATTTACCGGATGCAGCCGGCGCCCAAATGGGACCTCTCGCCACATTCGCTCACCGTGACAAAGTGGCCAGCATGGTCGATACCGCTCGCTTAGCGGGTGCCGACATTCTGGTCGGCGGTCACCGCCCTGACGCCTCAAATCTGGCGGCCGGCGCCTACTACTTACCCACCGTGGTGGCTGGCATCACCAACCAGGCCGCGATTGCACAGCAAGAAATTTTTGGCCCCGTGCTCTGCGTGATCCCGTTTGACGATGAAGCCGACCTGATCACCCAAGCCAACGACACCGCATTCGGTTTGGCGTCTGGCGTCTGGACACGCGATTACCAGCGCGCCTGGCGTGTAGCACGTGCACTGCAAGCAGGTACGGTCTGGATCAACACCTATAAGCAACTGTCGATTGCCACACCATTTGGCGGCTTCAAGGACAGCGGCATCGGTCGCGAAAAAGGCATCAATGGCATGCGCTTGTACCAACAGGCCAAGGGCATCTACTTCGGCATGAGCGCTCTCGCCTAACCCTTCCTGAAAATTCACAAAAATTATGCGTAAAGTTCAAAAAATCGGTTTCATTGGTCTGGGTGTCATGGGTGAGCCCATCTGCCGCAATCTCACCCGCAAAGCGGGGGTGCCTGTCATGGCATTCGACCTGTCCGCGGAACCACTGCAACGACTCGCCGTCGAAGGTGCGGAAATCGCTGCATCTCCTGCCCAGGTGATGCAGCAGTGCGATGTGGTGTTCCTCTCGCTTCCATCCGGTGAGGTAGTGGCCAAGCTGGCACGTGATGCGGACGGTCTACTGACACACGCCAGCGAGGACCAAATCATCGTTGACCTGAGCACCTCCGCCGTAGACAGCACGCGCGCATTGGCTGAGGAATTTGCACTCCGTAAAGCCCATCTGGTCGATGCTCCCGTGGCACGGACCCGCGCTGCCGCAGAGGCCGGGACGCTGGCAGTGATGGTCGGCGCCAGCCCCGACTTGTTTGAACGAGTGAAGCCACTGATTGGTACTTTCGCCTCCGACATCGCATTGTGCGGCTCTGTGGGCTGTGGCCAGGTGCTCAAGATCCTGAACAACATGGTGCTGTTTGAAACGGTTGTCGCGGTCAGTGAAGCCAAAGCAATTGGCGAACGTGCAGGCGTAGACCCTACTGTGCTGTTCAACACCTTATCAATGGGCTCCGCTGACAGCTTCGCACTGCGCAACCATGGCATGAAGGCGGTGCTGCCGGGCGAGTTTCCTGAACGCGCCTTCTCGGTGCGTTATGCCCAAAAGGATCTGCACTACGCACTGCAATTGGCCGCACAAACTGGCGTGGACGTCCGTGGGGCACAGGTCGTAGATGGCTGGTTCAGCCAGGCCATTGCCGCCGGTAAGGGAGAGGCTTACCACCCTGTCATCAGTACCCTCATGTCTAAAGACGCGCAGTAAGGTTTTTTAACCCCACGACTTTTTATAAAAAGGCGAGACATATGACAACGACTACTTTCCTCACATCGACCGTGCGCCGTACTCTGCTGGGCGCAGCAGTGGCCGGTTGCGTGGTCCCGATGGTGCTCAGCACAGCCTCGGCGCAGACTGCGACCACCAAGTTCAACGCCGCTCCAGTCAAACTGGTAGTTCCGTATGCTGCCGGTGGCGCCACCGACATCGTGGCCCGCGCTGTCTCTGAAAAAATGTCCACATTGTGGGGGAAGCCAGTTGTTGTCGAGAACAAGCCCGGTGCAGGCACCACACTCGCAGCATCGCAAATCGCTCGTATGCCTGGTGACGGCTCCACGCTGTACATGACCACATCGGCACACACCATCAGTGGCAGCATCTACAAAAAGCTGGACTTCAACCCAGTGACTGATTTCACGCCGGTGACCATGATCGTCAAGGTACCGCTGGTACTGGTAGTGCGCCCCAGTATGAACGTGCATAGTCTGGAAGGCTTTCTGCAATACGCCAAAGCCAACCCAGACAAGCTGTCCTTCGCCTCACCTGGCAACGGCACAGCCCAGCATCTGACTGGCGAGATGTTTAACACCAAGGCCAAGGTGCGCATGACCCACGTTCCGTATCGTGGCGATGCGCCAGCCATTACCGATCTGATGGGGGGCTCGATCGATGCCATGTTTGCAACACTGACTGCCGTGTTGCCGCACATTGCTGCAGGCAAGCTCACCGCCATCGCTTTGGCCAACGACAAGCGTGTCGAGAAAGTGCCGGAGATTCCGACCTTTGCAGAAGCTGGCATGAATAATTTCGAGGCTGCCACTTGGTTCGGCATTCTTGCACCAGCCTCGATGCCTGCAGCGTTGCGCGATTCCATAAGTCAGGACATTCGCGCCGTGGTAGCCCAGCCCGACATGCGCAAGAAATTGATCGATTTGGGCGGCGAAGTTGTCAACAGCGATCCCGCAGGCTTTCAGCAATTCATGCAAGCCGAAACAGCCAAATGGGCAGACATCATCCGTACGTCTGGTGCTGCCGTGAACTGATTTTCAGCAAACTACTTGTCGGCTTCTAGATGATTGCGCACGTTCTTTACGAATAACGCCGGCACCTTCATCCTTCAGTTTTTGAGTGCTTGCACTGGGGCTTCATGCCCCAGTGCCTTTTGCGGCAAGTGATGCGGTTGAACAGCCAGATAAAACGGCGTATTACCTTATCTAGATATTCAGCGCTGCTTGTCGTGCCGCAGCTTCTCTGCGGTACTGGATACAAACCCGCTCACGGCCTCGATCAGCGAAGGCAGGACGTTGATGGAGTGGCCAAAACTGCGCGTGCAGGCGATCTGCTGCGTTGCTCCAGACAGATACTGCTGATGCTTGCGCACCGTGCGCTCCAGAAGCACGCTCTACTAGTTCCGGCCCTGGATGGCAGGAATCTTGGCCACGTACAAGTAGGTAATGGCTGCTGCCCATATGCATATGACATACGACCGATCACTGCCACGTTGCTGCCGTTCAGGTGCTGGAGCGCGAATGACTCAGTTCAGCCTGAAGCCGTCATATACAGGAAAACATGTGAGCACCACTTCTGGCTGTTATGCGCCTGACGGCAATCGACTCAAAGATAACTGCTGATCTGCTGAAGTAGTCACCTAACAGCAACCACTCGACGGCACAGTAAGCAACTTTCTGCGAGCACTTGCATCTGCGGAAGCTTTTAGCACAAGCGCTCAAATGCGTACAAAACGGCTTCATCCCATCTATCAGGGCTTGTAGGGCATATTGCTGCGCCGATAGCCTTCTCCTGGCGAAGAAACCCGATAGTCATCACTCAGAGCAAAAACACATTGCAGGTAGTTGCTGGCATCTGCCCACTTAGCCCCATCGGAGTGAAGTTCAAACAGATTGCGAGTCACCTCCACGGCTTCTGGCCACCTGTCCTTTGCTACTGCTGTCATGGCTTCGCGGCTGTCGTCGTGGTCATGCAATGCACCATCTTGAGCGCCGTATGCGTGAAACTCCACGAGCTTTGCTGGTGTCGTGAACGACGAACCTTCACACTGCGCACCAATGGACTGTGGTTCGCGCTCGGCGTGGGCTGCTGCGAACGAATCCTGAACGGTGTGCAGTACCGAGCCAAAAGCAATTTCACGAATCTGAGTAACTAGACCGCTGGCGTTATCTTGTCGCCCTAAGAGATACAGATCTACGACCTTCCACTCGGTGCAACCGAAGTGCTGCTTGATGGTCCGGTTGTCGATGTCCTTCAGGAAGGTTTGAGGCAAGATTTCCTTGGACGACACCTTCCATGCAAACTCCAGCCAGTCCAGTATCTGGCCTCTCGTATCGAAGGGGTGTATGTCAGACGCATTGGCCATGCCATGCAGGAACTGAAGGTCACCAAAGTGTGACCGCGTCATCAAGTTTCCTGGAACGCTGTTCGCCGTTCTGTTGCAGCCCGCGATGGTCTTGGTCTGTGCCTGACGCTCGGCATCCTTGAAAAGGCAATACCAGCAAGCTGGCTGGGTCGAAAACCTGATCGTCTGGTCTGCTCGGCAAACGTTCTTTTTCCCCATGTAGTCGCAGTTGCCCTGACCTTGCTCCAGGCGAAACGGCGGCAAATCGTTCCACCGAACTCCGTAAATCACATACGGAGAGGAAAATCCAACGTCACGACCACTGCAGTAAGTGTCAGTGGCAAGATCTGCTTGCTGCACATGACACCACTTGCCGAGATGGGTGATTTCCTCATGGACAGGAGTCTTGATCAAAACTCCCAGCGATCCTGCGATGCGAGCCAGCGTCGAATTTGTCTCGTTGGTCAAGCGTTCTTCGTGCTTGGTTCCGAGGGGGCCGATCTGAAATGCACCCACCCAAGTGCTCACCAGCAATAAGCATGCGATCACGCACCCTCTTGAAGCTTTCCAAAGCTGCATAGTTTCCCCTTCTCTTTGCGCGCATTCTCAGGAGCTAGCAGCAAGTAAGCAAGGGAGTAACTACCGCTGTCATTTGCGGTGCGTCAATTGGACGGTATTCAAATGCTCAGGTACTTCAGCGTTGAAGGCAACGGCCATGACGCCATTAATGGGGGCACAATCCAAATGCCCAAACCAACTCGCGGCACTGCGCCCAACGACCTTTGGTTGAGGCAAGAAAAGCTGCCGTTGACGCACAATGAAAGCGGCATGTCCGAAAGCTGACCTTTGCGGAGGTCAGGAACTGGCCGAAGCCGGGTCCAGCTACTTGTGAGCGCAGCACCGCAAAGCTGACCTTCGGGGCTGCGCCTTGAGCGTCCGCAGTCAACATGTGTGGGGCGTCATCAGTCGGCCAGAAGATATCGTCCGGCGTGTGGCCGCGAACGACAGGTCTTGGCAGAGAGCCATCATCGACTTATGGCTGATCGATGACGGCTGCTGCAGACACCCGCCTGTGCAAGGCGTTCTGCCTGAATTTCCGCTGTGCAAATTGCCACGTGGAGGCTCTCGCTGAGGTCCTGGTTGGCTACCTCCGAGGGGAAATTCAAAGGCTAGGGAGAATCGATCATGAAGAAATTTCTTCGATTTTGAATATCTAGCAGTCTGGTGCAGATTCTGCAAGGCTCGAGCAAACGTCGTTCGCGTCGAGTCCCCATCGTTTCTGTTCACTCATGAGGCCGACTCGATGGTTAACCAACATTAAACGAAACAGTGTCAATCGGCCTAGGTTCTTTCGTGGCATCGCGCAAAGCGTAATGTGGGTGTCAAGGTCTGGCAACACCAAGCAGCTATCGCCTGCTTCGATTACTTGCAAGCGGCTACCTTTAGCGAAAAACCTTCCCTCTACCTGTATGCCGCTCAGGACTTGCAGCATGGAGTGCATAGTTTTTATGCACTCCTATTGCATCCTCACTACGACTTTGCCTTTGGAGCGTCCTTGGGACAAGTACTCCAGCGCCTGCTTCGCTTGGTCGAACGGAAACACTTTGTCTACAACCGGATGGATATGACCGGCGTCAAGAAGTGCGCCTATTTCGTTCAACTGTTCACCGTCAGGTCGCACGAATAGAAACGAGTAATCCACGTCCTTCTTTGCTGCCATGCGGATGATTTTTCTGCTCATGAGACCAAAGATCAGTTCAAGCACGAAGCTGAGCTTGCGAGCTTGTGCAAATGCAGCATCCAGCGGACCAATCAGCGAAATAATCTTGCCGCCGGACTTGAGGATGCCAATCGACTTCTCCAATGCATTCCCGCGGATCGTCCCCAGTACCACGTTGTATCCTTGCAGCACCTGCTCAAACTCCTGCTTTTTGTAGTCAATCACATCGTCTGCGCCCAGACTCTTGACCAGCGCAACGTTGGCGGTACTTGTGGTCGTTCCTACATAGGCACCGAGGTGCTTGGCCAACTGAATCGCAAACGTGCCGATACCGCCTGAGCCTGCAGGGATAAATACTCTCTGGCCTGTCTGCACGTCGGCACGTTCTTTCAGCGCCTGCCAGGAAGTCAACCCAACCATCGGCACAGACGCCGCCTGCACGAAGTCGAGACTGGCAGGTTTGCGTGCAGCCAGATGTTGGGGAACTACTGCAAACTCGGCGAGTGATCCCGTGCCTTGATCGAAGATGCTGGCAAAGACCTCATCGCCTGGCTTGAAGCGGGTAACACTGCTCCCCACTGCGACCACCACTCCGGCCAGGTCGCTGCCCATGACTGCGGGAAGTTGGAACTTCAGCACGGGCTTGAACATTCCCGTCGTGATCATATTGTCGATAGGGTTTAAGCCTGCTGCATGCACCTCAACCAGCATTTCATCGGGTCGAAGCGTTGGGCCAGGCACCTCAGTGATGCCGATCTCTGGGGTCTTGCCGTAGCGCTTAAATGTGAGGGCTTTCATGATGCTCCTGCTTGTGTGTTGCGAAGGCGGCCATGCGCAAGTGCCTGGTGTCGCCTCATCGTCAGCTCCTGCTTTGTTGTGCCGCTCCGGAGCCGTTGTTCAGCTATTACTGTGCGAGGAAGGCAAGAGCCTTCGGCACAAAGGCCTCGTGATACTGGAATACCGCACCGTAACCCGCATCGGGATAAATGAGCAGCTCACTGTTGGGCAGGCGATTGAGGTTGGTAGCGTTCAGCGGCATGCGCTTGACGGATTTCGGACATCAGTCCTTGTCGCGCCTGCTCCAGTTCGTCCCAACGCTCTGCGACATGCAGGGGCGGAATCGTCACCAGCTCCTTGCGATCGAAGCCGATGAGTGCGGCATCAACCAGTTCGTTGACATCCATCACCTCTGGCAGCGTGTTGATATCCATGCCGGCGCGGCTCCAGATCTCAGTACGGGTTGCAGCAGGCAGTACGGCTTGCACATAGATTCCCTTAGGCCCTAGTTCCAAATTCAGGCCTTGTGAGAGAAACAGTACAAATGCCTTGGTCGCACCATAAATAGTCATGCCTAGCTCGGGAGCAAAGCCAACAACCGAGCCGATGTTGACGATGGAGCCCTTGCCTTCCTGAGCAAAGCGCGCAGCGACTGCTGCAGCGAGGCGCGTGGGCGCCGTGGTGTTGAGCATTACCAGACGGTCAATGCTCTGCGCGTTCTGTTGGATGAAGGATCCGGACTGGCCCATGCCAGCGTTGTTGATCAGAATCCCGATCGACGTGTCTTCGCGCAGACGCGTCTCGACCTCAGCCAGGTCTTCCTGTTGTGTAAGGTCGGCTTGAATCACGTCTATGGTGACCTTGGTCTCTTCGCGCAAGCGGGAGGCTAGGAGGTCCATGCGAGCTTTATCGCGGGCAACCATGACGAGGTTGTGGCCACGGCGGGCGAAGCGTTCAGCGTAGGTGGCCCCGATGCCAGACGACGCACCGGTGATCAAGGCTGTAGGCAGATTAGTCATAGTTTTAGATCCAGAAGTGGTTTGGAAAGATCAATGGGTAGACGCGCGATCCGGTGGTCTGTTGTCCATCGGGGAACAGAGCGGTCTCCTGTTGGATGCACTGGTGATCAGGCAGCGAGCGCGGGATAGTCGGTGTAGCCTGCGGCGCCACCGCCGTAGAGCGTGGCCATATCCATTTGAGCCAGAGACGCATCGGTCTTCAAGCGCTCGACCAAGTCTGGGTTGGCAATGAAGGCGTGACCAAAGGCGACCAAATCGAGCTTGCCTTCCTGCAGACGAGCTTCGGCCAACTGGCGGGTGTAGCCGTTGTTGGCGATGTAGGTTTGCTTGAAGCGAGCGCGCAGCGCGTCATAGTCAAAAGGAGCGACATCGCGGGGGCCACCTGTCGCGCCTTCCACGACATGCAGATAGACAATCCCGAGGGCACTGAGCTGCTCCGCGATGTAGTTGTACTGAGGCTGCGGCTCGCTGATAGAGATGCCATTGGCGGGGGAGACTGGAGAAATGCGCACACCGGTGCGCTCAGGTCCAATTTCCTGGGAAACGGCAGCGGTCACCTCTAGCAACAGTCGTGCACGGTTTTCCACTGAGCCGCCGTATGCGTCCGTGCGTTGGTTGGCTCCATCCTTGATGAATTGCTCCAGCAGGTAGCCGTTGGCACCATGCACCTCCACGCCATCGAAGCCGGCACTCATGGCATTGGCGGCAGCTTGACGGAAGCTCTCCACGATGCCAGGGATCTCATCTAAACCCAGAGCGCGGGGCTCAGATACTTCCGCAAAGCCATTGTTCACGAAGGTCTTGGTTTGTGCTCCGATGGCAGAGGGGGCTACAGGCGCTGCGCCATCCGGCTGCACCGACACATGGGACACGCGACCCACATGCCACAGTTGCACAAAGATCTTTCCGCCCTTGGCGTGCACCGCTTCGGTGACTTTGCGCCAGCCAGCGACCTGCTCGGCTGTGTAGAGACCGGGGGTGTCTTGGTAGCCCTGCGCCTGTGCGGAGACCTGAGTCGCTTCCGAAATGATCAAGCCAGCGGAGGCGCGCTGCGCGTAGTAAGTGGCCGAAAGTTCATTAGGCACCAGGCCTGAACCGGCGCGGTTGCGGGTTAGCGGTCCCATCACAACGCGATTGGCAAGTACCAGGTCACCCAAGACATAGGGTTGAAAAAGCGTCTTCTCAGTCATTTTGCATCCACAGCAATGTTCTAGAAGACTTAATGATGATGATCGTAATCTAAAAAGTCAACACTTTAATTACGATCGTAATCAATATATAGTAGAAGCTCCGCATGCACACAGACACTCCACGGTAGAAAAATGAAGCTCACCAAAGCACAGGCTCAGGCAAACCGAGCACATGTCGTGAAAACGGCGTCAGCGCTGTTTCGCGAGCGTGGATACGATGGCGTGGGCGTGGCCGACTTGATGGCGGCAGCGGGGTTCACTCAAGGCGGTTTCTACAAACAATTCCGCTCTAAGACGGACTTGATGGCGGAATCTGCCGCTTGCGGGATAGAGCAGACTGTTGAGTTGACGAAAGGTATTGGCCTGTCGACTTTTGTGGACAGCTATCTGTCTCGTGAGCATCGTGACAATCGGTCGGCGGGCTGCACTATGGCCGCTCTGGGCTCCGACGCAGCGCGCCAGACGCAAGAGGTCAAGAGAACATTCGCTGCAGGCATCGAAAGTTTGCTGCAGGCCCTTGAGAAGGAATGTCCGACCTCGGAGCGAACAGGAAATAACGAGGCACGGGCCAAGTCCATCAATACCTTTGCGCATATCGTCGGAGCCCTAGTCATATCTCGGGCCTGTCCCGATGATTCACCACTTGCCGACGAAATCTTGGCGGTGTGCCGGGACAAGATCCTTGGCACGCTGGCGGAGCAAGAAGGCGTACCGCCTCCCGCAGCGGCTCACGCTGCTCAATCTGATGTGGCCTGAGCTTTAACGTTCATCGCTTTACTGCGGCCCCAAACGTCACCAACGCCATCAGCAAGCTGGTGGCGATGACAGCGCTGAATGCCAAATAGGGAGAAAGCGGCAGTGCAGAGGTAATTGCAATGGAGATAGCAGCACAGCCCATTTGCAGAAAACCCAGCAAAGCAGAGGCTGCCCCAGCGTTTTGCCCAAAGGGTTGCAGGGTCACGGCAGTTCCTAGGGGATTGATCAGGCCCATTCCAATCAAAAACACCGTCAACGCCGCCGAAAAGTAGTAAACCTGCTCCGGGGCAGCCAGCAAGGTCGCACCAGCGGCAAAGGCAATGACAATGCCTGCACGGGCAGCGCGCAGTGTGCCAAAGCGGTGCGCAAGTCGAGGAGCGAGCAGGCCAGCTCCAAAGACAACAAAGACGGTCGACGCGAAAAAAAGTGCGAGTTGCAAGGGCGAAAAACCAAACCCTTCCATCAAGATCGCCGGCGCCATTGCAAAAAACAGATACAGCGAGCCCAAGACCAAGCTGACAGATACTGCAGGTGCAATGAAACGGCGGTCAGACAAGAGTGCTTTGTAGGTCGCGACGACAGCACTGAGCGCCAACGGGCGGCGTAAGTCACAGCTATGTGTCTCCCCAAGTCGCGACACATAGTGGATACCCAGCAAGATGGCGAGAACCCCGACAACGCCAAACGTTGCGCGCCAGCCCAAAAAGCTGTTGAAGACACCACCCAGTAGCGGAGAAAAGCCAGGTGCAGCTGCCATGGCGACCATGACCAGTGAAAGCGCACGCGCAAGCGTATCGCCTTCAAACAGGTCACGTGCAATGGCGCGAGATAGCACGGACGTCGCGCAAACGCCAAGGGCTTGAATCACTCGTCCGACGATGAGCTCAGGAAGGCTTGTGGCAAAGGCACATACCGCGCTACCGACCACAAACACGCACAAACCGCATACCACCAATGGTTTACGTCCAAAGCGATCTGACAAAGGCCCGACGAAAAGCTGACCCAACGCGAAAGCCACAAAGAAGGTGCTCAGAGTGGAACTAAGGTCTTTGACAGATGTCCCAAGCTCGGCGCCCATGGAAGGGAAGGCAGGCAGGATGATGTTGGTGGCCAACGATCCCAGCGCTGCCAGTCCAGCGAGCATCACCAGCAATTCGCCTGAGAGGGATTGAGTGGATTCAGCCGGCTTTTGCATCATTGCCTTCCTCATCTCCGTCAAGGCATTCAATGCAGGCGTCGAGTAGGTCATGCAGCGCCGCCACACGCTCCGAGCCCAACTGCGCGTTCAAAGCAAGCTGTGCGGCTTTCCAAGCCTGTTGTGCTTGTGCTTGTTTGGACAGGCCAGTTTCTGTTGTGGCGACTAGACGACTGCGCGCGTCGGCTCCAGCGCCAATCGTCAGCAATCCCATCGCCGACAGCGGCTGAAGATTGCGCGTCAATGTTGACGCGTCCATCTGCATGCACTTAGCCAGATCCACCGGCCGTATCGGCCCCAGTTTGACGACGTGGGAAAGCAGGGAATACTGCGTGATCTTCAAGCCCACCTCCGCAAAGAAATGGTCGTAGTGCCGCGTCACCATACGGCTAAGTTGGCGCAACTTCAGATTGGTGCACCCCTGGGGCTTGATGCTGTTCTTCATTTGATATATTGTAATTACAACAGTTGTAATTACAAGTTTTAAAAATGAAGGAGACTGAAATGTCTGTGGATCAAGTTATCGAAAGTTGGCGAGCGGATGAAGCTGCGGTGCGTGCTCATCTAAGAGCTGTGGATACTGGGCCGCACGGAAGTGTCACTGGTCGTTCTGGCATGGAAATGTTCGAGGCCATCTTTGCTGGCGAGCTTCCGCCAGCGCCTATAGGCGATACGCTCGACTTTGTTCCCATTCGCATGACGACTGGGGAGGCGGTGTTCCAGGGGAGCCCAAAGCGTCGTCACTACAACCCGCTCGGTACGGTGCACGGGGGCTGGTTTGCGACCTTGCTCGACTCTGCAGTGGGTTGTGCCATTCACACGACCTTGCCGGCGGGAAAAGCCTTCACCACCTTGGAGCTGAAAGTGAACATGGTGCGTGCGTTGACCGACGGCGTGCCGTTGGTGCGCGCGGAGGGCAAGGTGATCCACGCAGGCCGGCAGGTAGCCACAGCGGAGGGGCGCATCGTTGGACCCGATGGAAAGCTGTATGCCCACGCAACCACAACCTGCTTGATCTTTGATCAGCCCACTGGCGCGGAGCCATCATGAAGAATACCGACATTTTCGGCGTCCAGAACGAGGAACAGTAAACCTTGCATAGCGGTCATTGCCTGTCGAATCTCGAAGGTCCGCAAAGGGTCTATAGCACCACTTCTGCGCACGCCAAAGCTCTGACTCCGCCTGAGTAAGCTCCGGTGACAGCTTTGGAGAGTAGAGCGGACCAGCAACAAAGATTAAGTCCAATGACCGGCTTGAAAAGCAGCAGTCATTCGGTTTGCGGACTTGACCGACTGCAATCAGCCTTTAGCCGCTTGGTCAGCGGCAAGTCTGCAGCGATTCCGATGTTTCAGGGGATCTGCATGGACGACAGACTGGGCTGCGGCTAGTTTGGAAGAAGCCGTGCCTGAGCCACAACGCAATGGCGGACAAACCGCGGCTTCTACCTCTCTCAGACAAGCCAATGGTCTGCTCTTCGGTCAATTGCTTCTTCAAGCTCAATTTCCTGTCATTGGAATTGAATTCCAAAGGCATGCGCTACTTAAATATAAGCAGTCACCGGGCACGGCTGGTTTTTTGTGGTGAATCATTTCAGCCCTGATGCACTCAACTGCACCACTCTCACTGTTGCAAAATTTTTAATAATAGATTTTTTTATTTAAATTTACATCAAATTCTTTTTAAAAGAAGATGAATGCATGAAAAAAAGCATTCCATGCACCTTAATGAGAAGTGGCACTTCCAGAGGACCATTCTTTCTAAAAGATTGGTTACCTGAGAAAGAGCAGCAGCGTGATGCTGTTTTGTTAAATATTATGGGGGCACCCCATGCTTTACAAATTAGCGGCTTGGGGGGAGGAAGCAGTTTAACCAACAAGGTGGCAATTGTTTCTAAATCAACACAGCCCGATTGCGATGTAGATTATCTGTTTGCACAAGTTTCTATTGAATCCAATACTGTAGATACGAAGCCAAACTGCGGAAATATGCTGGCGGGCGTCGGGCCATTCGCAATTGAACAAGGCTTGGTTGTGCCCGAGGCTTCGCAAACATGCGTACGTGTCTACAACATTAACACGCGCTCAAAAACTGATTTACTTGTTTGCACACCAAAGGGCAAAGTCGCATACGAAGGTGATGTTCTGATTGATGGCGTACTCGACCCCGCTGCGCCTATTCACCTTAATTTCAAGCAAATGCTGGGAAGCTCCACCGGACGGCTATTCCCAACAGGGCTGCTCAAGCAGAAGATATTGGGAGTCGATGTCACCTGCATTGATGCTGCCCAGCTCATGGTGCTGATTGATAGCAAGCAAATGGGCTTGCAAGGCGATGAGACACCTTCCCAATTGCATGCGAATGCCGATGTTATGGCAAAAATTCGCGGTATCCGACTTGCGGCTGCGCAAGCTATGGGTTTAGGCGATGTTACACACACGGTATTACCAAAACCTGTATTAATCGGCAAAACCAATGATTGGAAAATCATTAACTCTCGTTACTTCACGCCACATGTGTGTCACAGCACCCATGCCGCTACAGGTGCAGTTGGAATTGCTATTGCCGCATTAATCAATGGCACGATTGTTTTTCATGAATCCACAAAAATCAAAGATAAAAACCATTTATTTATTGCTCACCCCAGTGGAAAAATAGAAGTTTGCGTTGATTACAATTCAAACCGACATGGTTTTGAAAAAATAACAAATGCAAGCCTGATAAGAACGGCAAAAAAAATATTTGAAGGCCAAGTTTTTGTGGGATAACCCGGTTATTAAAAGGAGACAAACCATGCCAACAAAGTTTTTAAAAAATATTTTGACAATTTCTGCATTGAGCTTACCTGCTTTGGTCTTGGCGCAATATCCAGAAAAGCCTATCACCATCGTAGTGCCCACCGCAGCTGGGGGAGGCAATGACGCCATGGCACGCATCATTTCGCAGCGCATGGGCGAAAAACTCAAGCAAAGCTTTATTGTGGAAAACAAAGCGGGGGGCAACGGCGCTATTGCTTCGGAATACGTAGCCAAGGCTAAACCCGATGGTCACACCATTTTGTTTGGCTACATTGCAACACACGGCATGAACCCCGTATTGCAAAAGCTTCGCTATGACCCCATTAAAGATTTTGAACCCATCGGTTTGGTCTCTGAGTCCCCCACTCTTATGGTGACAACCAAGGGCTTCAAAATTGACAGCATGCAAAGCTTTATCGCTGAAAGCCAAAAGCATCCCGACAAGTTCAACTACGCATCAGCGGGCAATGGCACTGCACCCCACTTTGCAGGTGAGTTATTCAAAGTCATGACAGATGCACAAATGCTGCAAATTCCCTATAAGGGCTCTGCACCTGCCATGACTGATACGGTGGGTGGGCAGACGCAAATCATGTTTCCCAGCCTGTTTTCTGCCTACCCCTATGTGGAATCCGGTCAAGTCAACGCTGTCGCTATCGCTGGCAAGCAACGCGTTGCAGTATTGCCCGACGTACCTACTTTGGCCGAGCTGGGTGTGAAAGGTGTGGAAGTGGAGCAGTGGTATGCCCTTTTCGCGCCAGCCAGTACACCCGCCCACATAGTGCAAACGCTCAACACCACGCTGAATGAAGTACTACAAGAAAAAGAAGTCATGCAAAGGTTCGTTGCTCAGGGCGCTTATGTAAAAACAGGTACACCCGAAGACTTGAAGCAGCTCGTGATCGCCGAGTTAGAAAAATGGCGTGGCGTTGTCAACACAGCCAAGTTGCAAAGTCAGTAATACATCCATCAATTTTGAGACTGAGTATGGGTGCCCCGCAGAGGTCAACACCCATGCGTCACCATCCATGCGGCCACATCGCTGAGAGCCAACTTCCGGGAGAGCAACAGCTCTCCTTTTTTATTCCACTGCGCTGGCCCGCAGGATGGCGTCATAAAAATCTTGCGCAGTCTCCTCCAGAGCCATGCCTTTACGCTTGATCAACCCAATATTGCGTGTAACTTTGGGTGCGACCAACGGCACAGAAGCCAATACTGGGTGATTCAATGCTGGCATGGCCAAACTAGGCACAGCCGCCACCCCTATTCCGGCCTCCACCATTCCCACCACCGTAGTCACATGTTTGGCTTCAAACTGCAGCGCCAGCGAAACCCCATGGCTGGCCAAGGCAATGTCTTGCAGCACACGGTTGCCCGATGTCTTGCCCACACCGATGAGCGTCAAGCCTTCCAGCTCTTTCCAGTCAATACGTTTGCGCTGGGCTAAGGGGTGGTCTTGCCTACAAGCCAGCACAAACTGATCCGTCGCAATCGGCAGAAAGTCCAAGTCCAGCTCTTGGTTGCCAATGAAGTTAATGCCAAAGTCCACTTCACCTTTGGATACGGCAATCAGCACATCGTTGGCGCTGGCATCAAAAACATTGATTCGCACATTGCCGCGTGTACTGGTGAATGCGCTGATGTACTTTGGTAAAAAGTAATACGCCACCGACGGCACACAGGCGATGGTGATCGTGATAGTTCTTTGCTGTTGCAACGCACTGGATTTGGCAACAATGTGATCAAACCCATCAATCCACTGTGAGACCTCTCGGTAGAACTCACGTCCAGTGACGGTCAGCTCAATGCTGCGGGTATTGCGCTCAAATAATTTGACACCCAGCGAGTTTTCCAGGTTTTGGATTCTGCGCGTAAAAGCGGGCGCGCTGATATGCATCTTATCTGCAGCTAATTTAAAGTTCTTGGTCTCAACCGCTTTGAGAAACGACTCAATCTCTAGCAGTTTGAATTTTTTTCTAAGACCCATACTCACCCTAAATTCTGCATATTTGCAGTAGCTCATTCTAGGGCTGCGTCAGCCGCAAGCGGCTACGGGTTTGGCTCTACTCCAAGCTTCTGGTCAGGGTGAAAGATGCAATGATCTGCAGTCAAAAGTGCTGAGATTATTTCAATTTCAGCTTCAGCGCGGAACTCAACACATGTTCAAACTTTGGGTAGAAATCAAAGTCAATCCGCATACGACACGCAAGACCTCTGCATCAACCGGCATTTTCCTGGGCGCCCCATCCATTGAACCAGATGGCATCAGAGACAAATGTGGGCTGCGTGACTCTTGATCGCCCCACCGCATCGAACTGCGCACTCACAGCACCGGGCTGAGCATGGCCAGCAGGTTGTTCCAGATGCGCTGTCTGCGGGGCCAGCCGTGCACTTGCTCAGCCGTTATCTGCAGGGATTGCGCAATGTACGCCGCCTGCCGTGCGCGAATGGCTTGCGTGGTGTCTGCATCCTGCAGCAGGACGTTATTTTCAAAGTTCAAGTCAAAGCTGCGCAAATCCAGATTGGTCGATCCAATCAGGCTGACCTGCCCATCCACACACAGGGTCTTGGCGTGCAGCAGGCCCGGCTGGAACTCGTAGATCGTAATCCCCGCTTGCAACAACCGGTGGTAGTGGCTGCGGCTGGCTGCGCCCACAATGGCTGAGTCATTGCGTGCAGGCACGATGAGGGTGACTGGCACGCCACGCCAGGCTGCAGCGCACAGGGCATCGAGCACCGTGGCATCGGGGACGAAATATGGGGTGGAAAGCACCAGCTCTTGGCGGGCACTGGTGATCAGCGTGGCAAACAGTTGCGGGCAGGCACGGGCACGCTCGGATGGGCCTTCGGCAATGGCCAGCGCCACAAAACCCGGCGATGCCAGCGCCTGCGGCTGGCTTTGCGGCAGATATGGGGCATGTTCGGCCGTGGCGTACTGCTGCCAGTCACTGGCAAACACCAGCTGCATTTGTGCCACAACCGGCCCCTGCATGCGAAGCATGATGTCCACCCACGGCCCATAAGCGGCCTTGGCTGCAAACACTTCGTCCACACAGTTCTGGCTGCCGCAATACGCAATGCGTCCATCAATCAGCGTGAACTTGCGGTGGTTGCGCAAATCCAGACGGCTGTTGAGCATGACCTGCAAAGGCCGATTGATGGGCAGTGCCACGGCCAGTTGCACGCCTGCCGCGCGCAGGCTCTCCCACAGTGCAGAGCCGACCAAGGGGCGAGAACCCAGCCCATCGACCATGGCCCTGCAAACCACGCCGCGAGCAGCGGCACGTATCAAGGCCTGCGCCACTTGCGTGCCCATCTGGTCATCGCGCCACAGGTAGTACAGCAGGTTGATTTCGTGCTGTGCGGCATCCAGATCCATCAGCATTCGCTGCAGCGTCTCGCGGCCATCGGCCATCAGTTCGGCGCTGTGCCCGGGCTGCGGCTGAAAGCCGTTGACTGAGGCGGCATAGCTGAACGCAGCCTGCCACTGCGGCGCAACGTGCGCGGCCATGCGCTCTGTGGCACCGGGCACTGCGGGGTGCGGCCGAGATTTACCCACCAAAGAGGCCTGCTGCAAGGCGTGCGCCTGCACTGCAAAATCTTGCACCTGCTGCTGGTGCCCGCGCCCCCTTCTGCGCAGTGCGACCTCGCCAAACAGGTAATACAGCACGCAACTGACATACGGCAGCAGCAGCACCAAAGTGAGCCAGCCCATGCGCACATCGGGCTGCAGGTCATTGCGCAACAAAATACGCAGGCCCAGGCAGACGATGAGCAGAACATGCAAGGTGAGAAACAGCCAGGTCATGGGGCCAGCATATCGGCTCCTTGAATGCACGGTGAACGTGCTGCCACCCACGCATCTACCGGCCAGAAGGTTTTCAATCCTCTGGTGCTTGCCTGCGTTGCACAGGCTGCTATATTTTTAAGTTGCGTTGACAGCGGTTATTGCAGCAAAGGGGCTTGCGGCAGGCACAGCTTGAGCAGCACAGCCCGTACTTAGTGCCGCCGCGCCAGATAACTATGGCTTATGTTTTTTGAAACACTAAGCTGCGGTTATTGGCTGGCATAGGGTGGTCGTGCTGCAGGCTCCAGCCATGCTGCTGCGCCAGTTGCACCACGGTTTCAAAGTCACGAATGCCACTGGCCGCATCGCGCGCGCGCAGCCACGCATCAAATGCCTGATTGCTTGCGCTGGTGAACGTGCCGCCGTAGTTAAACGGTCCGTACACCACCAACACCCCACCTTGCGGGACATGCGCACCCGCCAAGGCAAACAATCGTTGCACCAGCGGCCACCCAACAATGTGCAAGGTGTTGCTGGTGAAAACGGCGTCGAAAACGCCTTCTGCCGTCTGCGGCCATGCGCTGGTGCGCATATCAAAATGCAGCGGCGTACGCAGATTGGGGGCTGGCAAATGGGCATGCCAGGCAGCAATACCGGCGTGGTGCTCGGGCAGCTCACTGGTCTGCCACACCACATGCGGCAAGCGCGGCGCAAAGTACACCCCATGCTGGCCAGTGCCACTGCCTATTTCCAGCACATGGCGGCTGTGGGCAAATGCGGTTTGCAGCACTTTCGCAATAGGTGCTTGGTTGTTCTCACAGGATTGGGCAAAGGGACGTGTCATGCGCGCCATCATGGCATGCATGCACTGAATGACACGGGCACACAGCCTGTACCTGTAGACCTTGTGTGCAAAGCACTGGCGGCCGCCTTGCATGGTGAGCAACCCTTATCACCCAGCAAGTCGAGGGTGAGCGACCAAGTCAAAGCAAGTACCTTGCAAGCACGTAGCAAGCACGCAGCAAGGGCCACGTTAACCGTTATAGATTATTTAGATAGCTACTAGCGCTTATAAACAAAGGACTTCAGATACAAAACTATCTGAAATCCTTTATGAGTAAGCGCTAAAAGCTCTTATTTTCTCCTATTGCTTACCAAACCCCGCCAACACAAGGCTGGCAGTGCGGCGTACCAAGGCTTGTGTAAACGGCCCCAGGCCATGCTTTGCTGGCCAGCCCAGCCACCGGCACTGCACGGTGGCCCATGGGCATCAACCGCCGCGCACCATCGACAAAATCTTGGCCGTATTCAGTCCACGCGCAGTTTCCTGCATCTGCGGCAGGTAGCGCGCCTGTAGCTGGCGGCCATCTTGCATGACATGCTGGTACGCGTCTTTGAGCATATCGGTGGACAAGGTGCGCCCGCCAGCGTAGTACTGGTTGGCTACATGGCCCAGCGCATACGTGCTGGCAAAGCTCATGCCGCTGCTGACGGCCTGTTTGCCCAGCCCGCCAAAAATGCCCTTGCCCGCCTTGCCCAGCAAGCCACCCAGCAGTTTGCGCCCGGCTTCTTCCAGGTACTGCGAGGTCAGACCGACACCCAGCGCGGCCAGCAGGTCTTTGATGTGGCCACGGTCCAGCTCATAGCCGTAGCTCTGCCCGATCTGATAGACCAAGCGCATCTGCAGCGGAATGATGGCCAGTGTGGACAGGTTTTCGGGCAGCAGCTCAATGGCGCCATTCATGATGGACGCTTTCAAAATTTTGCTGTCCATCTCTGGCGCAGACAAGGTTCCGGGGCGGCGCTGCGCAGCCGTGGCAGGCAGGGCATCGACCGCCGCAGGGTGCGGCACCGCAATGCCTTGGGGCAGCGCCGCTTCGGGCACGGCCACTTGCAGGGGTGCATCGGCCACCGCCTGGGCTTGCTGGTCAAAACTGGCATAAGCGCCTACTGCTGCTGCACCAGCAGCGACAGAAGCTGCGGCAGAATCGCCCGTCCGCACGGGGGCTTGCGATGCACCACCCATGCCCCAGGCTTGGCGCACCTGCGCCAGAAAGGCTTCTTCCTTAGGGCTGGTATGGCCGTCGGCATCGCACACGCACACGGCCATTTCATAGGCCAGCTGGCGCGCTTCGGTGCCCGTCAAACGAGCCAGCACATCTTGCAGGTTCACGCGGCGCAGCAGCACATCCTGGTACAGGCCAGGCAAATTCACATGGCTGTCGCCGGCCAGCCCCTCGGCCACCTGGCGGATTTGCTCGCGTTCACGGTCATGTTTTTCGCCATCAGCGAACGAAGCCAGCAGGCACAAAGTCAAGGTAGCGCGAATATCTTCAGTGGTCATGGTGTTCCTAGATTGGCACAAGGATTGGAGCCCGGCAAAGAAGGCAGGATCCATATCGTACGATCGCTATTAAAAATATAGCTATCGCGCGCATCTGGTTTGCACTCTTGACCCATTTTGTTGTGATTTTTGAAGGCCAAGCCACAGATGGCGCCCCCTGCACATAGGGGCACACAGCGCTTATTTCAAGCCCACAGCGCCAGCGCGTACGCAGTCATCTGCCACAGCCAGCTTGCTCACATCACCTACCAAGCCACCATCTACCAAGCCATCACTTGTCCTAGCAAATACCGGCGAATCCAAAAAAATCAGCCTTTGCTGCCATGCATGGCCTGCTCAGCCAGCGCCTGTGCGCGTGCAATGCTGATGCCTTCGTGCTGGTCCATCACCAGCGCATCGCTGTCTGCGCCCTCGGCGTTGCGGTGCAGCACCACCAGCGGCCGTGTACCGTCAGCCTGGATATAGACATTGGCCGGGCGCGACTGCTCCCAGGGGTAGACGCCGATGTGGTTGCAAAGCCAGCCAAAAAAGCCATCGCCCTGCACCGCATGCTCGTAACTGTCCACATAACGCTCAAAGCTGCTGGCGCTGGCCGACACCCACACACCCCACAGAAAAGGCTCATCCACACCATGGATGGGCACTTCCAGAATGGCGCGCACAAAGTACTGCGTCCCTTCGGGGTGCTGTATCACGCACAGGTCATCACTCAGCTCAGCGATGGAGGCCTGCTCGGCCTGCGTCAGGCGGCTATAAGGCGCAGGAGCCGCAAAGCCAAAGCTGGGAGACCCCTCATGCACCTCTCCACAGCAGGTACAGGTGAATGCAAAGATAGCAGCCATGGTTAAAGCACCGGCACGGCAGTGCAAGATGCCAAAGCTTCAGTGCCAGCGCAGGCATCCATCAGCAAGAACTGGCCCGGCTGGCTCTGGTAGCTGTTAATCAGTGGCACCAGCCGCTGGAAGTGTTCGGTGGCGCAGTGCACATCCAGCGCAGCACGGTCCGGCCAGGTTTCAATAAAGATGAAGTGGCCCGGGTCCTTCAGGTCTACAAACAGCTCATAGGACAGGCACAGCGGCTCTTGCCGAGTTTTCTCTACCAGCTCTTTGTACAGCGGCATCACGGTCGCGATGTGCTCAGGGTGTATGAAATCTTGGGCAATGACTTTCAGCATGCAGCGCATCTCCTGTTACAGCGGCAAATAGGTAAAAAACTGGAATCTCGGCAGCCCGCCGGGTGAACCACCCAATGCCCAAAGCCGTGCAAAACCGTGCAAAACGACACTGTTCACACAGCAATCAAGGCGAAGTGGGGATCCATGGCAACGCATGCAGTGGGCACTATGCAAACAGCGTTACGCCGCCTCGTAAATGGCGCGGGCCACTTCCAGCTGACCGTTTTGGATCAGATAGAAAAACCCACGCTCCACATCCACCACGCGCGGCTGACCGCCAAGGTACTGCTGGCTGATCGCCTGGCACTCTGCACACCAGCCTGCATAGGCAGCGCAGTTCACTGCGGTGGGTGTGATGGCGCTGTGAAACCGCAGCGTATTGAGCGCCTTAGGGCCACCATCGCGGCGCATGCGGGCAATCAGCAAATCCAGCACACCGCACTGCGCGGGGTTTAAAAACGCTGTGATCTTGGAGATAAATGAAATACCCGAAAACTGCGGCATGCCCAGCTTCTTGATGGCGTCCAAGCCCGGCACCTGGGCCTGCCGCACCAACGCCTGAAACGCCTGCACCTGCTGCGCAGTGACGCCCTGCTTGAACTTCATCACCCGATGCATTTGGTAGCCCGCGTTGGCATTGCCCCAAAACACAATATTGGCCAAGCCGTTTTCTACATCCTGCGCCACCGGCGACGTCAGCAGCGCGTGGATATAGCGCTCCACCTCGGGCATGCCCTGCACCACACACTCGGTCTGCTGTGCAAAGTCGTAATACGTGGCCGGGAAGTTATAGGCAGCCATGGCAGCACGCAGTTGTGCCACCTGTTCAGAAGTCAAAGACATAAGCGAAAGGAAAAGCGATCAGATCAACCCGTGCAGAGCTACACAGAGGGTGCAAAGTATGCCTTGCTCACCATGGCTGCAAAACTCCGTTTTCTGCAAATCTTGCCTCTTTGGCGTCCATAGGCTGGCATACCTGCACGCCGTGTTTTCAATCCCCTGGTGCCTGGGCAGATTCAGCCTGCCGCGAGCGCGCCAAGGCAATCGCTGCCTGAATGGCGGCCCGCGCCTGCGGGCTGTTCTTCCAGCAGCTAGAGCCAACAATGGCCGATGCCTTGGCAACAATATCCAGCGCGTTGGCCTTGCTCAACTGCGCCAGTGATTGAAACCCCATCTGCTCCAGACGTGCCACCACTGTGGGCCCAACCCCTTTGACGGCCAGCAAGGCCTTGCGCTCTTCGTGTGAAAACGGCATGCATTCCCTCTCTGTCTAATTTTTCGCGTCGTTGATTTTTCGTGTCTTGATTGGCTGCAGGCACAGCTACGAGCCAGCGCCCCCATCAACCTGCGTGCGCATCAGGCGTCACTGCGGCGCAAAACCACCTCCCACAGCGCCTTCTTGTGAATGTACTTTGTCGTCACCCGATGTTCTTTGGACAGCACCTGCCACCCACGGGCAAACAGCTGATCGACACTGGCCTCATCAAAGAAACGCTTGGGCTGGCCGTCAACCAGATAGTAGTGGGGCTCAATGACCGCATGCCCGCTAGCGCCAAAGTGCGTGTCGTGCGTTGAGTTCAAGCGGCACAGAAAAATGCCGCCCGGCTTGAGTGTGCGGCGCACCCGCTCCACCAAGTCCAGTGTCTGCGTCCATGGAAAGTAGTGCAGCGTCAAACTGGCAACAACACAACCAGCGCTGCTCTGCGCCATCGGAAATGGGTCACGGATATCGCGGCACTCCACCGCCGCCGCCGGGGCACGCAACCGGGTTGCAGCAACACCGGTTAACGCCTTGTCAAAGGCCGTCACGGCCAAACCTGCCGCAACCAGCGTGACCGTGTCATCCCCCATGCCACAGCCGATCTCCAGCACAGGCGCAGTGCCATCGCTTTCAAGCAGCAAAGGAAGCCAGCGGTGAAGCCAAGGATCAGAAAACATGGTGTGTGCACTGCCTAACAATCAAAAAAATCTAAAGGAACTGCGCCAAGGCCATTCCATGCATGAAAGGCCGCTTATGGCGTTGCGGTAATCAACGCTAAAAGCCAAAGAATGCCCCACAACGCAACAGAAACACGGGATGGGGCCCACGCCGCCGCCCCGCTAAACGCTGTCGGCAGCCATGCGCATGGCGCTAAAGGCAATGTACTCATCGGAGAAGTCAGGCCCTGCCGCCTCGGGCCCGGCCAGCCACGCATCCAGCGCAGCATCTGCCGCTTGCACTGCCCGCTTGAGCTCACTGACTTGTGCTGCAGATGCCGACAGCACAACAGCCTCGCGAACGCAGTCATCCGCCACGCCAAATTTCTGCGCAAAAGCAATCAAGCCATGCAAGGGCACAGGCACGCGCTGCAGATCCATCATCACCCCCCAACTTTTGGCATTCTGAAGAAAGTACAAGCGTGCCACAGGCTGGCGGCTTCGCAGAAAAACATGGCAACCAATTCGGTAGCACTGGAAAATTTAGCTAAAAGCAATAGCAAACGTCACCATAAAATCAATTACCAGGTGCAAAAAATACGCATCACCTCAGCGCCCCAGCCTGCACTCACACAGCGCAAACGGTGCACAGCATGGTGCATGTTCAGCCCTCAGCGCCTGTGCACATACCTGTGCAATCCTGAGCGGCACTGATCTGCAGCCCCAGCGGTGACTGGCGACAAGCATCCAAGGCTTTTCACACCCCAATGCCACCAAATTGGCCAGTTGCGACAACAATCCAGCATCTGTGCACACCACGCAAGTGGGCAACGCCCACCGGCAGCGTTGCTATCCGCATCGCTCCAGCTGCAAACACAACACCATTCATAGCCATGCAAAAAATGACACCCTCGCAACAGGCACAACTGCCCTACACCTTGCTGCTCGACCCCGACACCGGTCGCGCTGCCGCTTACAACAGCACCAACAAGCTCATCACAGAGCTGGCCAGCAAAGAACTGGTGGCCTTTGCCCTGGCCAATGCACGCCAAGACCTGCCCTTTGACGTTGCCGGCCACGCCGCCACGCCTACCCGTCGCCCCCCACCCTCCTGGGCCACCGCAGAGGTGCAAGAACGCATGCGCCTGATCTGGATTCAGCGCCCTGCCAACGATGCACCTGCGTACGAGTGGCTGGAGATTCCTGCCAAGTAATAGGCCTTGCCCCACACAGGGCCACCACGCTCAAGCAGCAAGACATGGCAATGTCTGGGGCATCCATCAAAGAACCGCCTTTCGGCGGTTTTTTGATGTTCACACCGACGTCATCACGCTATGAGCAAAGCTTGCAGCCCAGCAGCGCAGAGACACGCAGTCTGAAAAGAGCAAAGTCGTTGCGTGAATGCGCACGTTCCACCCAACAAGGCATGTCCCTCAGGTTGGTACACCAGTGGTCTGGGTCGCGTTCACTGCGATTTCTTGCGGCACAGGCGCTGACTCAGGCTGATGGATGCGAACAATGCGCACCGCTTCTGGCTGCTCAACCACCACACAAGCCTTGCCTGTGCGCTTGCAGTGGTCTTGCACGCGCCAATAGGCACCATGGCTCAGGCAACCGGTTTGGCAGATCACCAGATCGGCAGCAACCAGACTGGCTTCCAACTGGGCGATGTCATCGGCGGCTTCTTCCAATCCGGCTGTGTCAGACAGCCCATGTGCCTGCACAGCGTTGGTGGCTGCTGAAGCTGAAGGCAACGCTGCCGTGCCCGTGCTGCGTATGGCAACCGCATGCTGTGCAGCATCCCCCCACCTCCACCGCAGACGTTCATGCATCAGCGCTTGCACCTGTGCAGTGAGATTTTTTACCTCCTGCAGCAAGCTGGTGCGGCGTGGCAGGTCAAGGATGCTGGCTTGCAGCTCGGCACGGTCCTCACGCGCCCAGGCCAGAGCAGATTGACTGGCAATCGACTGACCGCGCTGTCGTACCAGCAGGGCCTGCAAGTGCGCAATCTCCGCCGCCTGGCGAAGCAGCAGGTCACTGCAGTGCTCTTGCACCCGCGCATATTGGCCAAGCAGTGTGTGGTGCTCGGCAATCAGCTGTTCCAGATCGATATCGTGCGTAGTTGTGTGCATCGGAACCCCAAGGTACTTGGTCCAGGCGCAATCGGCAGCCAGCCTTGTGCAAAGTGCGACGACACAGATCGACGCAGTGCTGCGCTGACAGAAGTGACCATGACCGAATGTCCTTACCGCGCAGGCCCCAGGCAAGGGCAGTCCCATCTTATATGAGAACAAATCTCATTTACACAACAAGCACAGCAACCGTATGGGCACTGGGCCTTAGCGCTGCGAGGCCATAAAAAAACCGCCAGAAGGCGGTTAGTGAGAAATACGCAGCGCGCAGTGCTTACTTGGCACCAGCCACTTCAATCCCCTTGAATTCGCCCGTCGCAATCTTTTCCTTCCAGACAGCGGGGCCTGTGATGTGTGCGCTGGTGCCGCCAGCATCCACAGCCACAGTCACGGGCATATCGACAACGTCGAATTCGTAGATGGCTTCCATGCCCAGGTCTTCAAAGCCCACCACCTTGGCGTGCTTGATGGCTTTGGAGACGAGGTAAGCTGCGCCGCCCACGGCCATCAGGTAAGCGCTTTTGTGCTTCTTGATGGCTTCGATGGCAACCGGGCCGCGCTCGGACTTGCCAATCATGGAGATCAGGCCGGTTTCGGCCAGCATCATCTCGGTGAACTTGTCCATGCGGGTGGCAGTTGTGGGGCCTGCTGGGCCAACGGCTTCGTCACGCACGGGGTCCACAGGGCCGACGTAGTAAATCACGCGGTTGGTGAAATCCACGGGCAGTTTTTCGCCCTTGGCCAGCATGTCCTGGATGCGCTTGTGGGCAGCGTCGCGGCCAGTCAGCATCTTGCCGTTGAGCAGCAAGGTGTCGCCGGGCTTCCAGCTGGCCACTTCGTCTTTGGTCAGCGTGTTCAGGTCTACCTTTTTGGACTTGTTGTAGTCAGGCGCCCAGTCAATCTTGGGCCATGCGTCCAGCGATGGGGGATCCAGATACACAGGGCCGCTGCCATCCATTACAAAGTGGGCGTGGCGGGTGGCTGCGCAGTTGGGAATCATGGCCACGGGCTTGCTGGCTGCGTGCGTGGGGTACATGTTGATCTTGACGTCCAGCACGGTCGTCAAGCCGCCCAGACCTTGGGCACCAATGCCCAGGGCATTGATCTTTTCGAACAGCTCCAGGCGCAGTTTTTCCACGTCATCCAGCTGTGCACCGCTGGCAGCCTTTTGCTGCAGCTCGTACATGTCCAGATCTTCCATCAGGCTTTCTTTGGCCAGCAGCACGGCTTTTTCCGCTGTGCCACCAATGCCAATGCCCAGCATGCCCGGTGGGCACCAGCCAGCGCCCATTTCGGGGACGGTCTTGAGTACCCAGTCCACGATGGAATCGCTGGGGTTCATCATGATCATCTTGGACTTGTTTTCGGAGCCACCGCCCTTGGCAGCCACGGTCACGTCCACCTTGTCGCCGGGCACGATCTGCACGTTGATGACGGCGGGGGTGTTGTCCTTGGTGTTCTTGCGCTTGAAGTGGGGGTCGGCCACCACCGAGGCACGCAGTGTGTTGTCAGGATGGTTGTAGCCACGGCGCACGCCTTCGTTGATGGCGTCTTCCAGACCCATGGTGAAGCCGTCCCATTTCACGTCCATGCCCACCTTCAGGAAGACGTTGACGATGCCCGTGTCCTGGCAGATGGGGCGCTGGCCGGTTGCGCTCATTTTGGAGTTGGTCAGGATTTGCGCCATCGCATCCTTGGCCGCAGGGCTTTGCTCGCGTTCATAGGCGCGGGCCAGATGCTGGATGAAATCCGGCGTGTGGTAGTAGCTGATGTACTGGAGGGCACCTGCGATCGAGTCGATCAGGTCCTGCTGGCGGATGGAGGTCGTCATCGTGAAGCTTCTCTGGTTGTTATAGCGCCGCTTGCGCGCAAGAAATCTGCTCGATTATCGGCGCAACTGACTGGCTGCGTCAGCCAAAGACCGACAAGTCTTATAGAGGACTTGGGGCTTGTGAAGCCGCCATGCCCGGCATTGAGAATGGCTCTCAAAGACTGCGCTAACATGGCTGCCTTCTTCCCCCATTCAGCGGCAAGAGAAGGCAGCCAGAACTTGCGTTCCAGCAACCCATGCCGCAGCACCCTTTCAGGAGCTTTGACCATGTCTGCCACCCGCCTCGAAAAAGACACCTTCGGCCCCATCGCCGTACCCGCCGACAAACTGTGGGGCGCGCAAACCCAGCGTTCACTGCAAAACTTTGACATCAGCGGCGAGCAGCAGCCGCGCGAAATCATTGCGGCGCTGGCGCAGGTCAAGAAAGCCAGCGCCACGGTCAACTGTGCGCTGGGCCTGCTCAATGCCAAGACGGCCGGCGCCATCAACGCCGCCGCCGATGAAGTGCTGGCCGGTCAGCACCCCGACGAATTTCCGCTGGTGGTCTGGCAAACCGGCTCGGGCACACAAACCAATATGAACGTCAATGAGGTGCTGGCCAACCGCGCCAGCGAGCTGCTGGGCGGTGAGCGCGGTGAAAGCCGCGTGGTGCACCCCAATGACGATGTGAACAAAAGCCAGTCCAGCAACGACGTGTACCCCACCGCCATGCACGTGGCAGCAGTCACGGCCATTGAAGCCCAGCTGCTGCCAGCGATTGCCAAGCTGCGCGCCACCTTGCATGCCAAGAGTGAGGCTTTTGCCAACATCGTCAAAATTGGCCGCACGCACCTGCAAGACGCAACGCCACTGACGCTGGGTCAGGAAATTTCAGGCTGGGTGGCACAGCTGGACCACTGCGCCAAGCACGTGCGCGCTGCCCTGCCCCATTTGCATGAGCTGGCTCTGGGTGGCACCGCAGTGGGCACAGGGTTGAATGCTCCCAAGGGCTATGCTGAAGGCGTGGCGCAAGAGCTGGCCAAGCTGACGGGCTATGCGTTTGTAACCTCGCCCAACAAGTTTGAGTCGCTGGCCTCATGCGATGGCTTGGTACATGCCCACGGCGCGCTCAAGACGCTGGCCGCCAGCCTGATGAAAATTGCCAACGATGTGCGCTGGCTGGCCTCTGGCCCGCGCAGTGGTCTGGGTGAAATAGCCATTCCAGAAAATGAGCCCGGCTCCTCCATCATGCCCGGCAAGGTCAACCCCACACAGTCAGAAGCCGTGACCATGCTGTGCGCCCAAGTCTTTGGCAATGATGTGGCCATCAACTTTGGCGGGGCATCAGGCAACTTTGAATTGAATGTGTTCCGCCCCATGGTGGCGCACAACTTCCTGCAAAGCGTGCGCCTGCTGGCCGATGGCATGGTGAGCTTTAACGACCACTGCGCCATGGGGATTGAACCCAACATTGCACGCATTGAAGAACTGGTCGGCCGCTCGCTGATGCTGGTAACAGCACTGAACCCACACATTGGTTACGACAAGGCCGCTTACATTGCCAAAAAGGCCCACAAGGAGGGCAGCAGCCTACGCGATGCTGCCATTGCCAGTGGCCACGTGACTGCCCAGCAATTTGATGCATGGGTGGTGGCCGAGCAGATGGTGGGCAACCTCTAAGGCCCTGCACCTGCTTTATGCACAAAGACAAAAGGCACTCTGTAGAGTGCCTTTTTTACTGCATGCCATTCAGCCAGGCTGACAAAGCCAGCACCTTACTCCGGCAGATTGCCCAGCGGGCGACCCAGATACTTTTGTGAAATAGCATTTAACGAACCATCGGCTTTAGCCGTGCGCAGAATGTTGTTGACCTGGTCCAGCAAGGCCTTGTTATCTTTGGCCACCCCAATAAAACAGGGCACATCCGTCAAAAGCAGCTTGTATTCAGCATCCAGCTTGGGGTTGCGCTGCATGGTGAGCCCTGCCACGGCAGCACTGTGGGCCAGCACATCACTTTGCCCGGTGACGAATGAGGCAATGGTCGCCGTATCGTCCTCAAAGCGCTTGATCTGTGCACCTGCAGGGGCCAGTTTGGTCAGTGCATCGTCTTGCAGCGAGCCACGTGTCACCGCCACACTCTTGCCAGTCAGATCACTAAACTGGGCAATCGCCAGTCCCTTGCGGGCATAGATGCCAGAAAAGAACGGTGCGTAAGAGATGGAAAAATCCACCACCTTCTCGCGTTCGGGGTTCTTTCCCATGGAGGAAATAAGCAAATCCACCTTGCCGCTTTGCAACGCAGGAATACGGGCTGGCGAGGTGACCGTCACGATATTGAGCTTCACACCCAGCTGCTTGGCGATCAGCTCAGCAGTTGCCACATCTGACCCCTGGGGTTTGAAGCTGGCATCGATGTAGCCGTAAGGCGGATAGTCGGTTTGAATGCCGACATTGATGCTCTTGCGTACCTGAATATCGGCCAGCGATGCGGCGTGGGCAGTTGCCAGTGCACTCAAACCCAAAGCGGCAAAAGCGCCCAGTGCACTACGGCGAGACAGGGGAAAATACATAAAAGGCTCCGGCAATTGAAACAAGTGCCCGGTGCGACATGCTGGTGCATGCCTTGCGGGCCCCAGCCCTCTTAATGCATAGACCGTGCCTGAGTGCTTCGCAGCATGTCAAAGCTGACTGACTTGCTAACGCCCCCACTTCAGAGCGCGCAGCTGTCCACAAGCGAATGCCGTTTTTACAGTGCTCTTGGCCGGTATGCCACATGCCTGCCGTACACCGCCTGCTGCTCCGTGCTCAGGTGGCTTTCAAAGCATCGCCCAGTTGCGCAACTACACGACTCCAATGGCTGATTTCACGTTCCATAAATTGTGCGTACTGGCTTTGACTGGTGCTGGCAGCAATGTCCACAATCAAGCCTTGCAACTGCTGCACCACCTGAGGCTGGCGCAAGGCTGTGTTGAGGTGTGCATGCCATGCCTGGGCAATTTTCTCGGGCGTATGTGCCGACGCAAACAGGCCAAACCAGCCTTCGTTGCTCACATCCGGCAGTCCCGCCTCACGCAGCGTGGGCAATTGCGGGTAATAGCTGCTGCGCGTGGCCGATGCCACAGCCAGCGGCACCAGTTTTTTGCTGTCGATATAAGCGCCTACAGCCCCAGCGGTGGCGAACATGGCATCCACCCACCCGCCTACCAGGTCCTGCAGCGCAAATGGACTACCGCGGTATGGCACGTGCAGGCCCTGTGCATGCAGCCGGTCGGCCAGCAAATGGCCCAGCAAGTGCGCGCCAGAGCCCAGACCTGTTGAGGCATAGCTGAGGCGGCCTTTTTGCTTCCACAATGCCAGCGCTTCTTGCAAGGTACTGGGGCCTGCTGCCGGCACCAAAAGTACCGACGCCGTATTGCCGATTTGACCAACCGGCGTAAAGCCACTCACCGGATCGTAGGGCTTGGGGGTCTGCATCAGCGGCGAGAGCACGTTGGTGCCGATGTGCCCCAGCAAGAGCGTATGCCCATCATTCTTGGCTACCGAAACATACTTGGACCCAATGGTGCCGCCTGCGCCCGGCTTGTTCTCCACAATCACTTCGCGCCCCAGCTGGCTGCTGAAAGTCTGGGCCAGCACACGCGCAACGCCATCGGTGGCGCCCCCTGCGGGGCCTCCCACCACAATGGTGATGGGCTTTGTTGCGGTCAAAAAATCTTGAGGCAATGCGGTATCGGCCACAGCATTGGCAGCCAGCCAGGGGGCCGCTGTGCCAGCCGTTGCGGTCAGGGACCATTGCAACCATTGGCGGCGGTTGACAGTAGAGATGAAAGTACGGGGCATGGTAAAGAGCCTGAGGTGAAGATCGGGCTGCTGCGCCAAGGCAGGCGCAAGCAGCCACCACCAGCGGCAAGCCAGTGGATCAAGAAACGATGGAAGGTGCGCTGCGTGGGTGGCGCGTTATTCACTCACTTGCGTGCGCTGCATATATCGGCGCGCACCAGAGTCAAAGGCATCGCGGCGGTGCAAAGTGACGCGGTTGTCCCAGGCCACCAGGTCACCCACCTGCCACGCTTGTGCCCAAGCAAACTGGCTCTGCGTTGCATGCGCCCACAGTGCGTTGAGCAGTGCCTCGCTCTCTGCAAGCGTCAGCCCTCGCACATAGGCACCACGGCGGCGGCCCAGATACAGACTGTGTTTGCCCGTTGCAGGATTCACTCGTGCCAAAGGGTGCACAGCGCCCACGGTTTCGCGAGGATCCGTGGTGTCTTTAAACCCCAGACGCAACTGGCCTGCGCTGTTGCGGCTGGCATCGTGCACGCAGTCGTATTGCAGTGCCTGGGCCTTCAGGTCGGGCGGCAGCGTGTCAAAAGCGGCATACATATTGGCAAAGTGGGTGTTGCCACCTTGCGCAGGCACCTCACGCGCCAGCAGCAATGCGGCCTTGGGCGGCACGGGCTGGTAAGTCATGTCGGCATGCCACACCGATTCGCCATCTCCCAGCCCACCCAGTGGCTGGCCGTCTTGCACCACGTTGGAGATCACAACCAACTCGCGCTGCAATGCCTGTGTGCTGGCATGCAGCGCCTGTGAGCTGATGGGCCGCTGATCCAGCGTACCGAAGTAGGCCGAAAAACGAATATGGTCTTGCTCACTGAGCGACTGCTGCCCCCGAAAACGCAGCACCAGATGCTTGCTCCACGCTTGCTGCAAGGCATCGATCGTGACCGGCTGCAGTGGCTGACGAAGATCGAGGCCCACGATGTCAGCCCCCAAGGCATGGCCGGTGGGCTGTACATCAAAAGTCTGTGGCACCGTGGCACGGCGGGCATGAACCACTGCAGAGGCAAACGGGGATAGAGACATGGCAGGCGGCTTTCTTCAGAAGGAATGCACGCATGCTAAAAATACCAGCCGCTTGCGTGAACGAAGCTTTTCGCGCTTGCTTATCTGTTTTTTGCGGCAACGCCGCCTTGTATGCTTCAGAGCATGCGTAAAAAAACCGCTGCGGCCTGCGCCCAGCGGTTTTTTTGTAGAAGTTCAATGCATCAAGCCTGCGGGCGGTGCCTGCGCAAACTGCGCCATGTGCACCATGCACAGCACCAGTGCAACAGCATCAATGCCAGCACCTGCGCCTGTTTGACCAAAGAAGCCGATTTGGCCAGCCACTGCGGAAACACGCCATAGTTGAGCAGTACTGCGGAGATCACGCCACCCAATACATAAATAAGAATAGCGCCTTGCGCCCACTCCTCTTCAATTTCAGAATGTTTTCTCCTTGAAAGCATGAGCAGGCCTAGGCAAGCAGCTATAGAAAACCATGTTTGAACGCCACTGACCATCTGCAGATAGCGTGTGATGGTGTGCCAGCCCGGCACCGTTGCAATGATGAGCGGCACCGCAAGCACGCTCACGCTGGCTGTCAGCAACCAAAGGCCCGCCAGGGCCATGGGAACTTTCATGCAAGCAGTGCCTTGCGACATGTGCGCCTAGGCGTTAAACGTACTTGACCGCAACAATCTCAAAACGGCGCTCGCCTCCAGGTGCCTGCACCACGGCCGTATCGCCCTCTTCCTTGCCAATCAAAGCGCGGGCAATCGGGCTGGAGATATTGACCAGACCCAGTTTGATGTCAGCCTCGTCTTCACCCACGATCTGGTAGGTGACAGCTGCGCCGCTGTCCTCGTCTTCCAGCTCCACGGTGGCGCCAAACACCACGCGACCACCCGCGTCTACGGCAGTGGGGTCAATGATCTGGGCAGCAGACAGCTTGCCGTCGACTTCCATGATGCGACCTTCAATGAAGCCCTGGCGGTCTTTGGCGGCCTCATATTCAGCGTTTTCGCTCAGGTCACCCTGTGCGCGTGCTTCGGCAATGGCCTGAATGATGGCGGGGCGCTCAACAGTCTTGAGTTGGTGCAGTTCAGCCTTGAGCTTTTCTGCGCCACGCTGGGTAATTGGAATGGTTGCCATGTCAGTTTCTCCACATACGGCTGGGCGTACACGTGCCCTTTTGCACAGTCGCGCCACAAGGGCATGTCCAGAGCACCACAACAACGTGGCTGTATGGATGGGACGCCCCAAAAGCAAACCGCCGCGCAGTGAGCCGCGCGGCGGTGTTCCTAGGTTTAAGGGTAGATTATGCCGTGTTTGGCACGGCATGCCCTCCGTAAAACCCGCTGGTATGACTTATGCAGTCAACATTGCGTGTAACTCTTGTACGGAATACACATCCAGATTGCTGCGCATGGCCTTCATGCCTTCAACGGCCGCTTCTGCGCCGAAGATGGTTGTGAAAGTGGTCACACGTGCCAGCAGTGCGCTGGTACGGATCTGGCGCGAGTCAGCAATGGCGTTGCGGCGCTCTTCGACCGTGTTGATGACCATGGCGATATCGCCATTCTTGATCATGTCCACGATGTGGGGGCGGCCCTCAGTGACCTTGTTCACAACTTGCACCGAGATGCCTGCCTCTTCCAGCGCAGCAGCTGTACCGCGTGTTGCGCACAGGTTGTAGCCCATGGCCACCAGCTCTTTGGCCACGGCCACGGCACGCGCCTTGTCGTTGTTCTTCACCGACAGGAAGACTTTGCCTGTTTCTGGCAAATGCACACCCGCACCGACCTGGCTCTTCACGAAGGCTTCGCCAAAGGTCTTGCCCACACCCATGACTTCGCCGGTCGACTTCATCTCTGGGCCGAGGATGGTGTCCACGCCGGGGAACTTCACAAACGGGAACACCGCTTCCTTGACGCTGAAGTAAGGCGGAGTCACTTCCTTGGTCACGCCTTGGCTGGCCAGAGTTTGGCCGGCCATGCAGCGCGCAGCCACCTTGGCAAGTTGCACGCCCGTGGCCTTCGAAACGAAGGGCACGGTACGCGAAGCGCGAGGGTTCACTTCCAGCACGTAGATCACGTCCTGGCCGTCCACTTCCTTGATGGCGAACTGCACGTTCATCAGGCCCACCACGCTCAGGCCCTGGGCCATGGCAGCGGTTTGGCGCTTGATTTCAGCCACAGTCTCGGCCTTCAAGTAGTAAGGCGGCAGTGAGCAGGCGGAGTCACCCGAGTGCACACCCGCTTGTTCAATGTGCTCCATCACGCCGCCGATGTACACGGCACCGGTATGGTCACGCACGCAGTCCACATCGCACTCAATGGCGTTGGACAGGAAGTGGTCCAGCAGCACGGGGGAGTCGTTAGACACCTTCACGGCTTCGCGCATGTAGCGCTCCAGATCACGCTGCTCGTGCACGATTTCCATCGCACGGCCACCCAGCACGTAGCTGGGGCGCACCACCAGGGGGTAGCCCAGCGATGCTGCTTTTTCCAGTGCCTCAGGCTCTGTGCGGGCCGTGGCATTGGGCGGCTGGCGCAGACCCAAGTCGTTGAGCAACTTCTGGAAGCGCTCGCGGTCTTCGGCAGCGTCAATCATGTCTGGCGTGGTGCCAATGATCTTCACGCCTTCGGCTTCAAGCCCCAGGGCCAGCTTCAAAGGTGTTTGTCCGCCGTACTGAACGATCACGCCTTCAGGCTGCTCGACAGCAACGATTTCCAGCACGTCTTCCAGCGTCAAAGGCTCAAAGTACAGACGATCGGACGTGTCGTAGTCGGTAGAAACCGTTTCAGGGTTGCAGTTGACCATGATGGTTTCGTAACCGTCTTCGCGCATGGCCATGGCGGCATGCACGCAGCAGTAGTCAAACTCAATGCCTTGACCAATGCGGTTCGGGCCACCGCCCAGCACCATGATCTTTTTCTTGTTGGTAGGCGCAGCTTCGCACTCTTCGTCGTACGTGGAGTACATGTACGCAGTGTTCGAGGCGAATTCGGCCGCACAAGTGTCCACACGCTTGTACACAGGGCGCACGTTCAGGGCCTTGCGTGCTTCGCGCACGGCCTTGTCTGTGGTGTGCAGCAGCTTGGCCAGACGGCGGTCCGAGAAGCCCTTTTGCTTCAAGGTACGCAACGTAGCAGCATCAATAGCAGCCAGCGCTTGCTCACCCTTTGCTTCAAACAGCTTGTCCAGATCCAGTTCGATCTTGATGATCTCTTCGATCTGCACCAGGAACCACTTGTCGATCTTGGTGATGTTGTGCACTTCGTCCAGTGTCCAGCCCGCAGCGAAAGCATCACCCACGTACCAGATACGGTCAGGACCGGGTTCACCCAGTTCTTTTTCCAAGATTTCGCGGTCTTGGGTTTTTTCGTTCATCCCATCCACGCCCACTTCCAGGCCACGCAGGGCCTTCTGGAAGGACTCTTGGAAAGTGCGGCCCATTGCCATCACTTCGCCCACAGACTTCATCTGTGTCGTCAGGCGATTGTCGGCGGTAGGGAACTTCTCGAATGCAAAACGTGGAATCTTGGTGACCACGTAGTCGATCGAAGGCTCAAACGACGCGGGGGTCGTGCCACCCGTGATGTCGTTCTTGAGTTCATCCAGCGTAAAGCCCACGGCCAGCTTGGCCGCGATCTTGGCAATCGGGAAACCTGTGGCCTTGGAAGCCAGCGCAGACGAGCGCGAAACGCGGGGATTCATCTCAATGACGATCATGCGACCATCTTTGGGGTTCACCGAGAACTGCACGTTGGAGCCGCCGGTGTCCACACCAATTTCACGCAGCACTGCCAGCGAGGCATTGCGCATGATCTGGTATTCCTTGTCGGTCAGCGTCTGGGCTGGGGCCACGGTGATGGAGTCACCAGTGTGCACACCCATGGGGTCCAGATTTTCAATCGAGCAAACGATGATGCAGTTGTCCGCGGTGTCGCGCACCACTTCCATCTCGTACTCTTTCCAGCCCAGCAGCGACTCTTCAATCAGCAGCTCGTTGGTGGGAGAAGCTTCCAGACCGCGCTTGCAGATGGTTTCAAACTCTTCGGAGTTGTAGGCAATGCCGCCGCCCGTTCCGCCCAGCGTGAAGCTGGGGCGAATAACGGTGGGGAAACCCATTTCTTTTTGCACAGTCCAAGCTTCGTCCATGGTGTGGGCAATGCCGGAGCGAGCCGATCCCAGACCAATCTTGGTCATGGCATCCTTGAACTTCAGGCGGTCTTCTGCCTTGTCAATCGCTTCGGGCTTGGCGCCAATCAACTCGACGTTGTACTTGTCCAGCACACCGTGCTTCCACAGGTCCAGCGCACAGTTCAGCGCGGTCTGGCCACCCATGGTGGGCAAAATGGCGTCTGGGCGTTCCTTGGCGATGATCTTCTCAACGGTCTGCCAAGTAATGGGCTCAATGTAGGTGACGTCCGCTGTGGCGGGGTCCGTCATGATCGTGGCAGGGTTGCTGTTGATCAAGATGACTTTGAAACCCTCTTCGCGCAGTGCCTTGCAGGCTTGCACACCAGAGTAGTCAAACTCACAGGCTTGGCCAATCACAATGGGGCCGGCGCCAATGATCAGGATGCTTTTAAGGTCGGTGCGCTTAGGCATTTTTGTGGGTCTCCATCAGCGCAGTAAAGCGGTCGAACAAATAGGCAATGTCATGCGGGCCGGGCGAGGCCTCGGGGTGGCCCTGGAAGCAAAACGCTGGCACATCCGTGCGCTCCAAGCCTTGCAGCGTGCCGTCAAACAGGCTGACGTGCGTGGCACGCAAGTTAGCGGGCAGGGTTTCCAGCTCTACGGCGAAACCGTGGTTCTGGCTGGTGATGCTGACGCGCCCTGTGTCCAGGTCTTTGACGGGGTGGTTAGCGCCATGGTGGCTGTTTTGCATCTTGAAGGTCTTGGCACCCGAGGCCAGCGCCATGATCTGGTGACCCAGACAAATACCAAACAGCGGCTTGCCAGCGGCCATGATGTCTTGTGCTGCTGCAATGGCGTAGTCGCAAGGTGCTGGATCGCCAGGGCCGTTGGACAGAAACACGCCATCGGGGTTCAACGCCAGCACGTCCTTGGCAGGCGTATGTGCAGGTACCACGGTCAGCTTGCAACCGCGTTCTGCCAGCATGCGCAAGATGTTGCTCTTCACACCGAAGTCATAGGCCACAACGTGGAACTTGGGATTGTCTAACTGGCCGTAGCCTTCACCCAGCTTCCACTCAGTTTCAGTCCATGCATACGACGTGGAAGTAGTCACTTCCTTGGCCAGATCCAGGCCCTTCATGGCCGGTGCTGCTTTTGCGGCAGCCAGTGCTGCATCGATATGCGCTTGCGTCACGGCCTCGCCAGCCGCCAAACCCACGATGGCACCGTTTTGTGCGCCTTTTTCACGCAGCAGACGGGTCAGCTTGCGTGTGTCCACATTTGCAATCGCCACGGTGTTGTTACGCACCAGATATTGCGACAGGGTTTCACTCATGCGAAAGTTGCTGGCAAGCAAAGGCAGGTTTTTGATGATCAAACCCGCAGCATGGACTTTGTCAGCCTCAATGTCCTCGACATTGACACCGTAGTTGCCAATATGGGGATAGGTGAGTGTGACGATCTGCTGGCAATAGCTGGGATCCGTAAGGATTTCTTGATAACCCGTCATCGCAGTGTTGAACACCACTTCACCGACGGTAGTGCCTTGCGCACCAATCGAATTGCCAACAAAGACCGTGCCGTCTGCGAGCGCCAAGATGGCGGATGGGAAGCTTCCCTGAAGAGACAAAAGCACTGGATTCTCCGGTTTTAAGTACGGTTACGCCCAGCGCAGCCGGGACGTTGCGTCACGCGGCAATAAAGCTTGTCTGCAGAGGTGGCGAGGAAGCGGTCGCTAGGCGTAAGGAAATAATGCTGAAAAGCCTCCCATTATATCTACTTCGCCGCGCGATGTCGGTCAAACCCTAGCCCGGCACAGGCTCACTTGAGTGCAGACACAGCACTCGCGTGCAAGCAAATAGCGGCTGCAGCACCAACGTTGAGAGACTCCTCTCCACCAGGCTGGGCAATGCGCACCGACTGCACCGCCAGCGACTCAACCGCAGGTCCGACGCCCTGCCCCTCATGTCCCATGGCCCAGGCACAGGGCCATGGCAAGGTGGATTCGTGGATCAAATCACCACGGTGCGAGCTGGTCACCAGCAAAGGCACTTGCAGTTGCTCCAGAGCATCCGCCTCTACGGCTTCCACCAAGTGCAATGCAAAATGGGCTCCCATTCCTGCGCGCAGTACTTTCTGACTCCACAGCGCAGCAGTACCTTTCAGAGCAACCACCTGCTTAAAGCCAAAGGCTGAGGCAGAGCGCAAAATCGACCCCACATTGCCTGCATCCTGCACACGGTCCAGCACCACCGTAGGCACACCTGACAGCACCTGCACATCTGCTACCCAGGGCAAAACATAGCCCATCCGTGCTGGCGACTCCAGCCCACTGATATCAGCAAACAAGCCATCGTCCAGAACGACTACTTTGGGAGCAGCTTGCACCCATTCACGGGGAGCCTCAGGCCAAAAAGACTTCGAAAAAACTGCTACCTTTGGCTGCAGACCTCGCGTGAGGGCTGCACGGCACAGGTGATCACCTTCAAGCCACACATAGCCCAGCTTTCGGTACATACCGCTTTCACGCGAAAGACGCCGTAATTCTTTAACAAACGCGTTATCGCGCGAACTGATTTCTGTGATGCTCATACCGTAGCGGCGGCCACTTGGCCTGCTGAAAATCTATGAATAACATGCGTGACTGGTGCAAAGCTGCGACGATGCTCCGGGGTTGCCCCCAACCGGTTAAGGGCAACCAAATGCGCCGCCGTCCCGTAGCCCTTGTGTGCAGCAAAGCCGTATTGCGGATACATACGATCAAAATCTTCACACCAGCGGTCACGGTGTACTTTGGCCAAGATAGACGCCGCGGAGATAGCCTGAATCAACGAATCACCTTTGACAATGGCCTCCGCATGCATATCCAGCAAAGGGATACGATTGCCATCCACTTGCACCAGCGCAGGTTTCAAGCGCAAGCCATTGACTGCGCGCTGCATAGCCAGCATGGTGGCCTGCAAGATGTTCAGGCGATCAATCTCTTCCACAGAGGCTTGCGCTATGCAAAAGCACAGAGCCTTGGCACGGATCTCATCAAATAGCTTTTCGCGACGATTTGCTGTGAGTTTCTTGGAGTCTGCCAAGCCCGCAATGGGGTTGAGATCATCCAATATGACTGCTGCAGCAACAACAGGGCCTGCCAAAGGCCCGCGCCCAGCTTCATCCACCCCAGCCACCAAACCCGGCGCATGCCAGGGCAACGTGCTCTGATCAGCAAGAAAGGATTTTTTGGATGGCATGGGCTGATAGGGTAGTGGTGTCTTTGCACAGCTCTTGGTGCAAAGCAGCAAAACGTTGTTCGACTGCGTGGATTTTGGAGCGCGCTTGATCGCTGTTATCCAGCCATTGCGCTACAGCGTCTGCCAGTGCGCGCGGCGTCGCTTGGTCTTGCAACAGCTCGGGCACTACAAATTCTGAGCACAAAATATTGGGCAACCCCACCCATGGCTGCAATTGCTTGCGCTGCATGAGACGGTAGCTCAAAGGATGCATGTTGTACGAGACCACCATAGGCCGCTTAAACAGCGCAGCCTCTAAAGTAGCCGTACCACTGGCGATCAAGGTGCAATCACATGCAGCCAATACATCGTGCGACTGACCTTGCACAATCTTGAGCCAAGGCGCAACACCAAGCTCATGTGACAAAGCCTGCAACTTCTCATACAGCGCCGGAACTGCTGGCAAAACGACTTGCAACTCAGGAAACTCTTGCTTGAGCAAAATGGCCGCCTGCATAAAAGGCTTGGCAATGTACTGCACTTCTGCTCTGCGACTGCCAGGCAGCAAGGCCAACACCGGATGCTCGTTACTCAACCCCAACCGCCCACGAGCGGCTGCACGATCAGGCTTCATCGGAATAACCTGCGCCAGAGGGTGCCCGACATAGGTTGCAGCAATGTCGTGTTTGGCCAGCAACGCTGGCTCAAATGGAAAAAGGCACAACACATGGTCCGCAGCTGAACGAATCTTTTGGACACGCCCAGGCCTCCATGCCCAAATTGATGGGCACACGAAGTGGACCGTTTTGATGCCTGCAGCACGCAGATCTTGTTCCAGCCCCAGATTGAAATCCGGGGCATCAATACCTACAAACACGTCAGGTCGATCGTTTAATAACTGCGCACGCAGCTGCTTGCGGATGGACACGATGTCCCACAAACGCATCAGCACTTCAAAGCTGTAACCATGCACCGCCAAACGCTCGCTAGGCCACAACGCGTTAAAGCCTCGCTGCTGCATGTGCGCACCACCAATGCCAAAGGATTGAATCTGCGGCCATTGGCGCTGCATACCGTCCAAAAGCAAACCGGCGAGCAAGTCTCCTGACGTCTCGCCGGCCACCATAGCAACACGTGGTTGCGAAATATCGATCAAGGACATGGCTTTACCGTGCTATCCCCCGGGTGGACGAATCAAGAAACGATTGCATCAATGCGATATCTTGGTGTGCCTCTGGCATCTCGGGCACCAATGCTGCAATCTCTTGCTGCGCTGCCTCAAGCGTAAGCCCTTGACGGTACAACAGTCGGTGCATTTGTTTTACTGCTTTCAAACGCTCTGGCGTAAAACCGCGTCGGCGAAGCCCTTCAATATTGAAGCCGCGAACCGCTAATGGATTGCCTTCAATCAACATGAACGGAGGCACATCTTGCGCTACACGGCTAGCAAAGCCGGCCATAGCATGTGCACCAATTTTCACAAACTGGTGGACGCCAGTCAGTCCTCCCAGAATCACCCAATCGCCTACATGCACATGGCCAGCCAAAGTGGCGTTGTTTGCCAAAATGGTTTGATTACCCACTACGCAATCATGCGCAATATGCACATAGGCCATGATCCAGTTGTCATTGCCAACACGGGTCACACCGCTATCTTGGCTCGTACCTGTATTGAAGGTACAGAACTCACGAATGGTATTGCGGTCACCAATCACTAATTGCGTCTGCTCACCCGCATACTTTTTGTCCTGCGGCTGCGCTCCTAGCGAAGCAAATTGAAAGATGTGGTTATCGACACCAATCGTGGTGCAACCTTCAATCACGCAATGGGGGCCAATTCGCGTCCCAGCACCAATAGAGACATTGGGACCAATGATGCTATACGGCCCGACAGTCACAGAAGGGTGCACTTGTGCACCCTCGTGAATGATGGCCGTAGGATGAATATTGGCGCTCATCAAACCTGCTTTTCAGGACCCACGTAACGCATGGTGCACATCAGCTCTGCCTCGCATGCCACTTCTTCACCCACGCGGGCCACTCCTTTGAACTTCCAAATGCCGCCACGTACCCGGTCAATCGATGCTTCCAGAATCAGTTGATCACCCGGCTCCACAGGTCGCTTGAAGCGTGCTGCATCAATCCCTACAAAGTAGTAAATGTTATTTTCATCAGGCACCTGCCCCATGGCATCAAAAGCCAACAAGCCTGCAGCTTGTGCCAATGCTTCAAGCATCAGCACGCCAGGCATTACCGGGCGTCCAGGGAAATGACCTTGAAAGAAGGGTTCATTGAACGTGACATTTTTGATTGCGCGAATGCGCTTATTGCTCTCAAGTTCAACCACTCGATCCACCAACAAGAAAGGATAGCGATGTGGAAGTTGCTTGAGAATTGCGTGAATATCCATTATGAATTTCCGTTGTTGCTGTTTTGCGCATTGAGCGCTTTCTCCAGCTTTTTGATGCGCTCACGGAGCGTATGCAATTGCTTTAAAGAAGCAGCGTTTTTTTCCCACTGCTCGTTCGTCTGCAGTGGGAAGATACCAGTGTATAGACCAGGCTGATGGATAGAACGAGTCACCATCGACGTGGGGGAGATGCTTGTGCCGTCTGCAATGGACAGATGGCCCAATATGTTTGCCGCACCGCCGATTGAACAATTTCGACCAATTTTCGCGCTACCAGCCACGCCTGTATTTCCAGCGATCACTGAATGCGCTCCAACTTGCACATTGTGTGCAATTTGAACCAGATTATCGAGCTTGACACCATCTTCAATGATGGTGTCGTCCAGAGCACCCCGGTCAATACAGGTATTAGCACCGATTTCAACATCATTGCCGACCCTGACACAACCGAGCTGCTCAATTTTTATCCATTGCCCCGCATCATTGGCAAAGCCAAATCCATCAGCGCCAATCACTACCCCTGGATGCAGCAAGCAACGTTCACCAATCTGGCAGTCCTTGCTCAAAACCACATGGGAGCGCAACACTGAAGCGGCACCAATTTTGGCATTGGCCTCAACCACGCAATGAGGCCCAACATAAGCCGTAGGATCCACCATTGCGGTCTCGTGAACTACTGCAGATGGATGAACACCCGTCAGTCGTACTCCGTCTTGCTTTGCTTTCCAAAACTGCGTCAGCTTTGCAAAGTAAACATAGGGGTTCACCGCAACAATACAAGCGCCACGAGCTTGCGCTGCAGAACGCATGCCCGGAGCTACAACGACACAGGCCGCCTTAGAGGCGGCCATTTGCGCTTCATACCTTGGGTTGCTCAGAAAACTGATAGAGCTGCTATCCGCTGTTTCAAGCGGGGAAATACGAGAAATTTCAATTTCTCGTACTCCGCCTACCAACTCCCCGCCCAAGGCATCAAGGATTTGTCCTAGATGAACAATCACATTGACGCCCTGAAATCGCTTACTTAGAAGCGCCGTTCAAAGCCTTGATCACCTTGTCAGTGATGTCATGCTTGGGATTCACATAGACAGCTTCTTGCAAAATTACGTCGTACTTTTCGGCTTCCGCCACTTGCTGAACGACTCGGTTTGCTTGCTCCAACACGCGTGCCAACTCTTCGTTCTTACGCGCATTCAAGTCTTCTTGAAACTCTCTATTTTTACGCTGAAAGTCACGATCTTGCTCAACCAGATCGCGCTGCTTGGCAACACGCTGACTCTCCGACAAAGTAGGTGCGTTGCGCTCAAACGAATCCGATGCAGCTTTCAACGTTTTACCTACAGCAACTAGATCACGCTCACGCTTGGAGAACTCTTGCTCCAACTTGCCTTGCGCTGCTTTGGCCGAATTTGCTTCACGGAAAATGCGGTCTGTATTTACAAAACCAGCTTTAAAGTCCTGCGCGTAGGCAGTCAATGTCAAGCTAGCCAACAAGGCAGACACTGCCAATGTGCGATACATATTTTTCATCAGAAAGACGTTCCAATTTGAAATTGAAGCTTTTGCAGCTCATCACCATTTTTCTTGCGAATAGGGTTTGCCCATGCAAGACGCAGTGGTCCCAGCGGAGAAATCCAGCTCAAACCAATACCTGCAGACGCACGCAACTCGTTCGCACGAATAGGGTCATTTTCACCATAAATGCCACCCACATCTACAAAAGTAAACCATCTGAGCGTCTTGTCATTACCTGCGCCAGGAAACGGCGCAATCAATTCAAAGTTCATCACAGCTTTTTTAGCCCCCCCCAGATAGGAGTAGCTGCCTTCACTATACGTCTGCTCGATACCATTGACTCCTATGTACTTATTCGCACGAGGACCCAGGCTACCTTGCTCAAAACCTCGGACAGAGCCCAGACCACCAGCATAAAAGTTCTTAAAGATGGGGTAAGGTTTACCGCCCAAGCCTTTACCCCATCCCAATTCTGCATTCATGGCGAATGTCATTGACTTGGTGATAGGCAAATATTGCTGGAATTGGTAATTGGCTTTTACATATTTCAGATCACCAGCCGCAGACCACTCCGCATTAAACCGCTGATACCGGCCAGAATTAGGTGCCAAAGCACTATCTCTAGAATCACGTCCCCAGCCCATTGTCAATGGTATAGCAGTGTTACTTTTGTCAGAATAATCCCTATACTGAATTGGCATATACACGCCATTATCAATAGATGTCTGCTCGAAACCAACACCAAAATAGACCGTATCGATCTCAGTGAATGGAACACCGAAACGAACCGACGCACCCTTAGACACAATTTTGTATAAGTCTTCCGACTTCACAAGGCTGTCATCAACATAAACATCGCCAGAATACGGGCGTGATGTTCGATAGTATGCATCAATGGTTCTTGAAATACCATCCTGTGTAAAGTAAGGGTCCGTGGTACTTACAACCAATGTGCGATTGTATTTACTCGTATTAACATCTAAACCCAGGTAATTGCCAGAGCCAAATGCATTTTCCTGCTTAATACCAAAACTCAAAGAAACTTTTTCGGCACTAGAAAAACCAGCGCCTAAAGTCACTGCACCGGTTGGCTTTTCCTTCACATGAACCACAAGGTCAACTTGATCTGGCGAACCTGGGACTTCCTGAGTATCAACATCTACTTCCGTAAAATATCCCAATCGATCAACCCGATCGCGAGATAATTTAATCTTGTCCCCGTCATACCAAGACGATTCAAACTGCCGGAATTCTCGACGAATCACTTCATCACGGGTACGATCATTGCCTGTCAGTTGAATACGGCGAACATAAGCACGACGTGAAGGTTCCGAGCGCAACACAAAAGCAACTCGGTTATTTTCACGATCAATTTCTGGAACTGCTTCTACTCGGGCAAATGCAAAACCAAACTTACTAAAATGATCCGAGAACGCTTTGGTAGTTTCCGTAACCAGATCGGCGTTATAAGGTTGCCCTGCGCGAATCTTTACCAAAGACTTGAATTCATCTTCGCGGTCCAGGTAGTTGCCTTCAAGATTAACCCCAGAGACAACAAACTTCTCACCTTCATGGATATTCACAACCAGTGAGATTTTTTGCTTATCTGGAGAAATCGCAACCTGCGTAGAATCAATTCGAAAATCCAAATAACCGCGTTGCAGATAGTACGAGCGCAGAGTTTCAAGATCAGCATTCAGCTTGCTGCGCGCATAACGATCAGACTTGGTGTACCAGCTCAACCAGCCACCAGTATCTTGGTCAAATTGTTTCTTCAGCGTAGATTCGCTGAAAGCATTATTTCCAACAATACGAATATCATTGATTTTGGCTGCATCGCCCTCTGTTACAGAGAACGTCAAATTTACACGGTTGCGCTCAATAGGCGTTACCGTTGTAACAATCTCAGCACCGTACAAGCTGCGATTGATATATTGACGTTTGAGTTCTTGCTCAGCGCGGTCAGCCAGTGCTTTGTCAAAAGGACGGCCTTCAGCCAGCCCGACATCACGCATCGCTTTTTGCAAAGCTTCTTTGTCGAACTCTTTAGTGCCAACAAAATCAACGCCCGCAATTGTGGGCCGCTCTTCTACGACCACAACCAAGACATTGCCATTGGCTTCCAGGCGCACGTCTTTAAACAAGCCAAGAGCGAACAACGCCCGGATCGCAGCCGCGCCCTTGTCGTCGTTGTAATCATCGCCAACGCGCAACGGCATCGAAGCAAAGATCGTCCCTGCTTCTACGCGCTGCAAACCTTCGACACGAATGTCTTGGACCTTGAATGGCTCCAAAGCCCAAGCAGCTTGGGCAGCGCAGAGCAAGGCCGCTACGGCAGTCGCAGTGCGAACGCTAAATCGATTTTTTGTGAATTTCATTTGTGATGCAGGCGCAAACATCAAAGTTCGGCAATGACTTAGCCCCAGATGCGGCTGATATCGTTAAATAAAGCAATGGACATCATCACAAGCAAAAGGCCTATGCCCACCCGCTGAAGACGCTCGACCCACACGTCACTCACCGGATGCCCTGTGACACCTTCCCAAAGATAATACATCAGGTGCCCACCATCCAACACAGGAAGTGGCAACAGATTGAGCACGCCAAGACTAACGCTGATCAGCGCCAAGAACAAGATGTACTGTACCAACCCCATACTTGCTGATTTTCCAGCGTAATCTGCAATTGTTAAGGGCCCACTGAGATTGTCTAAAGATGCCTGGCCAGTCACCATCTTTGCCATCATCTGCAGACTTAGCAGGGATACCTCCCAGGTTTTAACAACCCCTGCTGCTAAACCCTCAACAAAGTTTTTCTGGACAAGCACCCATTCCGGCGCACCACCGATCAAGGCACCGATGCGTGCTACAGAGCCCTCTGGAGTCTCTACCAATTCAGGTTGCACCGCAATTTCCAAGATTTCTCCGTTACGCGCAACCTGCCACTTCTGAGCCGGCACACGCTGGTTGGCGTCGACTTGACGAATCAGCATCCTGAGCTGTGCACCATCGTTGACGCGGCGGCCATCTACACGCAACACCACATCACCAGCTTGCAATCCGGCTTTCTGTGCGGGCATCCCTGGTGTCAAATCGCCGACCACAGCAGGCGTCCATGGCATGGTGATGCCTATGCGATCCAACGCAGCTTGATTCAGCTCTGCACCCGCAAGCACTGACAGTCTCAGGTCACCTTGACCTGCTGATCCACCATCTTGAGTCAACCAAGAAAGCGTGGCATCTTGACCATTAAGCGCAGCCTGTGTGATTTTCCAGCGCAAATCCTCGAAAGACTCTACGGCGGCGGGCTCAGCCCCAGCCACTTGCATCGACTGCACCCACTCACCGCCCCGCAATCCCGCCTGCTCGGCAAGTGTCCCTGCCTGCGGAGCTGACACGATGGCTTTGGGCTGCTGTATGCCCACCCAATTCACCAGACTGTATAAAACAATAGCAAGCAACAAGTTGGCCAAGGGACCCGCAGCCACAATTGCAGCTCTTTTAAGCAATGGTTGACGATTAAAAGCGCGGTGTAACTGCTCAGCAGGAACAGCCGCCTCACGCTCATCCAGCATGCGCACATAGCCACCCAGGGGAAGTGCCGCTATTACAAACTCAGTGTCTGTATTACGTCCCTTCCACTTCAGGAGCGGTTTACCAATACCAATCGAAAAGCGCAGAACTTTTACACCGCAAGCAACCGCAACACGGTAATGCCCGTACTCATGAATAGCGATGAGCAGTCCAAGTGCAACGATGAAGGCCACCAAAGTCAGCATGGAATCCTCACTCTTTATTACAAATAACCTGAATCAAGCCGCAAAACGTTCAAGAACACTGGATGCAACACTGCGGGCTTCATCATTGAGCGCTAGCAGATCATCCAATGAGTGCGGCCGGGTCGGTTGCAACTTCTCTAACGTCGCTAAATTCACCGCATGAATTCGGTCAAAACGCAATTGGTTTGATAAAAAAGCCGCCACAGCAATCTCGTTCGCAGCATTTAACACTGCTGTTGTACCTTCCGGAGCGTTCAATGCCTGCCACGACAAATGCAAACCGGGAAAGCGATGTGCATCAGCTTCTTCAAATGTCAAGCCAGCCAAGCTGGAGAAATCCAATCGTGCCACACCACTTTCAATGCGCTCCGGCCACGCAAGACCGCAGGCAATCGGCACACGCATGTCTGGCGTTCCAAGCTGCGCCAAGATTGAAGCATCTTTGAACTGCACCATCGAGTGAACAATTTGCTGCGGATGAATCACCACCTTAATCTTGTCAGGGGCCACATCAAACAACCAGCGAGCCTCAATAACCTCCAAGGCCTTGTTCATCATGGTGGCTGAATCCACCGAAATTTTGCGACCCATGGAGAAATTTGGGTGCTTGCACGCTTGCGCCGGTGTGATTTCAAACAACGTTGCAGGATCGCGCTGGCGAAAAGGTCCGCCTGAAGCCGTCAGCAGCAAACTATCGACGCGAGCACCCCACGTGCTGCGGTCCTCCGGCAAACATTGAAAAATGGCCGAATGCTCACTATCAATAGGCAGTAACGTGCAATTGTTGGCATGCACTGTTTCCATGAACAGTGCACCACCAACCACCAGCGCCTCTTTGTTGGCCAGAAGCAACCGTTTGCCCGCCTGGGCTGCAGCCAGACAGGGAGACAAACCAGCCGCCCCGACAATGGCACCCATCACGGCATCCACCTCTGGATGCGATGCTATCTTCTCTAGAGCATCTTGCTCTTGCAGCACCTGCGTATGAAGCCCGTTCGACTTCAATTTATCAGCCAAATCTTGTGCATGCGGCCCACTCGCCATCACTGCATAACGCGGCTTAAATTCTGCGCACTGCGCCAGCATGACATCGACCTGTGTCGCAGCACTGAGGGCAAAAATCTTATAGCTCTCAGAGTGCCGGCGCACGACATCCAAGGTATTCATTCCAATCGAGCCTGTTGAGCCCAAAACCGTCAAGCGTTGTTTCATCACTGCACCAAAGAAGTCAGCATCATGGCCAAAGGCAAAGTGGGCAATAAAGCATCAATGCGATCCAGCACCCCACCATGGCCCGGTAAAAGTTGGCTGCTATCTTTAACACCAGCGCTACGCTTGATCAAAGACTCCACCAAATCACCCACCACACTCATGGCCGCCATAAACAGCGCAGCCACAACCAGCATCCACCAGCCTTGCTGAAAAAGGCGACTATAAAAACTGGAAACACTGGCTTGCGCGAAACCATCTGCCCACACCCAGACAAAAGCCAGAAGCAAAACACCCAAGGCACCGCCCCAAGCACCTTCCCAGCTTTTGCCAGGACTGATGGCTGGCGCCAGCTTTACCTTGGTGAACTTCAGCCCCAAGGCGCGGCCAAAAAAGTACGCAAAAATATCGGCAACCCAAACAAGTGCCAAGACAGACAGTAAGAAATTCACGCCTATTTGGCGGGCCTGCACAATGGCAAGGCCAGCTGCCCATAACGCCAGAACACCTACCAGCCAGCGGACAGACAAAGGAATTTTTGCCCAGCCAGTCACCCCGGCTTTGATCAAACCGACGCTGCCCAGCACCCACGCACTACCCACAACAAGCCATAGCACTGAATGTGATTGATGCACCCACCCAAGCTGCCAGGAAGCCACACCGAGTAGTAACGTGACAACAGCAGTAGCAATCGCACCCCATTGGCCCAAGTGGTTGAGACGCCCCCACTCCCATCCGCCAGCAGTCAGCATGAGCAAAACAAGCAAAGTGAACGGAAAAGTGTTCGAGTAAAACAATGCTGGCAACAAGATGGCCAGCAAAATCAAAGCTGTAATGACACGCTGCTTGAGCATGGGATGCCCCCCTTCAAACAGTCACCTTCTGCGCTGATGACCGTATTACTTGTTCTGATGTTTGACCGAATCTACGTTCGCGCCGCGAAAAATCGTTGATAGCAGCATCCAGCGCCACAGCGTCAAAATCAGGCCATAACACAGGGCTGAAATACAACTCCGAGTACGCCGCTTGCCATAGCAAAAAATTACTGATCCGAAACTCACCGCCTGTGCGGATCAGCAAATCGGGATCTGGCACATGCGCCATTCCCATTGCAGCATTCAAGCTATGTTCCGTGATTGCATCGCCTTGCTCGGCAACACGTGCCGCAGCCTGCACGATATCTGCACGCCCGCCATAGTTAAAGCAGACGTTGAGCACAAGGCGCTCATTGCCAGAAGTCTGCATTTGAGCCTGCACAAAGCCCGCCTGAACTTTGTCAGACAAGCCTCTGCGATCGCCGACGAAGTGCAGTTGCACCCCTTCCGCATGCAGGCTGGGAACCTCGCGCGCCAAAGCACCTGCCAGCAAACTCATAAGGCCGGAGACTTCGTCCTCAGGACGGTTCCAGTTCTCAGACGAGAAAGCAAACACCGTCAGTACCCGCACGCCACGCTCGATGCACAGGCGCACACAGCGGCGCAAAGCTTCTACGCCCTGCTTGTGGCCCGCCAATCGCGGCAAAAAACGTTTTTTAGCCCATCGCCCATTGCCATCCATGACGATGGCAATGTGGCCGGGAATTACAGTGGTTTGAGTCATTGCTCTTCCCCGCACAGACAACCGTTACACCGCCAAGATTTCTTGCTCTTTCGATGCAACCAAAGCGTCTACGTCTGCAATGTGCTTGTCCGTCAGCTTTTGAATGTCGGCTTCAGAACGCTTTTGGTCGTCTTCCGACGCTTCCTTGTCTTTCACCAACCGCTTGACCGCCTCATTCGCGTCACGACGCAAATTGCGTACAGCAATCTTGGAAGCTTCGCCTTCATTGCGCGCCAGCTTGGTCATTTCTTTGCGCCGCTCCTCGCTCATCGGCGGCATTGGCACTCGGATCAGATCACCCAAAGATGCAGGATTCAAACCCAAATCGCTTTCGCGGATGGCTTTTTCCACTTTGGCAGCCATGCTCTTTTCCCAAGGCTGAACACTCAACGTACGTGCATCCAGCAGCGAAACGTTGGCCACTTGCGACAACGGCACCATGGAGCCGTAGTAATCCACTTGAATCACATCCAGCAGTTGAGGGCTAGGACGCCCTGTGCGAATGCGTGACAGGTTGTTCTTCAACGCATCAATGGACTGACCCATCTTTGTTTCTGCGTTCTTTTTGATCTCAGCAATCGTCATATCTATTACCTCTGAAAGCAAATGGCCTTCCATTGCTTACACAAGGAAGGCCCAATGTCGCGTTGAATCTATCAAGCGTGTACCAATGTACCCTCGTTTTCACCCATTACCACGCGCAACAGAGCACCTGGCTTGATGATAGAGAATACGCGGATTGGCAATTTCTGGTCACGGCACAAAGCAAATGCCGTGGCATCCATGATGCCCAAGTTACGGCCAATTGCCTCATCAAAGGCCAGCTGGTCATAACGCGTAGCGTTGGGATTTTTTGCAGGATCGTCCGTGTAAACGCCATCCACCTTGGTGGCTTTCAACACGACTTCAGCACCAATTTCAGCACCGCGCAAAGCTGCTGCTGTATCGGTGGTGAAGAAGGGGTTACCAGTACCGGCAGCAAAAACCACAACTTTACCTTCTTCAAGGTACTGCAGTGCTTTAGGGCGTACATAGGGCTCAACCACTTGCTCGATCGCAATGGCCGACATGACGCGAGCCGTCAGACCTTGCTTATCCATAGCATCAGCCAAAGCCAATGCATTCATCACGGTAGCTAACATCCCCATATAGTCAGCAGTTGCTCGGTCCATACCGGCCGAACCACCCGCGACTCCACGGAAGATATTGCCCCCGCCAATCACCACCGCAACCTGCACACCAATCTTGGAGACTTCAACAATCTCGGCCACCATACGTTCGATGGTGGCGCGATTGATGCCGAACTGATCGTCACCCATCAGCGCCTCACCAGACAACTTAAGCAAGATGCGCTTGTGGGCTGGTTTAACTTGTGTCATGGGTAACTCCGGTGTGGTGTGCAGTTTTTGAAAGGAATCGGTCGGGAGCAAAAAAGCCAGACGCTAATTACGCGCCCTTAGCAGCAGCCATTTGGGCTGCTACTTCAGCTGCGAAGTCGTCTACCTTCTTCTCAATGCCTTCACCCACAACGTACAGCGTAAAGCTCTTCACGGTGGTGTTCGCAGCCTTGAGCATTTGAGCCACGGTTTGCTTGCCGTCAGCGGCCTTTACAAACACCTGGTCAGCCAGAGAAACTTCCTTCAGATACTTCTGAACGGAACCTTCCACCATCTTGGCGACGATCTCAGCAGGCTTGCCAGATTCTGCGGCCTTGGCAGCAGCAACGGTACGCTCTTTTTCGATCAGGTCAGCAGGCACATCAGCGCTGGTCAAAGCGGCTGGCTTCATGGCAGCCACGTGCATGGCCACATCCTTGGCTGCTGCAGCGTCGCCGTCAAACTCTACGATCACGCCAATGCGCGAACCGTGAACGTAAGCAGCCAGGTTACCTTCCAGACGCTTGAAGCGACGGAAAGACATGTTTTCACCGATCTTGCCGATCAGACCCTTGCGCACATCTTCCAATGTGGGGCCGAAACCGTCTTGCTCATAAGCCAGAGCGCCCAAAGCTGCCACGTCAGCAGGATTGTGCTTGGCAACCAGTTCAGCGGCAGCAGCAGCCATCGCCAAGAAACTGTCGTTCTTGGACACGAAGTCAGTTTCGCTGTTCACTTCGATCAAGGCGCCCACGTTGCCATCGATGAAAGAAGTCACCACGCCTTCAGCAGTCACACGCGAAGCAGCCTTGCCAGCCTTGGTACCCAGCTTCACACGCAGCAACTCTTCAGCCTTGGCCATATCGCCATCAGCTTCTGTCAGTGCCTTCTTGCATTCCATCATGGGCGCATCGGTCTTAGCGCGCAGTTCAGCCACCATGCTTGCGGTAATTGCAGCCATTTTTTTCTCCGTATTCAGTTCAAATCGTTACAGGATTTCAGCTTAAAAAAAGGGGGCTACCTAGAGCCCCGCTTCTTCATCGCGACAAGTCGCGCAGCCAGAGCTTAGGCAGCGGAGTCTTCCACTTCCACGAACTCGTCAGAGCCTTCACCAGCAGCAACCTTAGCCACATCGTTCAGACGAGCTTCGCGGCCTTCCACAATGGCGTCAGCAATAGCGCGGGCATACAAAGCCACAGCCTTTGCGGAGTCATCGTTACCAGGAATAACGTAGTCAATGCCTTCGGGATTGTGGTTGGTATCCACCACGCCGATCAATGGAATACCCAGCTTCTTGGCTTCGGAAATAGCAATCTTGTGGAAGCCCACATCGATCACAAAAATAGCGTCAGGCAAAGCAGCCATATCCTGGATACCGCCGATGTCTTTTTCCAACTTTTCCAGTTCGCGAGCAAACATCAGTTGCTCTTTCTTGGACATGGATTCCAGACCAGCTTCTTGCTGAACCTTCATGTCCTTGAGACGCTTGATGGAAGTCTTCACTGTCTTGAAGTTGGTCAGCATGCCGCCCAACCAGCGCTGATCCACGTAAGGCACGCCAGCGCGCTGGGCTTCTGCAGCAACCAGATCACGGGCTTGACGCTTTGTACCAACCATCATGATGGAGCCGCCGTTAGAAGCCAGCTGCTTAGCAAACTTCTGTGCATCCTGCAGCATAGGCAGGGACTTTTCCAGGTTGATGATGTGAATTTTGTTGCGGTGACCGAAGATGAACGGAGCCATCTTGGGGTTCCAGAAACGTGTTTGGTGGCCGAAGTGAACACCGGCTTCCAGCATCTCGCGCATAGTAACGGACATAATTTTCTCCAAAGGTTTGGTCTTAAATGCAGCTCGATTTTGTTAACCCATTGGTTAACAACACCTTGAGAGAGCTGATTTGCGATTTACTTTGCAACTGTACCCAGCACAACGCCGGACAACCAACTGCAAAGCCGAAAGATTTTAGCATAAGACAGGCACCACCCTAGTGAAGGATTGAAAGCTTTCTCTCACAGCCTTCAGTCCAGCATGGTGATGCTTGTTCATATTTCTTTGCGAATTGGGTTATTGCCAGCTGCTTTTGCACGTCAAAATCACGACTTCCCGAATAGCGCCTACATGCCATGAATATTGCCATCGTGGGAGCCGGAATTACCGGCATCTCCACGGCCTTGGAATTTGCCCGAGACGGGCACCAAGTTACCGTCTACGAACAAATGAACGCCGCCGCTGAAGATGCCAGCTTTGCGCCTGGCGGCTGGCTGTCGCCTTGCCTGACCCAAAGTTTGGCCACGCCAGGCGCAGGAATGCCATTCAAACAGCTAAAAAGCGGTGCTGGACTGATTCAAACATCCAGCATGATTGGCTCCCCCGTGTGGCGGTGGGTGCGCAAATGGAAGAAGCACGAGAAGAACACCACCAAGCAACGCGACTGCACACTCTTGACTTCACTGTCTACTCTGAGCGCGTATAGCGCGAGTTTGCGCTGGCAGGACTGCGAGGACACTGACATCGCCGCAGAACGAAAGTCCGGTGGACTGATCATGCTGCGCACCCCGCAAGAAGTGGAATTTTGGAACCAACAAATGCCACTGCTTGAAGCACAAAACGTGGCGTGCAAAATGCTTAGCGCCGCCCAAGCCCAGATACTGGAGCCGGGTCTGGGCCAAGAGATCACATGGATCAGCGCCGTGCATTTTCCGGATGGCGAATCCATCAATCCACGCCTTTGGACACAATACCTTCGCCTGCAGGCCCAAGAGATGGGCGTCGCTATTCGCACGGGTATTCAGATTCAATCCATCAGCAAACAACCTGTTGGCATTGAAATCACCGGTACGCTGCAACGCCACGATGCCATCGTGATATGCACAGGCGCCAGCCACCGTTTGCTGCAAAACCTTCACCTGAATTTCCCCATCATGCCCACCTGGGGCTACAGCGTGACCGCTCCGGTACGCGATGGGCTGCAAGCACCTCGCTCAGCCATCATGGATTGGGCGCAACAAGCCACGATCAGTCGCGTAGGCCAACGCGTGCGCATTACCGCAGGCCTGGAATTGGGAAGCAGTGCCGAGGCACCACACCACACCCACACATTGCAACGCATGTACCGCCTGTTGAACGACTGGTTCCCCGGTGGCGCACAGCTATCGTCTCCCCAGGTGCAGGTTTGGCGCGGCAGCCGGGGTCACCTACCCGACGGACTGCCCTTGACCGGCCCCAGTGGACACCACGGCATCTGGCTTAACCTGGCACACGGTAGCCACGGCGTCAGCCTTGCTGCTGGCTGTGCCCGCGCCATTGCCGACATGGTTGCCGACCGCGCTACAGCCATCGACATGCAGGCCTTTCACCCCTTGCGCTTTTAACAGCACACGCACACTGACCACAACCCTCACCTGCCATCCAGCGGGGGCGCACCAAGTCATTCAAAGCACGCACTCAACGCGTGGATTCACGCAGCTACCGGGTGCTCAGTACCCATGCACAAGCAACGCAAATTTGTTACTTGTGCATTACTGCATCAATACCTGCAAAAGCACTCCAGGGCTATGGAAGCAGCACTTTCAGCACACACTGCAGCAACTATAGATATAAAAAATGAGCTGCAAGCGCTTGATACGCAAAGTTTTCAGCATGAAAAGCATTTGAAACTCAACAAATACAAGCGCTAACAGCTCACTTTATATTTCAATACAGCTTATCGACGTTTTTTCGACGACTTGCTTGCAGTCTTGCCCACTGCTTTGGTTTCTTCATTCTTTTTATCGCGCACGGCACCAAAAGACGCCTGCGCAGCTTCAGAGCGAGCTGGCGCAGTCTTCACCACCTTGCCACCAGAGCCACGCCGCGCATCCTGGCCACGTGCACGAGGTGCAGGCTCAGCGTAAGCAGAGGGCTGCTGCGCGTCAGCATCGCGGCGTTCACGGCGGGCATCGCGCTGGCGCCCGCCCGCGCTACGCGTTGCAGGTGCAGCCGACTCGTCTTGCACAATACGGAAGTCAATCCTGCGGCCATCTAAATCCACACGGCTGACCTGCACCTGCAAGCGCGTACCAATCGCGTAACGAACGCCACTGCGCTCACCGCGAAGCTCTTGCCTCTGCTCATCAAACTTAAAGTAGTCGCCCCCCAGCTCGGTGATGTGCACCAGGCCTTCCACATACATGGCATCCAGCGTGACAAAAATACCAAAACTGGTCACCGCTGTCACCGTGCCAGCAAACTCTTCACCCAAGTAATCGCGCATGTACTTGCACTTGAGCCATGCCTCCACGTCGCGACTGGCCTCATCAGCACGGCGCTCGTTGGCACTGCAATGCAAGCCCGCAGCTTCCCAACCCTGTATTTCAGCCTGCGCCACACGGCTACGGGGCTTGATTTGCGGATCAGCCACACGGCTCGCCAAACGCTTGGCCATCTTCTCTTGCGCCTCCCCCGGCGCAGGCAGCTTAGGCAGCTTGTACTTGGTTTCTTCCAGAATGGATTTGATGACGCGGTGCACCAACAAATCCGGATAGCGCCGGATAGGGCTGGTGAAGTGCGTGTACGCCTCAAACGCCAAACCAAAGTGCCCGCCGTTATCGGGCGTATACATGGCTTGCATCATGGTGCGCAACAGCATGGTGTGAATTTGCTGCGAATCGGGGCGATCCTTGGTGGCCGCCGCAATCGCCTGAAACTCTGCTGGACGCGGTGTATCGCTGACAGACAGCGGAATACCCAGGGCTTTCAGGTATCCACGCAGCAGCTCCAGCTTTTCGATGGAAGGCTTGTCATGCACCCGAAACAGTGCATTGCGGCCATTTTGCTCAATGAAATCAGCACTGCAAACGTTGGCCGCCAGCATGCATTCTTCAATCAAACGGTGTGCGTCATTGCGCGTGCGTGGAATGATTTTCTCGATGCGGCCATTGTCATCACAAACAATCTGCGTCTCCACCGTATCGAAATCCACCGCACCACGCGCCTGCCGCGCCTCCAGTAAGGCGCGAAACACACCATGCAAGTTCAGCAGGTCTGGCACGCGCTCCGCCCGCTGCTGCGCCTCAGGGCCGCGGGTGTTCGACAAAATTGCCGCCACCTCGGTATACGTAAAACGCGCATGGCTGTGTATGACACCCGGGTAAAACTGATAGGCATGCACCTCACCCTTGGCCGTGATCAGCATGTCGCAAACCATGCACAAGCGATCGACATCAGGGTTCAAAGAGCACAGGCCGTTGGACAGCTTTTCCGGCAGCATGGGAATCACACGACGCGGGAAATACACACTGGTTGCTCGCTCATAAGCGTCAATGTCAATTGCATTGCCGTTTTGCACGTAGTGACTGACATCAGCAATCGCCACCAGCAAGCGCCAGCCCTTGCTGCGCCCTACTTTGGCAGGCTCGCAATACACCGCATCATCAAAGTCGCGGGCATCTTCGCCGTCGATGGTGCACAACGGCACATCGCGCAAATCCACGCGCCCCTTGCGATCTTTAGCCATCACCTTTTCGGGCAACGCCTTTGCAGCAGCCAGACATGCATCCGAAAAAATGTGCGGCACACCGTACTTGCGCACCGCAATTTCAATTTCCATGCCAGGGTCATCCATTTCACCCAGCACTTCCACAATGCGCCCGACAGGCTGACCAAACAAGGCCGGCGCCTCTGTCAGCTCCACCACAACCACCTGCCCGGTCTTGGCTTTGCCAATCGCGCTTTGCGGCACCAGGACATCCTGGCCGTAACGTTTGTCTTCAGGCGCAACCAGCCACACGCCACTTTCTTGCAGCAAACGGCCAATCAACGTTTTGGTGGGGCGCTCAACAATTTCGACAACATGCCCCTCCGGGCGACCGCGCCTGTCTTGTCGCACGATGTGCACGCGCACACGATCTTTGTGCAGCACGGCACGCATCTCATTGGCCGGAAGGAAAATATCGGCACCAGCATCGTCACGAATGACAAAGCCATGCCCATCTCGGTGCCCTTGCACAATTCCTTCAATCTCCTGGAGCGAAGCGCGTGCGTTGGTGCGAGGGTCCATTTTTTTGCTATACAATCTAAATCTTTCCTGAAAAGCCCAGGTGGCGGAATTGGTAGACGCACTAGTTTCAGGTACTAGCGGGTAATTCCGTGGAGGTTCGAGTCCTCTCCTGGGCACCAAGTTTAACGACAACTGCTTGCAGTGTTGGAAAACAAAAAGTTCATAAATTACCAAATGAACGCTTTGTTTGGAAGTAAACTTCTTTTTTCAGTGAAATATGAAATTTATTGCTCACCTTAACAGGTTTCAATAAAAATCAGCCCAGGTGGCGGAATTGGTAGACGCACTAGTTTCAGGTACTAGCGAGTAACATCGTGGAGGTTCGAGTCCTCTTCTGGGCACCAAAATTTGCGATGTTTGTTTGTCAAGCAAACATCAACCAAGAGCAGATTGTTGAGTGCTACCTCACTTAATTTAAAAACAATCTGACTTTTGCCCAGGTGGCGGAATTGGTAGACGCACTAGTTTCAGGTACTAGCGGGTAATTCCGTGGAGGTTCGAGTCCTCTCCTGGGCACCAAAATTTGCGATGTTTGCTTGTCAAGCAAACATCAACCAAGAGCAGATTGTTGAGTGCTACCTCACTTAATTTAAAAACAATCTGACTTTTGCCCAGGTGGCGGAATTGGTAGACGCACTAGTTTCAGGTACTAGCGGGTAATTCCGTGGAGGTTCGAGTCCTCTCCTGGGCACCAACACTAAAAGCCGTTGCATTCGCATGCAACGGCTTTTTTCATTCCCCGCGCATCTTACACAAGCAAAAAAAGCCAGCCCATTAGAGGAACTGGCTTTTTTCAAGCACCACAAGCAGCAAAGACTGCTTGCAGGCTTATTACTTGCGGAGCAAAGGTTTCAATACATTTTGCAATCGACGTGCATTTGCATCCGAATGCGCAGATGCCAGCACCACCGCAACATCTTGAATCCATGTTTGCTCTGGTGCAGGAGCGTTGCGGCGCGTCAGCAATTGCAGCTGCAGCATTCGGCGTGCTGCCATATGTTCTGCAGGCGTTGGCGTTTCGGACGCGATTTCCAACCGCAGCAATGCATCAGCCACATCCGAAGCCTTGGCAGGAGCCGCCACTGCCTGCACCCAAGCATTACGCACTTGAGCGGTAACCTTACCGCCCAGCTCTTGGGCCGAAGGGAATGCTTGGCCATCACGCTGGCTCCAAGCATCCACCAACTTGGTCAACGCCTCTCCGTGGGCTTGTGCGGCCAGCTTGCGCAATGCAAATTGCGCAGACTCTACGGCATCACGCTGAGCACGGAAAGCAACATCACCCAAACGAGGACCCCGCTCTGGACGCTCCGAGCGCTCTGTACGAGGTGCACGCGCATCTTTGCGAGCTGCAGGACGAGCATCTCGCGCAGGAGCAACAACATCCTTCTTCGCACCAGGGCGGTCATCTCCACGCACGGCCACCACAGGACGGTCTGACTTCACCGCTTCAGCAACAGCCTCTGCGTTGTTGGATGCTGGCGTGTTTTCAGACGGCAACTCCACAGGCTGGTGGCGCACCGCATTCTCCAGCGCATCCATGGCTGCACGAATTTGCTGCACATCACCCGATGCATTGGCTGCCTGCAGTGCTTTGGAAGCCTCTACCACGGCACGATCGTGCTGCGACAAATCTTCCAGAGAAGGTGCACGGCTGCGCTCTGCGCCCTTGCGATTGAATGCATCGTCCAAAGGCTTGCGGAATGCATCCCACAGTTTTTGCTCATGCTTGCGATCCAAAGGCACGGCTTGCGCCTCTGCTTGCCAGCGTTGCTGCAAATCTTTCACCGCATCAATGCGCAAAGAAGGTGCATCAGCCAGGGCTTGCGCCTCTGCAATCATGGCGTGACGGCGGTCCAGACTGGATTTTTGAGCAGCATGCAAAGGTGCTTCTGCCAAATTCATTGCCTGCTTCCAGGCGGTCTGCAGTTCGGCAAATACCTTTTCACCCACATGCCCGCTATCGCGCCAGCGCTCAGCAAACTGGCGCAAAGATCGCGCGACACCCTTTAAATCTTGCGTATCAACTTGGGTAGCAGCCCAAGCCTTCACCTCTTCAATCAATGCAAGTCTGGAAGCTTTATGCTGGGTGGACTCGGCACGTACACGCTCCAGCCATACCTCAACTTGCTTGTACGCAGCGTTACAGGCTTCATCAAACTTTTTCCACAGCGAGTGGTTAGGGGCTGCCCCTTGATCGGCCTGCTTCCATTGCTCACGCAATTGGCGCAAAGTTTCTTGCAACTTGCGACCACCCAACGTTTGGCCATCTGGGCGATTGAGCAATGATTCTGCTTTCGCCACCAGCTCTTCACGTTGGCGGTCCACGTTCTTGGGCTGCCAGCCTTGCGCATCACCTGCAGCCAGCAATTGTTCGTGCACCTGCAAAGCCAGTGCGTCATCAAGCCAACGCCCCTGCTGTTTGAGCACTGCGCGCAGTGCGCTGATAGCCTCAGATTTTTTGTCTTCTGCAGCCTCAGTCAGCGCCTGCAAAGCAGATACGACCATCTGGGTAGCGACTTGCTGCTTTTGCGCGGCATCAGCCTTAGCAATTACAGGCTTGGCCGCAGTTTTCACTGGGGCTGCCGCCACCAACTCGGAAGGCAAACCGCGCGCCACACGAATTTCATCCGCCCAAACAGGCACTGGGGGCAACTCGGCCTGATCATTCGCGGCTGCCGCCTGCGTGAGAGCCAGAGCCGATTGGTAGGCCTCCCACACAACCAAAAGCTGCGCGCGCGACGCATCCAGCTGAGGAGGGAAACGATCATTGACGCTGGTCCAGCTTGCATCATTGGTCAGCTCAGTCGCCTGGGCTTGCCAGTGTGCAACGTCGCTACGCAAACCTTCTTGAGCCGCTTCTGCATCACGCCATGGTTTGGTGGACAGCACTTCAATGCGCTGCGCCAGCAACACAGCAGCTTCGCGCTGTACCTGAACGCGGTGCTGCAGATCTTCAATGGTCTTTACACGCTCCACCAATTGCTGCTTCAAGGCCGACAAAGGTTCACGTGACAATGGGGCACCCGCTTTGGCGGCATCACGTTGCCACGCCACAGCTTCAGCCACATTCAACGTAGCACCGGCCAACAAGGCTTGTGCTTTTTCAGCCCACTCAACTGCAATCACTTCCTGATCTTTGGCACGGCGGATGTCATCCATACGTTCACGCACCAAACGGGCTACGCTCTTGTCGCGAATGCTCAGCTCTTTAAAAACTTCCTGCAGTTGCTCGTCGGTGGGTTGAGTGGCCAACCAGTCACGGATGCGAGCAGCACGATCACCGGATGTGGCGGCTGAAAACGCGCCACCAGTCAGAGCATCCAGCGGATGTGCCTCAGCGTTCTTGGCAGGGGACGGATTCAGTTCAGGTGCATCAGACATGTTGCTGCGAAATAGAAATTAAGAGTCATAAATAGGAAAACAGCCCTTCATCCCATGGCATGAAGGGCCCAGATCATTGGGAGCAGCTTCACATGAAGCATGCTCTCCTGTTAGCACGTATTTTCGCCGCTATTTGAAAAGACCCCAAGTATCACTGGACAGAAATATTCAGCAACACGGACGGAGCAGCAGGATTTTTCATCTTTTCAGAAGTTCTACCAAGAAAGACTCTTTGCGCATCAACACCTTGCGCTAATAAATAGTCACGCACCATCTGTGCGCGGGCAGCCGCTAAATCATCCCAAGCCGAAGCAGGAATAACCATATCTTTCAAAATTAGCGCCTCCATCTCCTCGGCTGGCAAATCTTTGGTCAATCCCACCATATTGCGCGGTCTGTCTTTCACGGTGTTGCGATAGACCTGCTTTAAGGCAGCCAGCTTTTGCTTATCTGTGCGCGAGCGCTCTTGTGATGAGGTGTCGCCCCCCTCCAGCAATCGATCTAATTGCGCACGCTTCCAGCCCTGTGCTTCTGCAGTTACGTCAGCCTGCCCAATCAAAGTAAGTTTGAGCTGCGGTTTACTCTTCATTGCCTTGGCTAGCTGCTGCAAGTTGGCTTGCGCCTGCGCATCCAGGGTTGATCGTCCTGCCTCAAAAGTAATATCACTCTTGTCATCATCTGATGCAAACGCGCCCATCAGCAAGCTGAACGGGGCCGTTACAGCCTTGCGAATAATATTGCCGATGATTTTAAAAATCACCGGTGCCAGACGAAATTGCGGATCGTTGAGCGAGCCACTGATCGGCAAATTCAGATCAATGACCCCATTGCTGTCAGCCAGCAGGGCCACGGCCAAACGCACAGGCAAAGAAGCAGGTGCACCCTCCACAGGATCGGTGAACGTCAACTGCTTGAGCACCAGTTGATTGGCCGCTGTCAATTGCCCATCCGGTTGCACCTGATAGTGCACATCCATGTTGAGCTTGCCTTTTTCAATGCCGTGCCCCGCATATTTAATTGCATAGGGTGTCAGTGGCGACAAATCCAATCCATCCACTTTGGCACGCACATCTAAAGCCAAAGGCTGGGCCAGAGGATTGATTTGACCTTCAATATTCAATTGAGCGGTGCCTTGTGCAATGCCATCAAGCTTCAGCTGGGCCAACGCCGCAGCCTCACCAGGCGCTGGAGGTTGGGAAGAGAATGCATCCAAACTGCCATTCAAAGATGTCAGATCGGCCGAATAGTTGGGCTGAATGAAGTAATCAGAAAACTTGATCACCCCACCACGCAGTGCAATAGGCCCCATATCAATACGAGGCGAAGTGACAGGCTGTGGCACCTCATCAGAGCTCACTGGTTTTGCTGTGGCTACAAAAGCATCGACTGATTCAGGATCAGCCTTAGCGGACTCGCTTTTAACCAAATTTTGTAAATTCAATCGACCTTCAGGCAAAACCACCACACGAGCAAAAAAATCCTGCAAATCGGTGCTCCGCACCTGGATGTGCGCAGGCTGCGCGGGCAGCATGTTGACGCGCACACCCTGCAAGCGCAGTTGCTTCCAGCGCAATAAATCTTCCGCACCCAGCGTAGCCAACGCTTGCGGGCCCTGCACCGCTTGGGCTGCACGGGCATCCCCAACCACGCTCTGCACGTGCATATCCGTTACACGTCCTTGGCCTTGCAATTGCAGCTGTGGACCTTTGGGTTGCTGGGCAAAGTGCACATCTCCATCAAAACTGGCTAGCGCGCGCACCAAACGCACATTCAAATACGGCGCCATATAGGGCTCAAAAGCTTGCAACGGCAACGCATTAATATGTATGCGCCCTTTGGTGAGCAAAGGATCGAGTTGCAAGCTGCCCTCGTAGGACAGTGCACCAGGCTTTCCCCAACCGCCTCGGCGCGTGCGCTCTGCCATACGGGCAGACAGATGCGTCTGGGCAGTGCCTTTGACGCTGTCCATGTTTTGCATGCGCAATTGCACATCTGACAGATTGATGGCCAAAGGCATATCACCTAGCGAGGCATCCGTAAGCTCAACCTGGCCTGCAGCCAGCTCCAAGTCTTGAACAAGCACCTGCCAAGGCTTGCCAGCGGGTGATGCAATCGTTTCTTTGCCCTTGGCCGGTGCACCCACCACAGGTTGCAACCACTGCTCATACATCCAGCGGCCTTGAGCATTGCGCTGAACACGCGCGCGGGGTGCCTCCAATGCAATATGTTCAACATTCACCTGCTGCAAGGCCGTGTCTAGCTGCAAATTTCGCAATTGCAGCCCTGTCCACGCCACATCTGGTGAGGAAGCCTGACCCAGTGTCACCGACTCAATGGCCAGCACTGGCACGTTGGCATGCACCTTGCCCTGCTGCCACGCTACACCTGCGGTTAACGATGCCAAGCCTCCAACTGGCAGTTTTAGCCATTGCTTGGCATAGGCTTGAACGGCCTGGGCATCGAACTTATCGACCACGATGGAGGCTTGCCCACGTTCTATACTGCCTCTACCCGAGCTGTGCAGGCTCCCGCGTGCAACGCGGTCTTCGCCCTGCAAGCGGGCCATCAGTGTCCACTGGGCATCACTGCCCATCGGCCAAGCCAAGCTGTGTGCTTGCAATTGCAATTGATCTACACGCAAAGCGGCACCAGATTGGCCCACATCATCGCGCCACTGTGCCCACCCATCTTCTACATTCAATCTGTCAACAAATAGCTTCCAGCCTTCGCTAGCCGCTACGTTTTCTGCAGTTTTTTCTGCACTAACTTTCTCCACAGAAGCTGCAGTCACGTCAGTAGGTGGTAAAAAATGGCCATCTGCACGACGATGTAAATGAGCGAATGGCTGCTGCAACGTCACTGTGGCCACACGCATCTGCTGCTGCAGCGGGCGCGCGTCCCCCAGTTGCACCTTCATCTGAGACAAACCAGCCAAAGGCTGCCTCTCACTGTCTTGCAACTTCAGGTTTGACAGTTGCAACGTGCTGCCTTGCAGCTGCATTGTGGGTTGATCGGTCTGCTCAAAGGCCACCAAAATCTCGGCATCCAGCGTTCCCTGTTGCAAGCGCACTGGCACGCTGGCTGGCACATAGGCTGTATAAGGCGATAAATCAAACTGCTTGATCTCCAGCTTCGCTTGTGTGCTGTGCGTCTCATCAAAGGGTGTGCTCACCGCCTGTGTGGCAATTTCACTGCCATTCAGACGCATGGACAGTTGAGGCTGCACCTTCACCTCACGTTGCGAGGCCAGGGTACTTATAAAAGGTAGCTGTAATTGCAAGGCATCAATCGTGTGCTGCACACCTGCTACTTGGTCATTGAGCTCTATCCGGCCATCCCTAATTTGAATGTTGTAGAGAGCAACACGCGCTGGCGCCGCACCGGGGTCCTTGGGCTCCGAATTCTTTTGAAGCTTTTCAAGAATGTCTGCGAAGTCCCATTGCCCTGATGTATCACGACTGACCTGCACCACCGGCTGATCAAGCTCGATAGCATCCAGCACCGGAGCCCAGCGCAGCAAACTAGACAGTGATGCATTGATATAGGTGCTCTCCACCGAAAGCGCAGGGGCCTGACCTGGCACTCCAGCCACCTCCAGGCCATGCACCGTGACTGCCAGTGACCATGGCGCCACATCCACACTGCGCACAGTCACTGCACGCCCCAGGGCCTCAGAGGCTTTTGCTTGTACTTGCTGCGCAATCACGCCAGGCAGCCCTAGCCACAGCCCCCCCCACACCACCAGCACTGCGCCAGCAACCAAACTTAGCGTGCGGCCGCGGCCTGCACCCCAGCGCAATTCTTTGAATTTTTTATTTGCCATGTATGTATTACCTGTAAGTCGGCGCTCCCGCCTAAGAACAATACCGCACGGCCTCTTCGCTTGGCCACAAAGTTATAAAAATTGACACTGTCATTGGCGCCCACACGCATGAATGTCATCGCAAATGCATGGCCATTCATCCAAGTTTTTCCCTATAAATTTCATAAATTAATTTAAATACCAAATCAGCGACACATCGCTTTGATAGCAACCAGCGCCCGATACAAAGCTTCAAACCAAGGGTTTACAAGCAGTTACAGGCAAATGTTTCTAGAAAAATACATTTCAAATATCTTTTAGATATAAAAAACAAAATCATTAGTATTGACTGGTAATTTAGACGGCTTTTAAAATCCGCCCACATTGAATCGCAAGATTGTTAAACGTCGTTGCTTGAATCCCTCCTCAGGGATGTTCATGCGTCTCTAGGCGCTGAGTTAGCGCATGAAACAGTAACGACTGGACTCAGGCTGGATGGTTAGGCACTCCTGTACGGACACCGCCACACCAGACCGCAAGAAAGGAAACGCCATGTCTAAGCCAGGAAACTGGGTGAATTCTGTGCGCGCAATTGCGTCAGATATCACCGAGGGTTTTCTTGAAATTACCCACAATAGCTTTGCACTGATCGGTCTGATCGTCGCATTTGCTTCTGTTGCTCTGTTCGCTCACCCAGATTTGCGTGCGCAAGGCGAAGCACAGCTACGCACATGGCTGCAAGACCGCCATGTTGCCGTCGTTGGCTTCACCCCAGCACCCGAAGCTATTGAGCGCACCACAGCAGCCAATCCCAAAGAGTTGCCCAAGGATCAGTCCGCGGTGGCTTACTGGATCAGTAAAAAGTACCGCGTTGCAGCAGAACCTATTGCTGCCATCGTTGCAGAAGCCTACGAGCAAGGCGCGCAGCAAAAGATTGATCCAACCCTGATTTTGGCCGTCATGGCGGTGGAATCGAGCTTCAATCCATTCGCTCAAAGCTCCGTGGGAGCGCAAGGCTTGATGCAGGTGATGACCCGCGTTCATACCGAAAAGTATGAAAATTTTGGTGGCACTCATGCAGCCTTTGATCCTGTCAGCAATCTGCGCGTGGGGGCATCCATCCTCAAGGAGTACATACAGATCACAGGCTCTGTAGAGGGTGCACTGAAATACTATGTTGGTGCTGCCAATATGCAAAACGACGGTGGCTATGCATCCAAGGTGCTGGCAGAACACCGGCGCTTGCGACAAGTTGCAGGCGCGTCTACACCGACCACCCAGGTCAAGCCTGCCTTGATTGCCAAACGCCAAATCACGCCAGTAACGCATCTGGAAACAGAAGCAGTAGCTGCCAGCAGCGTGCAGGACAATACCCAAGTAGCTCTGAGCTCTAACCTCTGACCGTTTAAAAGCGGTTGCGCCCTTAGCGCAAGCACATGCAAAGGCACATTAGCCCTGCAGTGCTTGCGCTTCGTTGTTTCTGGGGGTTACCGCCTCGGCTACACTTGCAGGGTACGCAACTGGCGATAGGTGCGGCCGGGTTTTACCGGCGCAGCACTGACGTGGAATCGCTGCAAAGGACTTTTCACAAGCCCTGCGCCAACCACCGGGGAGCGTACCGCCCAGATGACCGGGCGTCTTAGCCGTTCGCCTGGGCAGCCCTTGTCTTCAAGGGAATTCAAGTTCACAGGACTGCCAAACCATGTTCCAACGCACCAATACTGTCGCGATCGTCGACCCCGAAGTTTTTGCCGCCA
>ENA-OBLH01000014-OBLH01000014.1-metagenomes-genome-assembly--contig:-NODE-14-length-93822-cov-26.9495_pt1 | contig 93822 bp, 84 predicted proteins | sample MGYA00153382_OBLH01 | MGnify analysis MGYA00153382
AGGCGTACACGGCATTGCGCAAGGCGGCAATCGCTTCGTAGCGGGTAAAGCTGCGACGCCACACCAGCACCACGCGGCGGCTTGGTGGCGGGTGGCCATCTTCTGCGCGAATCGGCAGATAGCGAATGTGCGGGTCGTCCGAAGTCCGGCGGCGCTGCGTGACCAGGGCATCTTTGGGGACAGACAAGCGTGGAACCAGCGTCACGCCCATGCCTGCAGCCACCATGTGCTTGATGGTCTCCAGAGAAGAGCCTTCAAACGTGCGGCGAATGCCTTCGGCGTTGCTGGCATAGCGTGCAAATTCAGGGCACACCTCCAGCACATGGTCACGAAAGCAGTGGCCGGCACCCAAGAGCAGCATGGTCTCGTTCTTGAGCTCTGTCGTCGTCACCGACTCCTGGTTCGCCAGGGGGTGGGTATTGGGCACCGCAGCCATAAAGGGCTCGTCATACAGTGCCGCTGTTGCCAGACCGGTTTCAGGAAATGGCTCAGCCACGATGGCGCAATCGATTTCACCCGTGCGCAGCATCTCCAGAAGCTTGACGGTGAAGTTCTCTTGCAGCATCAGCGGCATTTGGGGCGTCATCTTGATGGAGTTGCGCACCAGTTCTGGCAGCAGATAGGGGCCAATGGTGTAGATCACGCCCAGGGTCAGCACGCCCGACAGTGGGTCTTTGCCACGCTTGGCAATCTCCTTGATCTCTGCGGCCTGCTCCAGCACGCTTTGCGCCTGACGCACGATGGATTCACCCAGCGGCGTGACCGACACTTCGCCCGCACTGCGCTCAAAGATTTTGACGTCCAGCTCTTCTTCCAGCTTCTTGATGGCCACCGACAACGTGGGCTGCGATACATAGCAGGCGTCCGCCGCACGGCCAAAGTGTTTTTCGCGAGCAACGGCAACGATGTATTTCAGTTCTGTGAGCGTCATGACTTTTGAGTATGCCTATCGAAGATCGAGCAATTATTGTGCATTTATGTAAACAAATGTTTGGTCCACCTGGGGTTCAATACCCGGGCTTTGCCGGTTATTGCGAACAAATCCGTTTTTGTCCTACGCCTTGAGGAATTCAGATTTTGCGCCCAGCCAGCGCTGAATGTGCGTTGCCGCCAAATGGGGGTGCTGCGCCAGCATCACAGGGGCCAATTCTCGCGCCCACTCCAGCAAGGCAATGTCTTTGTCCAAATCTGCAAACCGCAGCATGGCATCGCCAGACTGCCTGGCACCCAGAAACTCACCCGGCCCGCGTATTTCCAAATCGCGGCGCGCAATCTCAAAACCGTCATTGGTCTCGGCCATCGCCCGCAAACGCTCCTTGCCGGTATCCGATAAGCGACCATTGTCATTGACAGCGTACAGCAGCACGCACGCAGAGGCGGCAGCCCCGCGACCGACACGCCCACGCAACTGGTGCAACTGACTCAGCCCAAAGCGCTCGGCATGCTCAATCACCATCAGCGATGCATTGGGGACATCCACCCCCACCTCAATCACCGTGGTGGATACCAGCACGCCCATGATGCCCGCGGTGAACAGTTCCATCACGGCCTTTTTCTCTGCAGTAGGCATGCGCGAATGCAGCAGGCCCACGGTCACGCCGGGCAAAGCTTCACTCAAGTCTGCGTGGGTGGCCGTGGCATTGGACAGATCGAGCGTTTCACTCTCCTCAATCAACGGGCACACCCAGTAGACCTGACGCCCCGCCGCCACCTGCGCACCAATGCGCGCAATCACCTCGTCTTTGCGGCTGTCTGAGATCACCTTGGTCACGATGGGGGTGCGCCCCGGCGGCAGCTCATCAATGACCGATACATCCAGGTCTGCGTAGTAGCTCATGGCCAAGGTACGCGGAATGGGGGTGGCACTCATCATCAGTAAATGGGGCTCCAGCCCCTTGTGTGCCAGCTTCTGGCGCAAAGCCAGACGCTGCGCCACACCAAAGCGGTGCTGTTCATCAATCACGGCCAGCGCCAGACTGTGAAACTGCACTTGTTCCTGGATCACCGCATGTGTACCCACCACCAAGGCGGCTTCGCCACTGGCCACCAACTCCAGCATGGCGGTGCGCTCTTTTTTCTTTTGCGCACCCGACAGCCAGGCCACTTTTTTGCCCAATGGGGCAAGAATCGGCTCCAGCCACCCCACCAGCTTGCCAAAGTGCTGTTCCGCCAAAATTTCGGTCGGTGCCATCAGGGCGCACTGCCAGCCAGAGGCAATGCAGACCATGGCGGACATAGCTGCCACCACGGTCTTGCCTGAGCCCACATCGCCTTGCAGCAGGCGGTGCATGGGGCTGGCGCGCGCCATGTCTTCGGCAATCTCCCGGCATACGCGCTGCTGGGCACCCGTGAGCCCAAATGGCAACTGCTGCAAAAACTGCTCAACCAGCGTCTGGGCGCCGGTTTGCGGTGCAGGCACCGTCAAACGCGGGGCCTTCAAGGCCGCACGTTCTTGTTTGGAGCGGTATTGCGACAACTGCTGCGCCAGCAGTTCTTCGGCCTTCAGCCGCTGCCATGCCGGGTGGCTGTGGTCTTCCAGCGTGACCAGCGCCACATCGGGCGTTGGGTGGTGCAAGAATGACAGCGATTCACGCAGTCCCATCATTGGCTGCAGGCCATTGTCACCCCAGTAGCTCATCACAGGCGGTGGCGTATCCGGGGGCAAGGTTTCAGGCAATTGCACGCGTTGCAGCGCACTGGCAATGGCACGGCGCAGATATGGCTGGGGCAGCCCAGCGGCAGTGGGATAGACCGGGGTCAACGCTTGCGGCAGCTCGCCACCGGCTACCTTGAAGGCGGGGTGCAGCATCTGCCGCCCCCAGAAGCCGCCTTTGACCTCCCCCCGAATACGCAGCACCGTGCCCACGGCCATGGTTTTTTGCTGTGAGGGATAAAAACTAAAGAAGGTCAGCACACAGCTGCCGGTCTCGTCTTCCACCGTCACCTTGAGCATGCGCCGCGGCCGCAGTTGCACTTCACACTGCGTCACCGTCGCTTCAATCTGCACCGTATCGCCATCGCGGGCATTGCGCAGCAAGGTGATCTTGGTTTCATCCTCATAGCGCAGCGGCAGGTGCAAGACCAGGTCAATATCACGTACCAGACCCAGCTTGTGCATGACTTGCTGCGCAGCACTGGGGGCCGTTTTTTTGCTGGACGGTGCGGGAGAAGAAGGCATGAATCTTGAAACGTTGGAGTAATCGCTGGCTTGGAGGAAAAGGCTAACACGCAAGGCAGCGTGCACAAGCTTAAGCCCCCAGTTTCACGCACGTACAGGGCAGGAAAACCGCATGCAAGCACCGGTGACGTGGCTCACCACCACCGCAGCCTGTGGTCGGCAGCCCCTGTGCACACCATGCGACCCGTTCTCTGGGGCTGGGCTTTACGCATCATGCACGCGGCAGCCGTGCCAAGCCAGGTCACTCGGTGTATTCAAAAGTACGGGTAGCTGGCAGTGGCCTTGTGGCCCACCGTCTTGGCTGGCGCGCTGCTACTTTGCCAAGAACAAACGTGCACATCTCCTGAAACCAGCAGATGGCCAACCAGGCCTGTGCATGCCATCACGTCAAGGCTTTCAGCACCTCGCATCAACGCACAGCCAGACGCCCTGCGCTGTGTGGCTGAATTTATGTGGACAGCTCGGAGGTTTCGGGCTTCATGGCGCAATTGCGGCCCGCCCCTTTGGCGCGGTACAGCGCCTGATCGGCCTCGCGCACCAGCAACTTGGCGCCAGCACCTGTGGGCACCAGACTGCACGCACCTGCGCTGATGGTCACCACCGGCGCAGCCTGAGAGCTGTCGTGCGCCAGACCCAGGGCCTGTACTGCCTGCACCATGCGCTTGGCAACGGCGTAGGCACCGTCCATGTCGGTGTCGGCCAAGATGACGGCAAATTCCTCGCCGCCATACCGCGCCACCACATCGGTTTCACGGTGCGCACAGCCTTGAATGGCCTTGGCCACGGCTTGCAAGCACGAGTCCCCTTGCAAGTGACCATAGCGGTCGTTGTAGCGCTTGAAATAGTCCACATCAATCAGCAGCATGCCCACCGGCCGGCCACTGCGGCGTGCAATGGCGCAGGTCTGCTCCAAGCGCTCATTGAAGTGCGCACGGTTGGCAATGCCCAGCAAAGCATCTGTACACGACAGTGCCTTCAGTCTGGCGTTGGCATCTTCAAGCTCCCGCGTGCGCCGCGCCACCCGCGCTTCCAGCGTTTGGTTGGCCAGTGCAAGCTGCGCGTTCTGGGCAGTCAGCGCCGTGTACAGCTTGCCAATCATCTTGAGCAGCGCCTGTGTACCGTTGTCATGATTGCCACGCTCTTTGTCGTAGGCGTCGGCCGGCCCCATGCCTTCACGGATGGACTTGATCTGCCGCGCCATGGACTGATCGATACCCAGAATGTGCAAACCCAGCCATGACGTCAGAAAACCCACCAGGGTGGTGGCCGGATCTGTCATGGTGGTGCGCTGCGCCCACAGCATGATGACCTGCTCGACAAATTGCTGGTGCATGCTGCGGTGGCTCTCGACGTGCCGGGGGTCGACGGCAAATTTAGCCATCAACTCTTCTTCTTCCTGGAAGTGATGTTCGGTGTACGACAGCAAGCGCGCATAGGTGTCGGCCAGCACCACCTCACGGTCACTGCGTTTGGAGAAAAGGCCCCGGCTCAGTTCGTTGAACAGATCCACCAAGGCATGGTGCTGCTCGTCTACGGACTCGAGATCCGTCACGAAATGCTGGTCCCATACAAAAGTGGTATCCATACCAACCCGATCACATAGTAAAAAATATGTAAGTCAGTGTAAGGACGATTTCAACGGCGTTCGTGATACGCATCAAAGGATGCACCCCTTACAACCAAGGGCTTACCCAAAGCCATCAGGGACTTTGTTGGGCTGCAGCGACGCCACAGCGCCCAGATTTGCGAGAATTACCTCTTTTGTCTTCACCTTGGAACGGGCTTGTTCAGCCCTCAAGAACACGCATGTCTCTCAGCCCCCGCGCTCATACCCTCAGTGATTTCGACTTTGTGCTCCCAGAGCACCTGATTGCCCAGCACCCGACTGCCGAACGCAGTGCCTCGCGCCTGCTGGATGCACGGGCACCGGAGCTGGTGGATCGCATTTTCAAAGAACTGCCCGATTTGCTGCGCGAAGGCGACCTGCTGGTGTTCAACGACACCAAGGTGATCAAGGCCCGCGTATTTGGTGAAAAAGCCAGCGGCGGCAAGCTGGAGCTGCTGATTGAACGCGTGCTGCAGGGCAACGAAGTTGTGGCGCACATGAAGGTCAGCAAAAAGCCGTTACCCGGTGCCCGTGTGCACCTGTGCGGTGGCATCAAAAACGGTGGTTTTGATGCAGTGCTGCTGGGCCGCTGGCCTGATGAAAACGGTCCCTTGTTCCGCTTTGCCCTGCAAGGTGCCAAAGGCGAAACCCCGTGGGAGCTGATGGACCAGTTTGGCCACCTGCCCCTGCCGCCCTACATTGCGCGCAACCAGAACGCCGAGGTGGACCCCGATGAAGCCGAAGACACCGAGCGATACCAGACGGTGTTTGCCAGCCACCCCGGTGCCGTGGCCGCGCCCACGGCAGCGCTGCACTTTGACGAGAAGGTGCTGGCTGCGCTCAAAGCTAAAGGCGTAGAGACCGCAGCCGTCACGCTGCATGTGGGTGCAGGCACCTTCCAGCCGGTCAAAACTGAAAACCTGGCCGAGCACCAGATGCACACCGAGTGGTACAACATTCCGTTGCCCACACTGGCTGCGCTGGAGCGCTGCCGCCAGCGCCGTGGCCGCATCATTGCGGTGGGCACGACCAGCGTGCGCACACTCGAATCCTGGGCACGCTCTGGCCAGATTTCAGGCGACACCAACATCTTCATTACCCCGGGGTTTGAGTTCCGCGTGGTGGATGCGCTGATCACCAACTTTCACCTGCCCAAAAGCACGCTGATGATGCTGGTGAGCGCGCTGGCGGGCTACAAGCACATCATGGATGTATACCAGCACGCCATTGCCAACGATTTCCGCTTCTTCAGCTATGGCGACTCGATGCTACTGGAACGCCGCCGTTAATGTGGCAGATCATTAAAAAATGAGCTACTTATGCATACCAGTAGGACTTTTCAAAGCTAAAACACTTTGAAAACGTTTATGCATATGCGCTAGCAGCTCTTTTTTATGAAGATCAACGCGTCGTCTCTTGCTGACCCACAGCCGGCGTCACGTTTTGCTCAGCGTCTTGCACCTGTACCTGCCATTGCGGCCAGCGGGGTGGCAGCGTTTGCACCTGCCCGCTGCGCAACGCTTCACTCAGACTGCCTCGCTGGTACGCATCGGCCATGTAAGGCCACTGCACGCGGCCCTCATCACGCCACGCACCCGGCGCGTCTGTGCGTGTGCTGGCTTCACGAGCCGTCAGCTGGCAGCGCGGTGAAGACGAGCCCACATTGCACAGCAGATAGTCGGTCTGGCCATCTTTATCCCAATCACCGCCCACCAGCACGCAGTCTGCATCCTCACTCACGCAAGAAGAGGCCCAATACTGGCTGCGCGTCTGCGCCTGCAGCCACAGCCACCAATCGGCTGCGGGCACATCGCCAGCCACCGTGGGAAGACGTTTCTGGGCAGTAGACACATCCACCACCTCGCCCTCGTCTTCGCGCTCCAGCACGGCATCTGCACGGGTTGCACTGCCCGCAATGCTCTCAATCCATGCCTTCACCTCTACCTGCTGGGCAGTCGGTGCCAGGGTCAGCTCTGACAGTGCCGCAGCGCCATAAGGGCCATGGTCAAATTTCAAGGATTTCAGGCGCTCTGGGGTGATGGTCTGCGCCCCCGATGCCAGTTGCGCCAGCTGGCTGCGCGCGCTGAGGCGATCAGGGTCCAGCAGCGGTGTCTGCAAGGCCAGCAGCAGCGCCAGCACCAGCAGCGACATGCCGCGATTCACCCCGCTGACCGCAGACAGCCACTGTCCACCCTGCACGACGGCGCGCCTGTTGTGAATGGCGGCCCAGGCGTAGCCCGCGGCATACAGCCACAACACGCCACTGCCTGCCGCCGCCCACAAGCGCTCAGCAGTCCAGCCGTATTGCGCCACCCGCAGCCCCACGGCCACGCACGCCAGTGTTGCCAGCACAGGCATGGCCAGCAGGCTGGCATGCACCAGATGCAGCACCCAGCGCGGGTACGGCCCTTGCAGCGCAGCGCCATCTTGGTAGACCGCATTCACCAGCCACAGGTGGGTCAGCAACACACACATCAGCAATGCGGCGGCAAACCGTGTGGCCCACAGCTTTTCAACGCCGGTAAAGAGCAGCATGACCACAAACAGCACCAGCACCCAGGCCATCAGCGGCAGCAACAAGCGCCCCAGCGCCAGCAGCACCTGGCGCGCCATTTGAATGGGGCGCTCTTGTGTGCGGGCCATCCACAAGCCCAGGCCTGCTGCCAGCCCGGTGGCAGGCAGCACAAACCACATCTGGCTGAATAACGTGGCAAACCATTTCACCCCCACCAGCGCAAACAGCCCGGCCCACAGCCACAGCACGCCCCAGATCAGCTGCACGCACAGGCTGGCCAGGGCCAGCACCAGCGCGTTGTTCCAGGCATGGACAAACAGTCGCGCATAAGGAATGCGCCAGCTGCCTTGCTCCAGACGGGCTTGAAACCATGCCAGCGCCACAAACCACCACAGCGTGATGGCGCCCACCAGCCGCACCAGCGTGCCTTCATACCCAGCTTCACTGTGCAGGCTGCGCCAGACGGCCCAGCCCCCCATGGCCAACACTACCGCAGCCATCACGGCACCACCAGCCCACAGCGCCGCGTGACGCCAACGGGTGACCGCCATGCCCATGAACAGCGGGGGCAGCGCGATGAGCAGCGTCCACAGCACCAGCCAGGATCGATCAGCCACACCATCGCCGCCCCTCATCCACTGCATCAGCACATACAGCGCCAGGCCTTGCAGCAAGCCCATGGCAAGCAAGCCTTGCCGCGACACAGGCGCTGGCGGGGCCGTGGTCTGTTCAGAGGAATGAAAAGCGGGGGGTGAAAGCGAATCGGCGTGCATGCAGCAAGTCTATCGGTGCTGCCTGCGGTTGCGGCGCATTTCGGCAGGCTGCAGGCACTGCTGGCGGCAGCCTGCAAAGTATTTTTCAGCGCCAACACATGCCGGCTGCAGATGCCCGCAACGCACGTGGCATGCACGCTGGTGAAGACATGGTTCATGCCCAAGATTGCCAACGTGCAAAGATGTTTTCAAAGCCATGGCTGCATGCGTTCGCACAGCCCACGCTTTGTACAAAAACACCTTGAAGCGCTGTATTTCCCAGCGCCCTTGCAAGCACCAGCAGCGCTATTTATTTATTGACCCGCCGTTACGCAAAGTAGTGGCACAGCCGCTGGCCTTGAATTTCGTGCACCGTCACATCCATCTCGTACAGCGCGCTCAGCACCTCATCACGCACCACCAGCAGCGGGCCACCCTCATACGCCACATGGCCGTCTTTCATGGCGATGATGTGGTCGGCATAGCAGCTGGCAAAGTTGATGTCGTGCAGCACCACCACCACCGTTTTTCCGCGCTCTTGCACCATGCGGCGCAGCAGCTTCATCATGCTGGCAGCGTGTGCCATGTCTAGGTTGTTGAGTGGCTCGTCCAGCAAGATGTACGGGGTGTCCTGACACAGCACCATGGCGATGTAGGCACGCTGGCGCTGGCCACCCGAGAGTTCATCCAGATAGCGGTCTGCCAGCGCGTTGAGTTGCAGAAAATCCAGCGCCTCATCCACATGGCGCACGTCCTCAGGCGTCATGCGGCCCTTGCTGTGCGGAAAACGGCCAAAGCCCACCAGATCGCGCACCGTCAGGCGCAGCGCAGACTGGTTGTCCTGGCGCAAGATGGCCATCACCTTGGCCAGCGCGTCGCTGGCGGTGGTGGCCACATCCAGCCCCCCCACCGTGGCTGTGCCTGCAGTCATGGGAGCCAGGCGGCTGACCATCGACAGCAAGGTACTTTTCCCCGCACCGTTGGGGCCGATGATGGCGGTGAATTGCTGCTCCGGGATTTGCACGCTCACCGCGTGCAGCACCGTGGTCTTGCCGTGGGTTTTCACCACGTCACGTGTTTCGATCATTGTTTACCTTTGCGCATCAGCAGGTAGATAAACACCAACCCGCCAACAAACTCCACCACCACCGACAAGGCCGAGTTAAAGCCCAGCACCCGCTCCAGCACCACCTGCCCCGCCAGCAGCAGCACACAGCCCCACAGCACCACGGCGGGTAGTACCCACTGGTGGCGGCGTGTGCCCATCCACTGGTAGGCCATGTTGGCTACCAGCAGGCCAAAGAAAGTCACCGGCCCGACCAGCGCGGTGGAGATGGCCACCATGGCGCACATCACCACCAGCAAACGCAGCACCTGCGGCTGGTAGTTGATGCCCAGATTCACCGCTGCATCACGCCCCAGCGCCAGCACATCCAGCACATGGCGCTGACGCCAGAAATAAAGTGCCCCCAGCACCAGCAACGCCAGCGAAGGCCACAGCAATTGCGTGTGGATGGTGTTGAAGTTGGCAAACATGCGGTCTTGCAGCGTGGCGAACTCATTGGGGTCAATCATGCGCATCGCAAAGCTGGTCATGCTGCGAAACAAAATGCCCATGACCATGCCCACCAGCAGCATCAAATGCAGGCTGCTGGTATGGCCGGTGAACAGCCAGCGCATCAGCGCCACGCTCAGGGTCACCATCAATGCGATCTCCATCGCAAATTTGGGCAGCACACCCATGCCCACCACGCCAACAGAGCCCAGCACCAGCACCAGCACCGCCTGCAAAAACAGATACAGCGCATCCAGCCCCATCACCGCAGGTGTCAGGATGGTGTTGTGCGTCACGGTCTGAAACACCACGGTGGACATGCCCAGCGCGCAGGCCACGATTACCATCGTTACCACCTTGGTGCCACGGTGCTGCAGCACAAACGCCCAGTCTGCTTCGACCCCCAGCGTCATGAACGCCAGCACCGCCAGCACCGCCATGACAGCCAGCGTTGCCAGACGCACACTGCGCCGTTCCCACCCTCTGGCGGGCTGTGCGGCCACATACAAATCTTGCGCCATGCCTACCCCTGCTTCGCACGACGGCGCAACAAAATCACCAAGAACAAGGCACTGCCCACCACACCCATCACCGTGCCCACGGGCACCTCATAGGGCGCAATGACGAGACGGCCAAACAGGTCGCACACCAGCGTCAGCGCAGCCCCCGCAGTAGCCACCCACAGCACGCTGCGGCGCACGTTGTCGCCCACCATCAGGCGCACCACGTTGGGAATGATCAGACCCACAAAAGGGATCGACCCCACGGTCACCACAATGCAGGCTGTCACTACTGACACCACGATCAAGCCCTGAAGCACCAGCCGCTTGTAGTTCAGCCCCAGATTGGTGGCAAACGATTCGCCCAGGCCCGCCACCGTAAAACGGTCGGCAGCCAAGCATGCCAGCGCCGTCATGCCCAGCGACAGCCAGAGCATTTCATAGCGGCCTTCGATCACCACCGAAAAGTCGCCATTGGAAAAGGCGCGCAGCGACTGAATCATGTCGTGCTGGTAGGCGATAAAGGTGGTGCCGGCCTCAATCACGCCAGCCAAAATCAAGCCCACCAGCGGCACGATCCATGCCGAGCGCAGGCGTATGCGCGCAAGCACTGCCAAAAACAGCGCCGTGCCCGCCATGGCCGTGGCGGCAGACACGCCCATCTTGGCAAACACGGGCAGATCTGGCGCCCACAGCATGCAAAACAGCATGCCCAGCGTGGCCGACTCTACGGTGCCCATGGTGGATGGTTCCACAAAATGGTTGCGCGCCAGCATCTGCATGAGCAAACCCGCCACCGCCATGGCACTGCCCGCCAGCATCAGCGCCAGCGTGCGTGGTACGCGCGAATACATCAGCACCTGGGCCACCATGTCGTCGTCGCTGTCGCTCCACAAGGTGTCCCACGACACATCGCTCACGCCCACCGACAAACTCCACAGCGCCAATGCAAAAAGGGCCACAAGGGCCCCTGTCCACGCCAGCGCTACGCGACCAGCGGGTGTTTGTTTACTTGGAGAAAGCATCTGCCAATTGTTTCAAATTCTCTTTCAACGCTGTAGGGCTGGCGTTGGACATCGTGTACCAGTTGGCTGCATTCAGATAGACCACCTGCTTGTTGCGCCATGCCTTGGTGGCATGCACCAGCTTGTTGTCCAGCAGCTTTTGTGCAGCCTGGCCGTCGTTGCCAATCGCGGCATCACGGTCAAGCACCAGCAGATAGTCAGGATTGGTCTTGAGCAGGTATTCAAACGACACCGCCTGACCATGCTTGGACACTTCAATCTTGTCCTTGATGGGGTTCACACCGAACACCGAATACAGCATGTCAAAACGCGAGCCAGGGCCGTAAGCACTGAGCTTGCCGCCATTCGTCATCAGGAACAGCGCACCACCCTTGTTGGCAGCCTTGGCCTTGACGTCGGCAATACCTGCGTCAATCTCTTTGATCTGCTGCTCCCCCTTTTCAGGCACCCCGTAAATGGCCGCAATGCTGCGGATGTTGCGGTACACGTGGGCCATCTGATTTTGATTATCAATCGTGATGTCCAGCACAGGTGCGAACTTCTTGAGCTCATCAATCTTGGGCAACGAGCGGTTGCCTGCAATGATCAAATCGGGCTTGAGGGCTTTCACCTTCTCGTAGTCAGGCTCAAACAAGGTGCCAATGTTGGCGTACTTGCTGGCATCTGCGTAGTGCTTCAAAGCAGGTGGCAAAGCTTGGTGCGGATTGCCCGCCACATCGCCACCCAGTGTCTGGATGATGTCCAGCGCGCCATAGTCGTACACGAGCACCGTCTTGGGCTTCACGGGCATTTGCACCTCACCCGTGTTGTCATTCACCTTTATCGTGCTTGCAGCATGCGCAGCAGCAAAAGGCAGTGTCAAAGCTAACACCAAGCCGCCCAGAGTTTGGCGGCGTGTCCATACAGCGTTCATGTTCTTTTTCCTTGGCCCCAATGGCACCAGCAACATTGCGAAGATGTCATATTGTATGAGAATCATTCTCAACAGAAGGCGTATGGTCATGCAAGCTTGACCAAGATCAGGAATCAGCGTGTCACGCAAGCGCCGAAATTGACCCGGTAGCCGCACTAAAATCTGCGGCGCGTGGCGTGCGTGGTGCAGGCCTTTTCCGGAACTGGCGAAGCCCCTTCGCGCCCGGCTTCGTCGCCCTGCAGGCGGCATTCGTTTGTTGCAGAAAGTGGGTGGACAGCATGTCGTCCTCCATCGGGCCAGTGGCCACCATTTCCCCCGTCCGCGCCACACTGACAGGCATTGCACTCACTGTCACCGCATGTGCGCTGTTTGCACTTTTGGACAGCGGCACCAAATACACCGGCCAGTACCTGCCCATGCTGATGGTGGTCTGGCTGCGCTTTGTGGCCCAGGCGGTGGTGACCACCGCTTGGGTGCTGCCACGCCGCGGCCTGCATGCGCTGCGCACGGCACACCCAAAATTCCAGATCGGCCGCGCCCTCAGCGGGGTCATGACCACCGTCTTTGCCTTCTATTGCATCCAGAACATGCCGCTGGCCAACTTCACGGCGGTCTGGTCGGCAGGGCCGCTGCTGATCGTAGTGGCCTCTGCCCTGCTGTTTGGTGAAAAAGTCAGTGCTGCACGCTGGGCCTTGCTGGTCATTGGCCTGCTCGCCGTGATCGCCATCGTGCGGCCCGAGCAAGATGGCATGCCACTGGGCTGGATGGCGCTGGCACCCGTGGGTGTGCTGCTGTGTGGCACCACCTACCAGCTGCTGGGCAGCCGGCTGGCGCGGCTAGAGCACCCCACCACCACGCAGCTGTACACCACATGGCTGCCCGTGATCGCCACTGCACCACTGATTCCATGGATTTGGGAGCCCATTGCCCAGTGGCACATCTGGCTGGCCGTGGCGGTCATGGGTCTGTGCAGCGGCATTGGCCACCTGCTGCTGCTGCAGGCCTTTACCTTTGCCACCCCATCGGTGGTGTCGCCTTTTCTGTACAGCCAGATAGGCTTTGCCATGGGCATGGGCTGGCTGTTTTTTGGCCAGACACCCGATGGCATCTCGTTGATGGGCATGGCCATCATCATGGGCTGCGGCTTGTTCAGCATGTGGCTGAGCGTGCGCGAACATTTAGACCCCTCTTTGCCTTGATTATTTAAAGCGAAAAAGTCCATTCCTTTTTATTGCCATCACGAGTCCTATCATTAGGCCCACGATCAGGCCCATCACTATATAAAGCGCTTTCTGAGGAGAAAAAGGACTAGTGGGCATGTGAAGTGGACCATCCAGGCGATACATTCGGAACCTGTGATCTTCTGGCTTTTGCTCCTGCAAAAGTTTCAATCGCAGCTCGGACTCTCGGACACCTTCCATGAATGGAGCCTCATCTTTACGCTCATTAAGTATTCCTAATTCAGCTTGTAATGACTTAACCCCTCTTTCAAATAAGCCCGAACCATCCGTAAATGAAGCCATATTATCTTGACTTGGTAAACGCGCAACTGTCACCTGAGGATTGATAATTCCAGCGGCCTTAGCAACATGAAATGCTTCATTCAAACGCGCGCTTTTATCTAACCGCAATTGACGAGCTAATTGTAGCCGCTCACTCAACTCTCGACTTGAATTCTGGATTGCAAGATTAATGTTTGATCTTGCATTTTTCAACCATAACGAACGAGCTTCGTCCTCTGTGCTCGTCAAGAAAGCATTCATCCACTCAACTGCTTTCTCTGCGGTTGGTGCCTCAACGCGCACCGAATATTCTCTTCGTTCTTTTAACTTAGGTTCAACAACTTTAATTTGATTCTTTAGCACCGCCTGCATCAACTGCAATTTTTCTTTCTCAGAGCTAGGCTCAAGGCCCATTGAGGGTAGGTACGTATTTGTAAAAAAACGCACTTTTGCCTCATCTGACTGAAGCTCTTTAATGAAAAAATCAAATACTTCTTCTGTAGTCACATGAGACAAACCGGACAAAGAAATTCTATTGGAATTTATATCAGCGAGTTCGCTTGCCCTAGGTAAATCCAAATAAATTTTCAATTCGTATTTTTCACTTGCGATCAAAGTAAACGTTGTAGCTACCGCCCCTCCCACACAAACGCATGCGACTACAATCCTCCAGCTTCTTTTTAGTGAAGAAATGATATCTGTCACAGAAATCTCATCTTGTCCTACAAAATTTTTCATATCTAAAGTTAATAGTGGAATCTCACAAAATTGGAGGAAATATCAGCCCGAATTTTCAAAAAATGTGCCTTTAAAAATTGAATACGGGTGACTCTTTTATGATGATAAAAAGCTCTGCAAACTCCACACCAGAAATCGAAGATGAAATTGATTTACTTGATTTATTTGTTATTCTCGCAGAAAATATCAAACCCCTAGTTTTAATACCATTATTCGCTGGAATCACTAGTTTTGGACTTTCTTTTCTCTTGCCTAAGACATATGAAAGTCAATCCATACTAAATCCAAACAAATCTGATTTCAGTATTTCTTCCGCCGTAATTGCCAGTCATATCAAATCAGCAGACATGTTGGCCTTGGTTGGCAATAAAGCAGGACTTGACTCGAATGCAAGCCATGCAAAATTAATCAAAAAAATGGACACTCTTGTACGAGTCAACATTGGCAAACAAGATCAGCTAATCACGCTCACCACCCAAGGCGGAAGTCCTGAGTCTGCACAAAATCTCAATAATCTTATTTGGAAATTTACACTCCCTTATACGGCTCCTCGAGGTTCCGAACTGAAAAACTTACGAGACCAGCTAGAGAAGGAAAAAGAACGCCTAGATTCAGGTTTAATTCTAGAGACATCTACTGCAAAAACACTTAAAAATGGCAATGGTGGTGAAAGTTCAGCTCGGTTATATAGTGAGCTGCTTGTCGCAAATAGTGATCGCCTAAAAAGAATTTCCAATCTCAATTCAAGAATAGAAGGGCTTACACTTGAGAATTTAACCCAACAACCAACTTTACCTGAGCTAGATATTAAGCCAAACAAGAGTCTAATTGCAATTACTAGCACTCTGGTAGCTGGCATTTTTATGTTGATTTTCATTTTTTTACAAAATTTTTCAGCAATAGCAAAAAATACACCCAAACAAGCAGAAAAAATTCAAAGAATACGTATGGCTTTGAAGTTCAAGAAATAGGTCTGCATCTGACAAAAGTATGCGCCAAGTATTAATTCCTCAATTTCTTTTTCAATATCCGTGTTGCTCACGAAAGGCCTTGGCCTGACTGAAGTGGCCATTGCCAATGAACGGCACCGGCGGGCGCAGCGCAGACAGGGGAGATGGGTGGTTGCTCATCAGCACCAGATGGCCGCGATCTTGGGGAATCAAGGGCAGCTTGGATTGCGCGTGGGCCCCCCAGAGCATGAACACCGTGGGGCGGCCTTGCTCAGCCACCTGGCGGATGACCGCATCGGTCAGCTCTTCCCAGCCGCGCTTGCTGTGGCTGGCGGCTTGGCCCTCTTCCACCGTCAGGCAGGTGTTGAGCAGCAGCACCCCGTTTTGCGCCCACTTCACCAAAGAACCGCCGGGCTGGGGCATGGGCGGAAAAGGCGCGCCCAGGTCGCGCTGCATTTCCTTGAAGATGTTGAGCAGCGACGGCGGCAGGCGCACACCCGGCGCGACGGAAAACGCCAGGCCTTCGGCTTGACCGCGACCGTGGTAGGGGTCTTGCCCCAAGATGACCACACGCACATCTTCAGGAGCAGTCAGCTCCAGCGCACGCAGAGGCTGAGGCGGAAAAATCACCGCACCCGCCTGCAGACGCTGCTGCAGATAGGCCTGCAACTGCTGCCCCTTGGGCGAAGTGAAGAACGATGTAACCGCCCCGCGCCAGCCGTTTGCCACCATCCAGCCTGCAGGGTCTGCGCTCATCAATTGGGTAGCAGCTTGCGCTGGTGATTCGGTCATTTCAATTCAATTTCTATTCGAAAACAAACAAAGGCAAGCGCAATCAGCTCACAAACACAGAGCATCAACACTTGCCTTGCCATCGTGGCGCGCCAGCCTGCGCGGGCTGCAACGCCAGCGCATCCAGTGCTTACGCAAACAGCTTGGCCAGCGCCTCGCCGGGCTCGGGTGCGCGCATGAAGGCTTCACCCACCAGGAAGGCATCAATGCCTGCACCGCGCAGGCGCTGCACGTCGTCTTGCGTCAGGATGCCCGATTCGGTCACCAGCAAACGGTCTGCAGGCACTTCCTGCTTGAGTGTGATGGAGGTTTGAATATCGACTTCAAACGTGCGCAGATTGCGGTTGTTGATGCCTACCAAAGGCGTCTTGAGCTTGAGCGCACGCTCCAGCTCTTTGCCGTCGTGCACTTCCACCAGCACCGCCATGTCCAGGCTGTAGGCAATCTGCTCCATCTCGGCCATCTGTGCATCGTCCAGACACGCTGCAATCAGCAGCACGCAGTCGGCACCCATGACACGCGATTCATAGATCTGGTAAGGGTCGATCATGAAGTCCTTGCGCAGCACCGGCAGCAGCGTGCTTGCACGCGCTTGCTTGAGGTAATCGGGCTGGCCCTGAAAGAACTGGCGATCAGTCAGCACCGACAGGCAGGCCGCGCTGATCTTGCCGTTGCCCACCATGTAGCTCTGGGCAATGTCAGCGGGGTCAAAGTCGGCACGGATCACGCCCTTGCTGGGGCTGGCCTTCTTCACTTCGGCAATCACCCCTGCCTGGCCTTTGGCGATTTTGGCGCGCAGCGCGCCAACGAAGTCACGGGTGGAGATGCGGCTTTCAGCATCACGGCGCATTTCGGCAAACGCAATCGCACGCTGGGCTGCGGCCACTTCCTGCACTTTGACTTCGCAGATTTTTTGGAGGATGTCGGACATGGTTTTCTTTCTGTTCAGTCGCTGCGCAGCGGGGCGCAGCCATGGGGACTATTGTCAGCGTCAGCGTATTTACGCCGTGCGCTGGCTGGTATAGGCCACCAGTTCATTGAGTTTGTTCAGCGCCGCGCCGCTATCAATGGCGGCTTGCGCGCGCTGCAGGCCATCGGCAATGCTGCTGGCCACGTTGGCGGCATACAGCGCAGCGCCCGCATTCAGGCAGACGATGTCGCGCGCCGGGCCTTGTTCGCCCTGCAGCACGCCCATTAGCATGGCTTTGGATTCCTCGGGGGTTTCCACCTTCAGCGCACGTGTGCCCACCATGCGCAGGCCAAAGTCTTCGGGGTGGATTTCGTATTCACGCACCACACCTTCTTTGAGCTCTCCCACCAGCGTTCCCGCGCCCAGGCTGATTTCATCCAGCCCGTCGCGCCCATACACCACCAGTGCATGCTCGGCACCCAGGCGCTGCAGCGCACGCACCTGAATACCCACCAGATCTTCGTGGAACACGCCCATCAGAATGTTGGGTGCGCCCGCAGGATTGGTCAGCGGCCCGAGGATGTTGAAGATGGTGCGCACGCCCAGCTCTTTGCGCACGGGGGCCACGTTTTTCATCGCCGGGTGGTGGTTGGGCGCAAACATGAAACCAATGCCCATGTCGCGGATGCAATCGGCAATCTGCGCGGGCTGCAGATTGATGTTCACACCCAGTGCTTCCATCACGTCGGCGCTGCCCGATTTGCTGCTCACGCTGCGCCCGCCGTGCTTGCTGACCTTGCCGCCCGCCGCCGCAATCACAAAGGTCGAGCAGGTAGAGATGTTGAACGTGTTGGCGCCATCTCCGCCGGTGCCCACAATGTCCACCAGATGTGTTTTGTCGTGCACATGTACCTGGTTAGAGAACTCGCGCATCACCTGTGCGGCAGCGGCAATTTCGCCAATGGTTTCCTTCTTCACGCGCAGACCGGTGACGATGGCCGCCGTCATCACGGGCGAGAGTTCGCCGCGCATGATGGTGCGCATCAAGGCCAGCATTTCGTCGTGAAAAATTTCGCGGTGCTCAATCGTGCGTTGCAGCGCTTCTTGCGGGGTGAAAGTGCTCATGGCCGGGTATCCTTTGCTATGCCTATAGAAGCTACCAGCGCTTACCCACACTTGTTTTCAGATAGTTTTTGCTTTGAAAACAAGCCTTGGTGCGCGATAGGCGCTCTTAAAAACAAAGGGCCGTCTGCTGGGTGCAGCGCGGCCCAGGTTTATTTCTGCTCCAGAAAGTTCTTGAGCATGGCGTGACCGTGTTCGGTCAAGATGCTTTCGGGGTGAAACTGCACCCCCTCCACCGCCAGCGTGGTGTGGCGCACACCCTGAATCTCACCGTCTTCGCTGCTCGCCGTCACTTGCAGGCAGTCAGGCAGCGTGGTCTTGTCAATCACCAGCGAGTGGTAGCGGTTGACCGTGAACTGCGCAGGCAGATCGGCAAACACGCCCTTCTGGTCGGTGCTGATGACGCTGGTTTTGCCGTGCATTTGCTGGCCTGCACGAATGATGTCGCCACCAAACGCAGCGCCAATGCTCTGGTGCCCCAGGCACACGCCCAGCACCGGCAGCTTGCCCGCAAAGTGCTGAATGGCAGCCACCGAAATACCGGCCTCAGCAGGCGAGCACGGGCCGGGCGAAATCACGATGCGCTGCACGCCTTCGCGCTCTACCAGCGCAATCACTTCACCCAGCGTGGATTCATCGTTACGCACCACGATCACCTGCGCCCCCAGCTCGCCAAAGTACTGGACGATGTTGTAGGTAAAGCTGTCGTAGTTGTCGATCATCAAGAGCTTCATGGCTGCTCTCCCTGGGGTTTTAAGCCCGCTGCACGCAGGCGCGCCAGCTCCTGGTGTTCGTAATCGATGTAGCACTCCATCATGGCGCGGTACAGGCGCTCCATCAGGTCGGGGTTGCCGCCCTGCGCCTGTGCCATGGGCCGTACGCGATCCACAATGGTCTGAATGCGCGCTTCATCACGCACCAGGTCTTCGTTGTTCTTGACCTTGGCCGCCTGGGTCATATAGCCACTGCGCTCCACCAGCAGCGGCACCAGGATGTCGTCCAGCGCATTCACGCCAGCGCGCACCTCTTGCATGTTGCTGCAGTTTTTCACTTTATCGATCGCGCGGCTCATTCCAGACCTTCCTCCACCAGTTCTGCGGCGCGCAGCAAGGCGCGGGCTTTATGTTCAGTTTCTCTCCACTCCATCTCGGGGATGGAGTCGGCCACCACACCAGCAGCCGCTTGTACGTACAGATTGCCGTCCTTGATCACGCCGGTGCGAATCGCAATCGCCATGTCCATGTGGCCAGCAAAGCTCAGGTAACCCACAGCGCCACCGTAAATGCCCCGCTTGGTTGGCTCCAGCTGGTCAATGATCTCCATGGCATGCACCTTGGGCGCACCCGACAGCGTGCCCGCCGGGAACGTGGCCTTGAGCACGTCCATGCTGGTCATACCGTCCTGCAAAATACCTTCCACGTTGCTGACAATGTGCATGACGTGGCTGTAGCGCTCCACCACAAAGGCTTCCGTCACTTTCACCGTCCCCGTCTTGGCAATGCGGCCAATGTCGTTGCGTGCCAGATCAATCAGCATCACATGCTCGGCGCGCTCTTTGGGGTCGGTGATCAGCTCCTGCTCGGTGGCCTTGTCTTTTTCAGGCGTGGCACCGCGTGGGCGGGTGCCTGCCAGCGGGCGAATGGTAATTTGCTCGCCCGCATCGGTCTTCTCCTGGCGCACCAGAATTTCGGGGCTGGAGCCCACCACTTGAAAATCACCAAAATTGTAGAAATACATGTACGGCGACGGATTCAGCGAACGCAGCGCACGGTACAGGCTCAAGGGCGATTCGGTGTAGCGCTTTTGAATGCGCTGACCCACTTGCACCTGCATGAAATCGCCCGCGGCAATCAACTCCTTGGCGCGCTCCACGGCTGTCAGATAGTCATCCTTGGCAAAGCTGCGCTCAGCCGGGTGGCTGTCGCCACCTTTGATCTGCGGCACGCTGACCGAGTAGCGCAACTGCTCCTTGAGCTGGCGCATGCGCTTCTTGGCCTTGCTGTAGGCCTCTGCCTCTGCAGGGTTGGCGTAAACAATGAAATACAGCTTACCCGAGAGGTTGTCGATCACCGCCACCTCTTCGCACAGCAGCAGCATGATGTCGGGCGTGCCCAGCGCATCGGGCGGGCAGGTGGCTTCGAGTTTTTTCTCGACGTAGCGCACCGCGTCATAGCCAAAGTACCCGGCCAGACCCCCACAAAAACGCGGCAAGCCGGGGCTGAGTGCCACCTTGAAGCGCTCCTGGTACGCGGCAATGAAGTCCAGCGGATTGCCCGCGTGGCTTTCCACCACCACACCATCGGTCAGCACCTCGGTTTTGGCCGCAGCGCCAAAACCGCTGGCACGCAAGCAAGTGCGCGCAGGCAAGCCAATAAAGCTGTAGCGGCCAAAACGCTCACCACCCACCACCGACTCCAGCAAGAAGCTGTATTTGCCGTTACCGCTGGCATGCGCCAGCTTGAGGTACAGCGACAGCGGGGTTTCAAGGTCAGCAAACGCCTCGGTCACCAGGGGAATACGGTTGTAGCCTTCGCTGGCCAGGCTTTTGAATTCAAGTTCTGTAATCACAGAGCAGGCTTCCCAATCGGGGCACGCACTGCGCCCAAGTCGAAAGGGCAGGCGTGCAATTCACTCAAACCGTCCGCAGCAGTGGCGGACAAGGGTGCGCCCGCAATGGAGCGCTTTAAACGGTCATTAATGCAGGCTTACGCCAGGGCCAGGCTCCCCGGTCCGCGCAACCTGTGATGAACACGTGATGAATGAACATAGCGAACAAGTGTAGCGCATTGCCGCCCTTTGAACGCTCTGGACGCGGCTGCAACGCTGGCCAACGCCTTTCATCGCTTTTCAGTGCGATCTCTCAAGTGGTTTTCCCGAGGACAGGGGCACTGGCTGTTGTCGTGTGCTGAGCCACGCAGCACAATCCCTTACACAAAAAAAGCACGCACGTGCGAATCAATCCATCAACCAAGGAGACACCATGCTGACAGCCTATTTCGCCTCTGTGTTGCGCATGCTTCGCTTGGGATGTGCAGGCCTGTTCACCGCGCTGTGCGCGCTGGCATTGCCCGGCTGGGCACAAAGCAGTGAGTCGCCTGAACTGGCTGTTCTCCCCAAGATGGTGGAAGTGAACAACCAAAGCCTGCAACGCAATGGTGCGGGCATTCGCTACAAAGCCATTTTCAAGGTCTACTCTGCGGCGTTGTATCTGGAAAAACCAGCCACTTCTCTGGAAGAAATTGGCAAGATGGCCGGTGCCAAACGGATCACCGTCAACATGCTGCGCACCATCAATGCCTCCGAGCTGGGCAAGCTCTTTGCCCACGGCATGGAAGACAACATGGACAAGCAGCAGTTTTCCAAACTGATCCCCGGCGTGATGCGCATGAGCGAGGTATTCAACCGCCACAAAGAGCTGAAGCCGGGTGACAAGTTCACCCTGGACTGGCTACCGGGCAAGGGCATGGTGATCAGCGTCAACGGCACTCCTGAACCCGCACAGTTCAACGAACCCGAGTTTTACCAGGCCATGCTGGGCATTTGGCTGGGCCCCAAGCCCGCAGACGCCAAGCTCAAACAAGCCTTGCTGGCAGCCACACCAGACTAAGCAACCGCTGGTCGGCACCTTCTGTCTAGGCCCTTCGGGGCCTGTTTGCTTTTGTACACACATTCTTACGAAGTGATTTGTTCCTTCGCAAAACCACGCTGTACAAAAAAACACATAGTGCCCCCTCACTTCTGATCTGTGTGCCTAAAAGTGAGGCATGCATAAACAATAAAGACATATCCGGAGAGTTCATGCCACTGCTTCAAAACATCACCGTCACTCGCCGGCTGGGCGGGCTGGTGCTCTTGGCCACCCTCAGCATTCTGGGTCTGGCACTGAGCCTGAGCTTTTCAGAGCGCAGCTTGCTGATTCAAGAACGCCAGAATGCCGTCCGCCAGAACGTTGAAATTGCCCACGGCTTGCTGCAGCAATTCCAAGCGCAGGCAGCCCAGGGAGTCATCACCAACGAAGAGGCACAAAAACGTGCTTTGCAGACCATCTCCAAACTGCGCTACAGCGGTGGTGAGTACTTCTGGATCAATGACATGCACCCTCGCATGGTGATGCACCCTGTGCGTTCCCAGCTGGATGGCCAAGATCTCACTGAAAACAAGGATCCAACAGGCCAGCGGCTGTTTGTGAACTTTGTCGATATCGTTAAAAAAGAGGGCGCTGGCTATCACCGCTACATGTGGCCCATGCCCGGCAGCGATGCACCTGTCGAGAAAGTCTCTTATGTCATGGGCTTTCAGCCTTGGGGCTGGGTGATTGGCTCCGGCGTTTATATCGATACCGTGCACGCTGCGTTTGCTGAGCGCTTGCGCTGGGCCATCGGCGGTTCATTGCTGCTTGCCGTGCTGCTGCTGGTCGCCGGATGGGCCATTTCCCGCAGCATCTTGCAGCAGCTGGGTGCCGAGCCGGCGCGCTTGCTCGCCATCACGCAGCAGATGGCCCAAGGGGATCTGAGCACCAGCTTGGCGGACCAGACCAACACAAGCAGTGTGGTGTATGGGCTGGAGAGCATGCGCGCCAATGTTGCCAACATCGTGCAAGGGGTACGCAGCGGTGCAGAACGTGTCGCCATGGCCAGCCAGGAGATTGCGCAAGGCAACCATGACCTTTCCGTACGCACTGAAGAGCAAGCCAGTGCTTTGGAGCAAACGGCAGCCTCCATGGAACAGCTGGGCAGCACAATCCGCCAGAACGCCGACAGTGCACGGCAGGCCAACCAGTTGGCCGTCAACGCCAGCCAAGTGGCTCAGCAAGGTGGGCAGGTAGTGGAAGAAGTGGTCAGCACCATGCGCGGCATCAACGACGCCAGCCAGCGGATTGCAGACATCATTGGCGTGATTGATGGCATCGCCTTCCAGACCAACATTCTGGCTTTGAATGCGGCAGTAGAGGCCGCACGCGCAGGCGAGCAAGGCCGTGGTTTTGCCGTGGTTGCCAGTGAAGTGCGCAGCCTGGCGCAGCGCAGCGCTGAGGCAGCCAAAGAAATCAAGACACTGATCACCGCCAGCGTGGAGCGCGTCACTCAGGGCTCAACCCTTGCAGATCGTGCGGGCTCTACGATGTCCGACGTGGTGTCCGCCATTCGCCATGTGAACGACATCGTCGGTGAGATCAGTGCTGCCAGTGCCGAGCAAAGTACGGGCGTGACACAGGTCAGCGAAGCGGTGGGGCAAATGGACCGCAACACCCAGCAAAACGCGGCCTTGGTGGAGCAAAGTGCGGCTGCCGCATCCAGCCTGCAAACCCAGGCGGAACAATTGGTGCAGGCCGTCTCGGTGTTCCAGCTGGCGCATTACGCCCCGTCTGCATTCACACACACAGCCACCAGCGCACCGCAATCGCCCATGGCCCATCTGCAGCGCTCTGCAAAGCCCACTTTGCGGGCACTGCCTCACCACGAAGACGCCTAGAACAAGCCCACCGTCAGGCCCCGCTTGCGGGGCTTGACCAGAGGCCATGACTTACCAGCCCCAGGCTGTCATTCGACAGAGGGGCCTGACTTTTTGAGGGTCACCGAATGCACCGTTAGCGCAGCTAGCACCGGTGCTTAAAGCACTCGCAATTGCGCCATGCTGTCGACAAAACCATCGGCATCAACGGTGTGCACGGGCTGCCCATGGTTGTAACCATACGTGACCAGCACCACCGGACATCCTGCAGCACGGCCAGCCTGCGCATCGTTGCTGGAGTCTCCAATCATCAAGGTGTGCACAGGCTTGGTTCCCAGTGCTTCGCAGGCCTTGAGCAACGGTAGCGGATCGGGTTTTTTGCGCTCGAACGAATCGCCGCCAAAAACCACCTCAAACAAGCTATCCAGCCCCTTGGCGTTCAATAACGGCGTTGTGAATGCCAAAGGCTTGTTGGTCACGCACGCCAAGCGCAAGCCGGCGTTCTTCAAGGCCTGCAAACCCAGCGCCACACCGTCGTACACGCTCGAATGCTGACCATTGATGGCCACGTAGTGGTGCATGTAGCGCTGCATGGCCTGAGGGAACAAAGTTTCTACCGCCTCAGCCAGTCCATCCTTTGGGTGACCGGCGCTGGCCAGAGCCGCCGCCAGAGCCAAGCGCAGCAAATGCTCGGTCCCTTTGCCCACCATATGTTCAATGTCTGCCGTTGCCAGCAGTGGCAGCTGCAAATCGGACAGCATCCGTGTGATGGCCTCTGCAAAGTCGCCAATGGTGTCCACCATGGTGCCATCCAGATCCACAATGGCTGCCTCCAGCGCCCACACTTTTTCTGCACCACCCAAAGTCACATTCACTGGCATTGCACGCATCCAATTTCATCGCTATTCACACTTGCTCAGCAAGCGTTAGAAGCCAAAATCACTGATAAAAAAGGCCTGCATCAGCAGGCCGCAAGGCAGGCGTTACGGCAGAAGGTGTCTGCCGACAGCAGCCCTTTAAGCTGCCAGATTGGCACGCATTTGATCGATCACGGCCTTGTAATCGGGTTTGCCAAAAATGGCACTGCCCGCCACAAATGTGTCGGCACCGGCATTGGCCACCGCGCGGATGTTGCTTTCCTTGATGCCGCCATCCACTTCTAGGCGAATGTCTTTGCCGCATGCATCAATGCGCTTGCGCACTGCTTCAATTTTGCGCAGCGTGCTGTCAATAAAGCTTTGGCCACCAAAACCTGGGTTCACGCTCATCAGCAAGATCAAGTCCAGATCTTCAATCACCCAGTCCAGCATATCCAGCGGCGTGGCGGGATTGAATGTCAGCCCAGCCTTGACGCCATGGGATTTGATGTTCTGGATGCTGCGGTGCACATGGGCCGAAGCATCAGGGTGAAAGCTGATGTAGTCCGCGCCGGCCTTGGCAAAGGCGCTGGCCAGCTCATCCACAGGCTGCACCATCAGGTGCACATCAATGGGCACAGGCTTGCCGTCTGGCGTGACTGCATGTGGCTTCACAGCCTGGCAAATCATGGGACCAAAGGTCAAATTGGGGACGTAATGATTGTCCATGACGTCAAAGTGGATCCAATCTGCACCAGAGGCAATGACAGTGCGTACTTCTTCACCCAGACGGGCAAAGTCGGCAGACAAGATGGAGGGGGCGATGCGGTACGTGGGGTTCATAGGGTCAATTGTCGCAGTTACTATTGCCACATGCCGATGTATGAGTTTCAGGTTGAAGCGCACGCCCACTACGAGGCGGAGCAGTCCATCCCCCAGCAGGGGGTCTATCGTTTCGCGTACACGATCACGGTCACCAACACCGGTGAGGTGGCCGCGCAGCTGATCGCACGCCACTGGCTCATCACCGATGCCCAACAAGCGCAGCAAGAAGTTCACGGTCTGGGCGTTGTAGGGCGCCAGCCTTTGTTGCAGCCCGGAGAAAGCTTTAGCTACAGCAGCGGCTGTGAATTGCGTACGAATTCAGGCAGCATGCAAGGGCGCTACGTGTGCATTACGGAAGAAGGTGAAACCTTTGATGCCCCGATTGCACCGTTTGCGCTGAACGTCGAGGCAGACCCTGAGCCCGACCGATCCAGCACCATTCCTCAGCCCTCCTCACGCACCCTGCACTGAATGCGCCGTAAAGCCCAAGACCTGCCCCGCCTGCTGGCGGAACTCGACCCCCATGCAGAGATTGCCGAGCGACATCTGTGGCTGATTCACGTATTGGAATGGGTGCGCGAAGCAGCCCCATCCATTGAGGTAGCAACAGGCCGCGTGGAAGCTTTTGTTGTGGCCATGGAAAACGACGCCGACGCACGGCAACGTCTGCAAGCGTGGTGGCTGATTTTTATTGACCGCGTAGACATCACGACCTTGCTGGCCGATTTTGGTTTCGCGCCCCGCACAGCGATGATCACGGAGGTGTCCGAACGCATCCGCAGCAAACTGCTGCCCGGCACGCCTGAAACCATCGACGCATCCGAGCTTTTTTCCATTGCAATGCCCAGCGAGTTTGACGCACGCTGGCTCAACGCATTGCCTGAGTCACTGCTGCAGCGCCTTGCAGCCCTACTCGCCCCCGCAGACAGTCAGGGTGCCAGCTTCTGGCAGCATGCGCTGCTCAATGCCATCACTTACTGCGCCGGGCAAATTCTGTCCAATGGCTTTGCCCCCGAATTGCGCCTGCGCATGAGTGAAGAGGCCCGCGAGCAGCGCCCTTTTCACGACCTGATTCGAGATGTTGAAAGCCTGCGCATCGAGGTACTGCACGGCCTGCGCACCCCCGACCGTTTGCTGGAAGCTGAACGCCGCTTGCGCGAACGGCTGGATGCCTGCCGCGCAGCCATTGGCACGGTGTACAACCACTATGGCGATGACGGCATCTCCGTTGGCCTGGTCTTTCGGGTGCGCCAGTTGCGCACCCGCATTGTGCGCATTCGCCAGTTGCTCGATTGCCTGACCAGCACACGGCCTGAGCAAGATGCCCTGCGCCTGCTGGCGGGGTTTGTCAGCGTCGGGCGCGAGCGGCGCAGCCTGCGTTCCCTGTTTGCCAATAACTCGTCGCTGCTGGCTGCCAAGATGACCGAGCGCAGCGCTGAAACCGGCGAGCACTACATCACCCGCACCGGCAAGGAATACCTGCAGATGCTGCACCGCGCAGCCGGGGGCGGCCTGGTCATGTCTGTCACCACTTTGGTGAAATTTGGGCTGGTGGCGCTGACCTTCTCCGCGTTCTGGGGCGGCTTCTGGGCTGGTATTAACTACGCCATCAGCTTCTTGCTGATTCAGTTGCTGCATTTCACCGTAGCGACCAAACAGCCCGCCATGACCGCACCGGCCATGGCTGCCAAGCTCAAGAACATCAACGAAGAAGGTGCCATCGAGGGCTTTGTGGATGAGGTGGCCAACCTCACCCGCACACAGGTGGCGGCCATTTTGGGCAACGTGCTGGTGGTCTTCCCGGCCGCACTGGGCCTGAGCATGCTGTATCAGTACACTTTTGGGACACCACCGCTTGATGAGCCACACGCCACGCAAGTCTTGGATTCGCTCAGTTTGCTGGGGCCTTCGGTCTTATTTGCCGCCTTCACCGGGGTGCTGCTGTTTCTGAGCAGCCTGATTGCCGGCTGGGCTGAAAACTGGTTTGTACTCAACCGCCTGGACTCGGCCTTGCGCTACAACCCCACCATCACCCGGGTGCTAGGCAGCGTGCGTGCCAAACGCTGGGGCACGTTTTGGCGCAACAACATTTCTGGCTTTGCAGCCAACATTTCGCTGGGTCTGATGCTGGGCCTGGCACCAGCGATTGCAGGTTTTTTTGGCTTGGGGCTGGAAGTGCGACATGTCACACTGTCTTCAGGCCAGCTGGGCGTTGCGGGGGCCACTTTTGGCTGGGAAATGATCCATGACGACGCTTTCTGGTGGGCAGTGGCGATGTTGCCCTTCAACGGAGCCATCAATGTGCTGGTAAGTTTTTACTTGGCATTTCGCATGGCATTGCGCGCCCAAAACGTCACCGGTGTAGAGCGCTCGCGCATCTACGCTGCCATCCGCCATCGCCTGCGCAAACGACCTTTGAGTTTCTTCAAGCCTTGATCGGCTCAAACGGTCCCATTCAGCGCTGGCGCTGCTTCCTCTCAAGGAGACACCGACAAGGATGAATGCATGATCCAAGATCCAAGCTTCTGGGCCCAATGGCTCAAACCTTCTGCGGGGTTTGACACCCTGCAATGGTCTTTACTACTGGCCCTGGCCTCGCTAGTAGGCTACTTATTTCAACGCCACCTGCAAATGCCCAAAGTCTTGGGCTATGCCGTGGTGGGCACGCTGGCTGGGCTGCTGGGCTTCAGCGCCACGGTGTGGCCACTGCAAGGCCCTGCGCTGTTCCTGCTGGAGCTGGGTGTGGCTATCGTGCTATTTGAATGCGGTGGCCGCATTACGCTGCGCTGGTTTCGCCACAACCCCATGGTGCTGGTGCAAAGTCTGGCAGAGGCAGCGCTGACCTATCTGGCGGTTTACTACACACTGATCTGGCTGAACATGCCTGCCGCAACAGCCACACCGCTGGCCTTGATTGCCATGGCGGCTTCGCCCGTCGTGCTGGCACGTGTTATCAACGACACCCGCGCAGTGGGCCCCGTGACTGACCGCGCCATGGCGCTGGCTACGCTGTCCACGCTGTACGCACTGACTCTGGGCAGTGCCAAAGCCGAAATCTTCGCCCGTCCCTCAGCATCGCTGTGGCACGACATTACCCCGGTACTGGTGGTGCTGGGCGTGTCTGTCGCGGTAGCGGCGCTGCTGTGCTTGGCAATGCGTCTGGCACTGCGGCTGATGAACCCAAGCAGTGAGAACACTTCCATCCTGATGCTGGCCTTGATTGCCGCAGCCACGGCCCTTGCGGCCCATCTGGGTGGCTCAGCCCCGCTGGCCGCGCTGCTGGGTGGCATGCTGCTCAAGCAACTGCACCAGCGCCCCTGGGCATGGCCACGCCAGTTGGGCACAGCCTCATCGCTGCTCACCATGCTGATGTTTGTGCTGGTCTCTACCGTGGCTGCACAGGCTTCGTGGAGCGGCGCTGTGGCCCTGACGGTACTGGCTTTGGTGGTGGCGCGACTGCTGTCCAAAGCCATCGGCGTGGGGCTGGGCAACATTGGCTCGGGCGCCAGCTGGCGTCAGGCTGTATGGGTAGCCTGTGCTATGGCCCCCATGTCTGCGGTGGCGCTGCTGATTACTTCGCAATTTGCGCAAGCTGCGCCCGAAGCAGCACAGGCCATTGCAGGCACAGCCCTGCCCGCCATTTTGTTGCTGGAGTTGCTGGGCGCTGTGCTGGCCACCATTGCGCTGCGCCGCGCGGGTGAAAGCGCTGTTCCAGCGCACATCCCGCCCTCTACCAACACCACCAATACCACCAACACAGGAAACTGAAGATGCCTTTAGAAGCCTTTCAGCAGTCCGAGCCCCTGACCCTGGGCGTGGAGTTGGAGCTGCAACTGGTCAACACCCACGACTACGATCTGGCGCCCTACGCCACCGACATGCTGCGCCTGATGGACAAGCACGCTCTGCCCGGCAGCGTGGTGCCCGAGATGACGAGCAGCATGATCGAAATCTCTACCGGCATCTGCCACAGTGCCGCCGAGGTGCTCGGTCAGCTCACGCCCATCCGCGATGCCCTGGTCAAAAGTGCCGACAAGCTCAACATTGCCGTGGTCGGTGGTGGCACCCATCCTTTTCAGCAATGGCACCAGCAGCGTATTTACGACAAGGCCCGCTTTCATGAGCTGTCTGCGCTGTACGGCTACCTGACCAAACAATTCACCATTTTTGGCCAGCACATCCACATTGGATGCCCCGATGCCGATGCAGCCCTGCTCATGCTGCACCGCATGTCGCGCTACATCCCGCACTTCATTGCGCTGTCGGCCTCCAGCCCCTATGTGCAGGGGCAGGACACGGCTTTTGACTCGGCGCGGCTGAACTCGGTGTTCGCTTTTCCTCTGTCGGGTCGTGCGCCCTGCGTACTGACGTGGAAAGAGTTTGAGGCTTACTTTGACAAGATGACCGCCACTGGTGTGGTCAAAAGCATGAAGGACTTTTACTGGGACATTCGCCCCAAGCCCGAGTTCGGCACCATTGAAATCCGCGTGTGCGACACTCCGCTGACCATCGAGCGTGCAGCCGCACTGGCAGGTTACGTGCAGGCGCTGGCGGCGTGGTTTGTTGACACCCAGCCCTTCACGCCCTGTGAAGACGACTATCTGGTGTACACCTACAACCGCTTTCAGGCTTGCCGCTTTGGCCTGGATGCCGTGTATGTCGACCCCGGCACGGGCCAGCACATGCCGCTGTCTGAGCACATCTTGCAAACCATTGAGCAGATCACACAGCACGCCGCACGCCACGGTGCTGCGCCTGCACTGCAAATGCTACGCAATGACGTCTTAACCGGTCACAATGACGCACGTTGGCTGCGAGAGCGACAAGCCAAGGAGCAATTGCTGGGTGAAGTGACCCGGCAAGCTTCGCGCCGCTTTCGTGGAGAAGCCATCTAGACTTTTAAAAAGCATAGCTGCCAGCGCTTGCAAAACAGCCACTTCAGCATCATTTGTATCTGAAATGCTTTAAACACAAGCGCTAACAGCTACTTTTTTATCATGGGCGAATTCGAACTCATCCGCAAATTCTTCCAGCGCCCAGTGCGCCGCTCCCCTCTGGGTGTGGGCGACGACTGCGCGCTACTGGCGCCTGCTGCAGGCATGCAACTGGCGGTCTCCAGCGACATGCTGGTCGAAGGCCGCCACTTCTTTGCGGACGTCAACCCCCAGCTGCTGGGCCACAAGGCACTGGCCGTCAACCTCAGCGATCTGGCCGCCTGCGGGGCCAGGCCACTGGCCTTCACTTTGGCGTTGTCTCTGCCACGTGCAGATACCAACTGGTGCCAGGCCTTTTCCGATGGTCTGTTTGCCCTGGCCAATCAGCACGACTGCGAACTGGTCGGCGGCGACACCACCCAAGGCCCGCTCAACATCTGTATCACGGTTTTTGGTGAAGTGCCCACCGGCCAGGCTTTGCTGCGCAGCGGTGCCCAGGTCGGTGACGACATCTGGGTCAGCGGCACGCTGGGCGATGCGCGCATCGCTTTGGATGCATTGCTACGCCAGCACGCCTTGCCACCTGTTGTTTTGGCACAGGCCCGCCAGCGGCTGGAGCAACCCACGCCCCGCGTTGCCTTGGGTATTGCGCTGCGCGGCATTGCCAGCAGTTGTCTGGACCTCAGCGATGGCCTGCTGGGCGATTTGAATCACATCCTGGAAGCCAGCCAGGTTGGCGCTTGCATTGATGCCAATATCACCCGCAGCCTGCTTCAGGCACGCCGCCACCCCATGATGGCCGCACTGGCCATGAGCCGCATCGATGCCTGCACTCTGGCCGGTGGAGACGATTACGAACTGTGCTTCACTGCCCCCTCCAGCGCGCAGACCGCTGTGCGCGAAGCCGCAGCCCAGGCGGGCGTTGCCGTCACCTGTATTGGCCGTATCGAAGCCGAGCGCGGCATCCGCGTGCTGGCCCCCGGCGGCCAGCAGTTGCCGCTGCGTTTTGCCTCGTTTGACCACTTCGCCTGAGCCACTCCTCAGGGCGACTTCTACAATTACCCCATGGAACCAATTACCGACGTGCAGCCCAAGCGCTTCACGGAATCTGAGGGCACTGCGCGTGTATCGTCCGCTCAGGCACGCCCCACCACACCCGTTCGCCCCACCGTGCGCTTCATGCTGGCACACCCGGCGCACCTGATTGCGCTGGGTTTTGGCTCGGGTCTGGGCCGTATCGCGCCGGGCACCATTGGCACACTCTGGGCCTGGCTGGCCTTTTTGGTGCTGCAGCTGTGGCTGACCCCGGCACAAATGGGCTGGCTGATTGCCGCGAGCATTCCGGTGGGCTGGTGGGCGTGTACCGTGACGGCACGCCACATGCGTGTGGCAGACCCGGGGCATATCGTCTGGGACGAAGTGGTCGCCATGTGGATCGTGCTGTGGCTCACCATGCCCATGGGCTTTTGGGGGCAGTTCGTAGCCTTTGCCCTCTTTCGGTTTTTTGATGCCGCCAAGCCCAACCCGGTCAAATGGGCCGACCGGCTGTTCAAAGGCTTTGGCCCACGTGGTGGCTGGGGCATCATGTTTGATGATCTGGTTGCCGCGTTTTGCACACTGCTGGTCATTGCGCTGTGGCGTTACGTGACTGGTTAATTGCGCCATGACAGATTGCCTCGCCTTGCACCACACCCTTGAGCAACTGGCCACCGCCTTCAAGCAACGCGGCTGGATGATGGCCACCGCTGAAAGCTGCACCGGCGGCATGATCGCTGCGGCCTGCACCGACCTGCCCGGCTCCAGCGACTGGTTTGACCGTGGTTTTGTAACCTACTCCAACGCCGCTAAAACCGAGATGCTGGGTGTGCCGCCCGCGCTGATCGAGACGCACGGCGCAGTCAGCGAAGCGGTGGTTCGCGCCATGGCCGAGGGTGCCGTGCAGCGCTCCAACGCCTGTGTCTCGGTTGCCGTCAGTGGCGTTGCAGGCCCCGGGGGCGGCTCTGCTGAAAAGCCCGTTGGCACCGTCTGGATGGCCTGGACTATTGGCTCCACCACCTCTGCACAGTGCCGGCAATTTGCCGGTGACCGTGCCGCAGTGCGTGCTCAAACCGTGGCTTTTGTACAAAGCCAGCTGCTGCACAAGATCAACGCCGCCAGCGCGTGACGCACAGCCTTTGGTGGGTCAGCAGCGGCCCAGCAAAGCGCCAAGCCGTGGCGCGTCAGTAAACCAGCTCGCTACTGCCGCCACACTGCAGATAGGGAGCCACTTCCATCTCATTGACCTGGATGCCGAGCGCACGCAACAGTCCATCCAGCAGTGGCGCCAGAGGATCCAGAATCGACAGAACAGGTGTCAACACATTCTGAAGCAAGGCATTCACCAGAGAGAGTTTTTGTGCACCAGTCACACTGGCTCCAATGTTGACTTCAATCAGATTGGCACCCTTGAGCAGTCCCGAAATGCTGCTGATATTTTTTGGCAAAACTGTGTGGTAAATGCGTTGATCTCCAGCGTCCTCGACCACTCCAAACTTGTTGATCTCGTCTCCGCTAAAGCGCACCGTTTGCTGCTCAGAAAGCACTTTCAAATGTCCGCCCAACCGAATGTTGCCCTGACTACCCTCCGTGCGCGGACCACAAATTAGCCCCAGAACTACACATACGCGGCTACCGATATCAATGATGGTCAATGGTTTGACCTGGGGAATGCTGGAGCCAAAAGCTTGCTGCTCTTGCAAAGCTTGGGTGGCGCCTGCCAATTGGCCAACATACACATCAACACCCGCTTTTTCCACGTGCAAATCCATGCTGTGTGTTGCACTGGTGCAATCCACATCTTTGATCCGCACATAACCTCTGGCCACATCAACCAGTACATCCAATTTCAACTGATTCAGATTTCTGAACTCTGGCAGTACTTCCACATCCACCAGCAGGCTCAGCACCAGTTTCAGCAAATCCACGACCAACCCCAAAACCGTATTCACGATGGAAGCGACCGGGCTTGTTGAGGTACTGAGCGCCACCCACAAGCGCACTTGGGCAGTGCGCGCCTCAATGGTGATACGGTTGTCCAGCGGGTTACCGATGATGGCCAGTTGCGCAGGCTCAATCACCTTGAGCTTGACCGTCACCAAACCAGGAATGCCCAGATTCAAATTCACGGCGTTATGTTTGGTCGCAACTTGCAATGCGCCTTGGATCAGCTCCAAGGCATTCACACCCAAATTCAGTGCCGCAGCGGGGTTGGCATTCTCCAGCTTGATCAAATCTCCTAGGCGCACTTGCACGTTCCCCACGTTCAAGAGGGAAAGCTGCTGCAGGGCCGCCACGTCAGCAGCCACAAACTTGCCCGGCTCGATGGCTGTGATCATGGCTTTGAGAAGGTCTGCCAGCTTGACCTGGGTATTGAGCAGTGCTTCGTAGTCACCAATGTTGGCATTCACGCCCAGCAGCGAATCAAAGACCTTGAGCAAATTCACATTCAGCTTGGCAATGCCTTGCCAGCTTGCAGCAGTCAGATTGACTTGAGTGCCCAGCACAGCGCTCAAAAGCGTATTGAGCATGCCCCCGTTCAACGACGCGAGCGTGCTTCGAACCAGCACTGTTGCCACCGGATCGCCAGACACCAACGCGGTAGCTTTGGCACCAATCCAGCGGCTCTTATGTCCGCTGGCGGAGAAAATAAAAAAGTACGAAACATTGCGCTGAACTTCGACATGGCAGGCATTGCTTTTTGACAAATCGGCCGCTGCAAAAAATTGTTCAAGTGGAACGCCTACGCCAGGTGCCCAGCGGCCATATTTCGCCTCAAATACATCGCCTGCTCGCAGGCCGTTGGCGTCGGCAATTTGCCTGGCGTTGGAGGGTGCCGTGGAGCTGCAGGCTGCGTTTAACGGCTGGGTCGAGCCGGCCAGTGCGCTCAGGTCTGCAATTTTTTGAAGCTCGCGCTTTTGCCAAAACAAATTGCCAATATCAAGCACCATCAGCGCCGCCAGAGCAATGCCCATCCACAGCGCCACCATGACCAGGGTGACACCCTGCTGCTGCTTGCGGTGGTGATGCGCCTGCATACACAGGCCTTATTTCTGCGCTTCCAGCGTCGAGTCCAATTTCTCTGGAATTGGATGCGCAAAGCTATCTACATAGCGCTTGTATACCCTCTCTGCCACAGCGGCGGGCATGGGGTATTGCCTGTCAGAGGCCAAGGTGCCGCGCCCTTGCAACTCCAGCAACTTCTGCGTGGCCTCCCCCACTTTGGGCTGCGGTAACCACACCGTTTGCGGTTGCACTTTGGGCGTTTCTTGGTTTTTGGCATCTTGCGCATAAGCGCCCGTTGCCATCCATACACAGATGCAGCCCACCAGGCATTGGTGCAATGCAGGCATTGGTGCACGCTGTTTCAGTCGATTATTTGATGACATCACAACTCCTGGCTCTAGCAATCAAACTGGTTTGAATCTTGGCCGCATGCCATGCAGTGCCATTACAAGGCTGCAGCCGTTGACGTCAGCTGTTTTTCAAAAATCAGGGGGCTGCGCCCCACCTCTACCACCGCCGCTTGAGGTGCAGCGCCCAGCACTTGAATGGGCCTGCTGCTGGCTACCCCCTCAGCGGTCGCACTCAACGTGCGCGCCTGCTCCAAAACACGCATGCGCTGTTCGGCCCCCATGCCCGATTGATTCATCCACGCCAGTGCTTCAGAGGCACTGCCAAACAGTGCCAGATACAGCGCCAAATTGCTTTGTATGCGGGTGTTTTGTGGCAGCAACTGCGCGGCTTGCTTGAGCGGCATGCCTGCATCGACACCCCGCCCGGTATGCAGCAGTGCGTAGCCCAGATCGTTGAGCAAGAGCGCATCGGTAGGTGCGATTTTTTGCGCAGCCTGCATTTGCGATACCGCCGCATCAAACTGCCCATCTGCAGCCGCAATCAGCCCCAGCCCATGCAAAGCCCGTGCAGCACTGGGGCTGCGCAAAAGCTGGCGATAAAGCACTGAACTTGACTCTCTTTGGCCCGTCTGGCGCAATGCATCTGCCCGCAGCAAACGGCTTCTTTCTGAGACGGCCCAGCGCGTCTCCAGTGCATCGATGTGCGCCAAAGATGCGAACCACAACCCCTGCTTTTGCATCTGCTCAACCACATTCAGATACGCGACTTCATTTTCGACATGCTGCGGTGTTTGCGCCTCCTCGTAGGACTGCAAGTCAGACTGCATTTCTGCGCGCCGCCTCGACTCTTTGGAGTAAGAGTTGCCTGCCACTGCCTCTGCAACAGCCCCCACGGCACTCGCCCCTACCGCTGCGGTAGAGCACGCAGACATGGACAGCACAACGCCGACCAGGCCCAGCGCAGCCATCAACTTGGATAACAGGTTGGTCATTTCACTCCCCCCAATGCGCGAACTACGGAAAGAAAACCCGGGCCGGCTGTAATGATCAGCAACGAAGGCAAAAGCGTCAGCACCATCACGACGGTCATCTTGACCGTGATTTTTCCGATGTCTTCTTTCATGCGCATGCGCCGCTGCTCACGCAAACGCTCTCCAAACTGACGCAAAGGCTCTTGCACCGCACCACCATGCTTGTCAATCTGGACAATCAGCGCAGCAAGGTCCGTCAACGCATCGCTTTGAAACATTTCAGACATGCGGATCAGCGCTTGCTCACGGGATCGCCCGCTGGCATGCAAACGATTGGCCATGTCCAGCTCACCGGTCAACACGGGCATGACAGGGCGAAAATCTTTGGCAATCAAGTGCAGGCTTTGGTCAATACCCAGCCCCGCACCCTGCAGCAAGCCCAGTAAATCCACCAATACGGGCAACTCTTTGGTTGCCTGCTTGCAGCGTTTGGATGCACGACTTCTCAGAAACCACTTCGGGGTCAGAAAACCAAAAACAGCGGCTGCAAACAAGGCCAGAAGCTTGTGACCCTGATCTTCAAAGACGGGCAGAAATAGCATGACCACCATGGGAAAACCCAGAGAGCAGGCAATACGTGCCAGCAGAAAGTAAGCGCGACTGAGGCTGTTCTGATAGCCACACTGCACCAGCAAGGCCCGGTCTTCCTGTGCCACCCACTGCCGGCCCCAGCGCGTATCCAGCCAGGCGGCAGGCTCTTGCACCAAACGCTCCAGCCAGTGACCAGATCGCTGTGGTTGCAAGCCACTGTCCGGCAACGCTTTCTGACCATCCAGCAAGGCATCCATGTGCCTGCGCTGCCCGCCGCGTTTTCCATAATGAGACAGCAGCAACAGCGCCCCTGCTGCAAGCAGCGCGAGCCCCAGTACACCCAGCCATTGCGCGTTCATCGTCATGCTTGTGGCTCCTTGTTCAGTCGTCCAGGCTGGCTAAACGATATAAAACCACCGACCCCAGCACCTGCAGGCCCAGACTGACCAAGGCCAGCCACTTGCCTGAGGGGTCATCCCACATCTTCATGAAATAGCTGGCGTTGAGCACAATGATCACGCCGCCCACCACCACCGGCAGCAGGCTCAGTACCCAGGCTGAGACGCGCACCTCTGCAGACAGCGCTTTCAGCTCACGGTCCGCCTGCTCCCGATCTCGCATCAAGTGCGCAACGCGCTCCAGCAAGTGATCTACACGCCCACCAAACCGCCCACCCACTTGCAAGATGGCCGCCAAAAGATTGAATTCATTCAATTTCAGCTCTCGGGTGGCCGCCTGCAGCGCCTGGTCAATCGGCATGCCAGCCTTGGCAAAAGTTGCGGCCTTGACCACGATGCTGGCCAGCGGTTCCTTGGCCGCTGCAGTGGCCATGACAAAGGCCGACTGTGTGGCATGGCCCAGCACCACCATGCGCACCATGCCATCAATAAAAGACGGCAATTGCTGCACCACGCGTGCTCGCAAACGCTGCCAGCGCAGCCAAGCAACAAACAAGGCAATGCCCAGCACCAGCAGCGGCACAATCGCAGCGATGCTGAGGCTGGTCATCCATGCCACCAAACCCGTCACGCACCCTGTTGACAGGGCAATCAGCACCCACTGCCGTGGAGAGAACGCCTGCTGCACCCAGGGGGGCGCAAACTGCAGCCATTCATGCTGTCTTTGCTGGCGCTCTTTGTCCAGCGCCACAGGCAGCACCAGCGTAGGTTCGGCGTCTAAAACACGCTGCACGCGCTGAGAGATAACCTGTACGTTTTGCTTGTGCTGTGCATAGCCCCACAGGCCAATGCCTGCAGCCAGTAGCAAACACGCCATGCTGACCCAGGCAAGGTTACTCATAGCAGCCACCCACCATGTGACTGGTTCGAATTCTTATTAGCCATCTCTTGCCGCAATTTAGCTAGTTTGGGCGTTTGTGGAAGCAGGCCCGCGCCCGTCCAGTGCTCCACCAGCTCGCCATCTGCCTGCTCGGTGTAGTCGTGCTTGAAAAGCTCCTGCAAAGCAATCACGTTGTCATTGACCCCCGACACCTCCGTAATGGAAACCACACGGCGCTTGCCATTTGGGAGGCGGCCAATTTGCACAATGAAATTCAATGCAGAAGCGATCTGCCTGCGCAGGCTCAACTCACTGCCTGCAAAGCCTGCAAAACCAGCCAGCATTTCCAATCGGTACAGGCACTCTCTGGGGGAGCTCGCATGGACTGTGGCCATGGATCCATCGTGCCCGGTGTTCATGGCCTGCAACATTTCCATCACTTCAGCCCCGCGCACCTCGCCCACAATGATGCGGTCGGGACGCATGCGCAAACTGTTGCGCATCAAGTCTCTGGTATTGATTTCACCGTGCCCATCCAGCCCCGACGGGCGACTTTCCATGCGTGCAACGTGGGGGTGTTTCAGGCTCAGCTCCGCCGTATCCTCAATGGTGACAACGCGCTCCGTGGCCGGCACATAGCTGGCCAGCGCGTTGAGCATCGAGGTCTTGCCGGAGCTGGTGCCACCGCTGATCAATACATTGCAGCGATTGCGCACCGCATGCTCCAGCAGCTGCGCCATGTCCTCGCTCAGCGAACCCAGCCGCACCAAGTCCGCCATGCCATAAGGATCTTTGCGGAACTTGCGGATTGAGACCAAGGGGCCATCCAGAGCCAATGGCGCAATGACCGCATTCAATCGCCCGCCACCGGGCAAGCGCGCATCCACCATGGGCGTGGACTCATCCAGACGCCGCCCCAATGGGGCGATGACGCGCTGAATGATGCGCAGCAAATGCGCATCATCGGCAAAGTGCAGCACTTGCGACTGCATCACGCCGTGGCGAGACACAAACACCTGCTTGTGCCCGTTGATCAAGATGTCTTCCACCGATTGATCACCCATCAAGTCATCCAGTGGCCCCAGTCCATTGATCTCTTTGAACAGATCCTGCGCAATGTGCTGCGCCTCGTGCGAATTGATGGGCACGCGTTGCTGCTGTACAAATCGATCGACTTCACTGTCTACGAAATTTTTGACCCGCTGCTCTCCCCATTGCGAAAACTCCATCCCCACTTCTTCAACACGCGACAGCAAATATTCATGCGCTTTGGCTTTGATGGAGAGGTACTCACGAGAGCCTTCAAACCCGGGCGAGCACTCCTGGAAAGTCAAGTGAATCATGCGGCACCCCCTCTGCCAGAGACCCAGTTCAACCAACCCTTGCCAGACTTCACCTGCGCAGAGCTCCCATCACCCCGAGGTGCTGCGGCATTCGCTTCAACCAGGCTCACCGCCATTTTTTTGATGTCTTGCACATAGGGGTCAGAGGGCATGCTCTCAGACAGCAGCAGACCTGAACTGCTGGATTTGAGCAGGGCCTCTTCGCGATGCGGCAAAACATGCAGCAAGGGCAACGCCAGGCGTTTAGCAATATCTGCGGGAGGCAGCCCCTGGGTCTTGTACACACGGTTCACCACCAGTCCATCAATGCTCTTAACTGCGGCGTTAGAGCGCAGGTTCTTGAGCAGCTCTGACAGCGACACAATGCCGCCGACAGACTGGTCACAAACCACCCACACATGGTCTGCCGCCTGCACCACCTCTTGCACAATGTCTGGCGACGGAAAGCCCCCCACATCGACCACTTGCCAGGCAAAAAAAGCCCGCATCCGCTGGATGATTGAAGACGTAGATAACGGAGAGACTTCGCGCAAAACATGCGATTGCGCTGGCCAGGAAAGCACCGTAGTGCCACTGATATGGCGCGGCAGGGTGGCCTCGAGCATGGCTTTGTCCAGGCGATTGACCCCTTGCACGGCATCCACCATGTGAAAGCGACCATTCAGGCCTAGCAGCATCTGCCCATCGCGCAGTGGAAAACCCAGATCAAGCAGCCCAACCCCCAAGTCTTCAGAAGCGGCTTCATAGCCTGGAGTGGCGGAGGCTGCATCGTGCAAAGCTGCCAGCGCTGCAGACAGGTGGACAGCCAAAGTGGTCACCCCCATGCCCGCACGCGCACCAACCAAGGCCAGCACCTTGCCTCGAGAGACGTCTGCACGCTCCACGTTGCCGCGCATGCAGGCCTCCCACACTGGCTTGCGGATGTCTTCAACGTCGGTAGCGCTGATGTCCAGAAAGTCTTTCACCCCCGCGCGCAAAGCGGCCAGGGGTACAGGTGCACTGTTGGCATAGCCCATGCCCAGTACCGAGACCTCTGTCTTGTATTTGCGCAGCCACTGCACCACTTGCGAAGGCTGCGTTAAATCTGAGCGCGCATCAAACATCACAACCACCGCAGACACGGCTTGCGCCATCCCCTCGACAACGGCCTCAACACTGGCCAGGCAATGCTCAATCTGCAGTGCCTGCCCCAGCCGCATCTGCAGCCACTGCGCATCCGAAGGGTCCTGCGACGCGACCAAGACACGGCGCGCAACCGGAGGGGGCGTGCTGGTGAGCACGCTGCTAGATGGAAGAGGTGCGCCCATAGCCATTACGCCTACTGAGAAAAACCAGGAAATTGGTCACTGCCGCCTGTGGGGCCCACATACTTTGACCAAAAATTGGAAGTGGTTTGCTGGGCCTGTGCTGCACCTGGCATGTGTGCAGCCAAAGGCGTGTTAGCGGCAATGGGCCTGACCAAACGCGGTGTCACCACGATCACCAGCTCTCGCTCTTTGCGCGAAAACTCCTGGCGCTTGAACATCATTCCCAAGATCGGAATTTCACTGAGAAAAGGCACCCGATTGATGCTGCTGTTTGTGCTTTGGCTGACCAGCCCGCCAATCACAAAGCTCTCACCATCACCCAGCTCGACTGTTGTGTCGGCTTTGCGCACCGTCAGCGCTGGAACCGAAACGCTTTGCAGCGTTACGGCATTTGCATAATCAAGCTCGCTGGACTCCGGGGCCACCTTCAAGACAATCCGCTGGTTGTCCAACACGGTTGGAGAGACCGTCAAACCCACGCCATACGATTTGTATTCAATATTGATCGCACCATTGCCCTGTGCCACGGGGATTGGCACTTCTCCGCCCGCCAAAAAGTTGGCACTTTGCCCAGATATCGCCAGCAAAGATGGCTCGGCCAATACGCGCGCCATGCCACTGCCCTCCAGCATTCCCAGATTCACGCCGATGTTGGCTTTGCCAAAATTCATCAACAGCCCGAAAGCCTGCGAAAAAGGTGAGGATGTGATGCCCTGTAAAGCACCACCGGCAAAATTAGGATTGCCCGCAACGCCCGGTGAAAGCAGCCCAAAACTAAAACCCTGGCTGTTCGCTGCAGTGCTGAAAATATTGAGCCCCGCTTGCTGCAGGCGGTTTTTGTTAAGCTCCACCACCTTCACATCCACCTGCACCACATTGCTCTTGTGCACCACTTCGCTGGCATTGATTGCGGCATTTGTGGCACCCGCAGCAGGTTTGAGCGCCGCCTCCTGAAGCGCCATTTCAGTCAGCTCTTCATACTTGGTGCGGCGTATTTGCACAGAAGGTTTGACGTTCAGCAGCCATGAGCGTGGCTTGTCTTCTTTGATCCCCCACACCATCAATGAAGTAGAGCCCGGCTTCAGCGGTGTGAGCAGCAATCTGGCGGGGTTCCCGGCCCCCTGCACGCGTTCGACCGCCACATTCACCACCGCGTCGTCAGCAATGGCTATGCGCTGAATGCCCTGTGGAAAATCCAGGTGCTGCTGCACCCCCATCACCACCTCCCGCTCCTGCATCACCTGTGCATAGGTGCTGCTGCTCACAGACCACAGCAGCATCGGCATCAGCAGGCACGTCTCCCAGTTCTTTTGATTCATCAGCATTCCTTTTTGGCGCACACGGATCAGCAGTTCTCAATACTTCAAAGTCTCTTTGCGTACACCTTTAATCACTTCCACATTGGCACCACTCGGTGCAGCTCGTACATGGACTCGCGCCGCACTGGCTGGCTGGGCCTGCTTGACCGAGAGCGTGGGTTTGGCCCCGGTGTCCTTGGCCAAATCCGCCATCGTCAAAGCAGTCAAGCTGGAGTCCAGCGCTGCCGACTCCTTGCTTACATCCTGATGCAATGGTGTCACCACGCCAAGTCCTGCAATGTGTTTCAATTTGTCAGACGAAGGCTCGTGTTGATCAAGCGGGCTGCGCAATGCCAGCAACACCTGCCCCTGCTGCTCTGCAAGCAACAAACGGTTGACTTCCTCCACGGGCACCGCAATCACAGCGGTGCGTGCCACCGCCGCGTTCTGCCGGTCTGCAGATTTCGCCTCTTCTTTCTTCTTGCCATCGCCCTGGGGTGGTGTTTGCAATTGCGCGCCGTAAGCCAGCACTTTTTTCCGCGGCAACAACATGCGGGCCTGGGTCGTGTCCACCTCTTGGCTGTCGCGACGGAACACCGCAAAAACGTCCACCCAGTCTCCGGGCTGCAGCTTGTGCCCAACAGCAGATACCTCGTCCACTTTGATGGACACCGCCCGCTCGCCCACACTCAGCATTCCGGCCAGGCCATCCAGCAAACTATGTGTTGCCACCGCAGTGCCCTGGGCAAGCTCTACGGAAGTGCTGCGCCCCACCACCATGGCTGCACTGCCAAAACCGTCTGCCGGCATTTGCGCCATGTTTTGCACCGAGACATCGGCAGCCGTTAAGACATGCCCTGCGGGCACATCTCTGCTCGCCACGACCACCGCGATCTGGGGCACTGCGGCCTGAGGAGCGGGCAATGCCTCTGGATGGCTGCTTTGCTGCGTATTGAACAGAGCCACCACGGCGAGCAAGGCACCCACGAGCAACAAAGCAATCGCTGCAAATTTAGTCAACTTACTCATGGCCACTCCTCGTTTTTTATTTCAATACGCCAGTGCAATTTGTGTAAAGGACTGCCCCGTCAGATTGGCTGGAACCGGCAATAAAACGGGAATGATCGGGTGCGTGCGATAGGCGTATGACACTGAGATTTCAAGGCAATGGCGGTTGGTATTGACCGCCCCTGCGGGGCAATTTTTTTCTAAAACATTAATACGAACGCTATTGCCTGCACCTGAAGTGCAGTTGTTAGCTACTCCAATTTGCTCCAGCCACAGCAATGAATTTTTGGCAGCCGCACAAGCCGCATTGATTCTTGTGGTCAGCACATCCTGAGTTTGTGAAAACCGTACTGCAGCACGCCCGCCTTCTGCTGCAGCCAAAGATAAAGAATGTTGAATAGCAAAAATAATTGAATAGGTCAGCAGGCCATACAGCATTAAAAAAAGCACAGGAAAAATCAAAGCGAACTCGACAGCAGAAACTCCGCTGCACGCATGACGCCCATATTTTTTCTTGTGATCTTTTCTCATATCAAGCACCGGTATAAATCACAATAAAAACTGAAACACACATCAAGGCCCCGTAAGGAACAAATCGATGCACTCCATCCTTCGAGAAATTGAATGGAAACAGCCCATACGTCAATTCAATCGTTGTGAGCAATTTCCACACAAGCCCGTACGCAACGGCAAAGACAACGCTCACCACCCATACCCAAAAAAACTGCTCCAGCCCCAGGCAAAAGGCCAGACCTGCAGCCAGCTTGACGTCTCCGCCGCCCATGACGCCGAAGGCGTAGAACAAGTAAAAGAAGCCAAAAACAGCCAAACAAGAGATGGCTGCCACGCTCCAGTCCGTCAGCATCCAGCTGACGTCTTTGAATATCAGATTCAAACCACCCAGAACAAAAACAATAGCTACAGAGAAATTAAGAATTCTCCTCTTTGCCACATCCAGAAATGCAATATGGCAAAGGAGGAGAAGCAATAAAACGCCCACAAACATATCAAGGCGTCGCTACAAAACCAAGATTTGTTGCGATAGTTTCAAATATTCCTCTCAAACTCTCACCTACATTACCCATAGCTACCACGGCAACCACAGCAATCAAGGCTGCAATCAATCCATATTCAATGGCTGTTGCACCTTCTTCATCGCGCAAAAAATTTGAAAAATTCAATCTCATTGCAGTCTCCTGAAAAAAGTTAATGAAACACTTGGTGACCAAATACTAAGAAAACACTTTTCACAGCGGAAATTGTTCAAAACTATTAAATTGAACAACTCAATAGAAAGTTACGGGCAATCAAACAAGAAGCACAACAAAATCAATTAGTTACAAAAGTTTCAGCGACGGTCACAAATCACCAAGCCATTCTTGATTGATATTGCCTAATGATTTAAAGAAATTCTCTTACACCCCTTGCCGGGAAAACACTTTCAGCGTTTGAAGCAATCACCTACGACAAAGGCCTTTGTGCAACAGTGGCTTGAAAGGCCTGCGGCAAATTCAGGCTGCTCATCGCTATCCCGACTGTTTTCAAGTGCCGCTGGCAAGGCCTTGGAAGCCGCCCAAGCACAGGCCCAGAACGGCACATTTGGACACACTCGCTGCGTCTTCTCCCGTGCACCGCATCGCCCCTCCAACGGCAACATTCACAATTGCCCATAAAATTCGCACTTTGTAAGCAACAGGCTTACAGATGAAAAAGCGAAGAATCAAATTTCCTAGTCGTTGAAAGTGCATCTATGTTCCTGGCCCCCGTGCTTTCCTTGCTCAGCAAGCCTCACGCGTTCAGTCGTTGGCTACGACCTGTAACAACTGCAGGGCTGATCTGTGCTACAGCATTTGGCAGCGGCTTGGTGCAGGCCTCACAAACGGCTGCGGCCGAGGTCAACCAGTTGCTGGAACGTGGAAAAGTCAACGAAGCTGCGCAACGCGTTCAAAGCCACCTCAAGAAAAACAGCAACGACGTGCAAATGCGCTTTTTGCAGGGCGTGATCGCGGCTGAACAGCAAAAGTTTGACCAGGCTATTCAAATTTTCACGGCGCTCACGCAGGAGTACCCGGGGCTGCCTGAGCCCTACAACAACCTTGCGGTGCTGTACGCAGCCAAAGGTGAAGAACGCAAAGCCACCCAAGTGCTGGAGCAGGCGATTCGCACCAACCCCAGCTACGCTACGGCCCATGAAAATCTGGGTGACTTGTACGCGCGCATGGCCAGTGACGCCTACGCAAAAGCCTTGCAACTGGACAACAATCGCAAGGCCATTCAGCCCAAGCTGGCACTGATCAAGCAAATCTTCCCCGGACAGGGTGCGCCCGTCGTGATAGCAGCGGCCACGGCAACCCCTGCAGCGACACCTGCTGCGGCTCCTACTCCTGTATCGGTGCCAGTGCCAGCTCCTGTTCCAGCTCCTGCATCTGCCCCTGTATCTGCACCAGCTTCTGTTGCGGCTCCAACTCCAGCTGTGGCGGCACCTGTCGCGACTCCAGCTCCTGCTGCGCCTGAAGTGAAAACGACCAAGGCGGTTGCCAAAGAAGCGTCAGCAGACAGCCAGGCCATTGCTGCCATTGAGAAGTCTGTTCTGGCATGGGCCAATGCCTGGGAGCAGCAAAATATGCCGGCGTACTACAGCGCATACAGCAGCCGCTTTGAGCCCCAAGGCTCTACTTTGGCGGCCTGGAAAACCGAACGCAAAGAGCGCATTGTTGGCAAGCCCGCCATCACCGTGACGGTCAATGACCTCAAGACTTCTGTACAAGGTGAGCGTGCCACGGCCAGCTTCCGCCAGTACTACGCGTCCGGCGGCTACAAGGCGACCACCCGCAAAACACTGCGCCTGCAACGTGAAGGCGATAAGTGGCGCATCACCCGAGAAGAAACTGGCCGCTAATGCCCTGCAATCTGAACTATTTTTCAGCGTGGCTGCGCAGCCACCGGCTGCACACACTCTTGGGCCTTGCTGTTGTGACCAGCTGCCTGAGCTGGGGCGGGGCGGCATCGGCCAATACCCATTCCAGCCAGGAACTGGCGCGTGCAGAAAAACGTCTGGTTGAAATCCTGGCGCAAATTGAGCGCCGCGAGATCAACGAGGCGTTTCGCGCCGTGACAGAGCTGACCGAGGAAGTGCCCAACTTTCGAGCCGCACAACTGCTGTATGCCGATTTGCTGCGTTTGCGCACAGGTGCCGCCCCCATGGGTGAGCAGCTTGCGCAATCTCAAGCTAGCCCCAGCAAGCGCAACATGGGCGTGGCCGACCAAAGCATTGCGCCATCTGAGTTTTACCAAGGCCTCAAAAACGAGCTGCAACGCCGCCGCCAAGCCTCAATGGACCTGCCCCCTCCAGGCATGATTCCGAGCAATTTTCTGCATCTCGGCCCGAACGTGCGCCATGCGATTGCCGTGGATGCCAGCCGCTCACGTCTGTACGTGTTCGCCAACGGCCCGCAAGGTATGACGCTGCTGGGCAACTTCTACGTCACGGTAGGACGCAACGGCGTGGACAAACGCGCCGAAGGCGATCAGCGCACGCCCTTGGGCGTCTATTTTGTGGGCCGCCAGATTCCCGGAGAACGTCTGCCTGAGCTGTATGGCAAAGGTGCACTGACCGTGAACTACCCCAATGACTGGGATCGCGTCCAGGGCCGCACCGGCAGCGGCATCTGGCTGCATGGCGTGCCGTCTGACCAGTTTGCCCGGGTGCCCCAAGCCAGCGATGGCTGTGTGGTGCTATCCAACCCTGACATCGCTTTTTTGATGGCATCGATTGACCGCCGCACCCCGGTCTTGATTGCCGACAAGCTCAACTGGGTCACGCCGCAATGGACCATACAGCAGCGCAAGAAAGACAGCTTCATGCTGGAAATTGAGCACTGGCAAACAGCTTGGCGCCAAGGCGATACCCAGCGTCTGAATAGCCTTTACAGCGCTGAAATGGCGGGCGGCACAGATCTTCTGGAAAAACGCCGCAGTCGCCTGTCTGCTGTTGGCCCGCTGTCTAAACTGGCCGTGGATGAAATGTCGGTCTACAACTGGCAGGAAGATGCCGGTGAGATTCGTATCGTCAACCTGCATATTGCCAAGGGCAACAACAGCCCCACCGTACGCCAGTACTGGCGCAAGAACGCAGGCCGCTGGCAGATCTTCTCGGAAGATGTGCTGAGCTAATTACTCACACATGCCCCATAAAAAATAGCCCGCATCAACGGGCTATTTTTTATGGGGTGATGGGACTCTGCAAACCTGCGGTTGTGGGATTTAAGGTTGTGCGGTTGAAGCGGGTAGCCATCACGTCTTCATGCGTTGCACTAGGCGCTGGCTCTGGGCGTCCATGCCCATCAACTCAACCGTGCAACCGTGCTGCTCTAGGCGCTCGACCACTTTGTCCAGCGCGCCAATGGCCGTAATGTCCCAAAAGTGCGCCCCACTGACATCAATACGCACAGGCTGACCCGCCACCGCCCGCACATCAAAGCGCTCCACCAGAGCATCGGCCGATGCAAAAAATACCTGCCCACTGATGTGCCATGTGCGCAAGCCCGTTGCGGCATCATCTTCATAGGTCACCTGCAGCATGTTGGACACTTTGACAGCAAAGAACACGCCCGACAGCAGCACCCCCGCAATCACGCCTGCGGCCAGGTTGTGCGTGGCAATCGTGATGACGACAGTGACCAGCATCACCCCGCTGGACAGGCGCGGATAACGCACCATATTGCGCAGCGATTTCCAGTCAAAGGTAGAGGCCGACACCATCACCATGATGGCCACCAGCGCCATCACCGGCACCTGCGACACCCAGGGCTTGAGCACCACCATCAAGATCAGCAAAAACACCCCGGCAAACAGCGTAGACAGTCGCCCGCGCCCGCCGTATTTCACATTGCCCACGGCCTGCCCAATCATGCCGCAGCCTGCAATGCCACCGAACACGCTAGAGGCCATATTGGCCATGCCCAGACCCGTACACTCGCGGTTCTTGTCGCTGGGGGTGTTGGTCATTTCATCCACCACGGCAGCGGTCAGCACCGACTCCAGCAAACCCACCATGGCAATCGCCAGGGCAGGCAGCATGATGATGCGCAGCGTGTCCCAGCTGGCGGGCACTTGCGGCAGGCCAAACAGCGGCAGTGCATCGGGCAGCTTGCCCAGATCGGCCACCGTCGCCACAGGCAAGCCCAGCGCGGAAGCCAGCAGCGTGAGCACCACCACGCAGATCAGCGGGGAGGGAATGGCCGTCAGCGCCTTCACTTGCAAAAGCTGCCCCAGCCAGGGCAAGCCATAAATGATGAGCAAGCCCAGCGCCAGCATGGCCCAGGTGGGCACGTTGGCGTTGTGCAGGTGCGGCAGTTGCGCGGCAAAGATCAAAATGGCCAGCGCATTCACAAACCCCGTGCGCACGGAGCTGGAGACAAAGCGCATCAGCACACCCATCTTGCACAGCCCAAACACGATCTGCATGGCCCCCGCCAGCAAGCCCGCAGCAAACAGGTACTGAATGCCGTGCGAGGCCACCAAGGGCGCAGCCACCAGCGCAACCGAGCCCGCTGCTGCGGACACCATGGCCGGGCGTCCGCCAAAAAAAGCAATCACGATGCTGATGACAAACGAGGCGAACAGGCCCACCGACGGATCCACCCCCGCCACAAACGAGAAGGCGATCACCTCAGGAATCAATGCAAACGTGGCAACGGCACCGGCCAGCAATTCACGCGGAATACTGGGAGCCCATTCCGCGCGCAGGCGAGCTATCAAAGGCAGGGACATACAACGGAGAAAAAACGTACTGGAGCGTGATGTTAGGGCCTTGCTGCAGCGCCCGCAAAACCATAAAAAAGGAGCTACTAGCGATTATCACACCTTGTTTTCAGATACATAAGTACCTGAAAACAAGTCAGTGTAAGCGCTAGTAGCTCCTATTTTTAAAAGCGTTACACACTCTCAAAAATACTTGCATGCGTCAAAGCATCAAGCGCCGCAGCACTTCTTGAACTTCTTGCCGCTGCCGCAGGTGCAGGCATCGTTGCGGCCGGGCTGCTCACCCTTGACGATGGACTCCACACGGGGGCCCATGCTGCGCCACAGCTGGCGCAGGTCATACACGGCCCATACGGTTTCACCAAACGCGTCCAGACGATCTTGGCTGGTCGATGCGGGGCCGGTTTCGTCGTACAGGTTCAGCGTGGCTTCGCCGTCGTCGTCTTCGGTCAGGTTGACCAAAAACTCCATGGCCGCATCCAGCCACTGTGCCGCTTCCTTGTCGCGCGGTGCGGCCCACTCTTCGGCCCAGTTTTCAACCACAAACATGAAGCCCAGCGCCCAGACCTGGCCCAGCGAGGGAATCTCTTCGTCTTCCAGCTCAGCACGTTCGGCGTCGGGCAGCATCAGCAGTGCGCCACGGGTGTCCATCACTTCAGGCTGGAAAGCGGCCTGGTCTTCCAGCGACTTGATTTCGGTGTCAAGCTGGCTGCGTACTTCGTCCATGCGCAGCTGCGCCAGCTCCAGGAAACGCGCTTGCTGGGCCGCATCTTTGAACGCTTCAATCTTGGGCAATGGCTGGCCTTGCGCCACTTCCAACGTTTCGCCGTCGCCCAGCAGCATGGGCAGCCACTCAGCGGCAGGAATGTCGCGGCGTGTGCAGATGACGGCAGTCAAAAAGCCGTCGCAGAACTCCCACTGGGGGATTTCTTCTGCACGTTCGCGCATTTCTTCCAGCATGTTGTCCAGCTCTTCGAGCATTTCGGTGCTCAGCGCGGCTTCGACTTCGGGGGCGTCAGTTTGGTTGTTTTCCATGGTGTATCTATATTCAGGTGGTTGGCGGGCACAAGCCCATGTGCGAATTCGGCGGTCTCCTGCATGGTGATGGCGCTGTCATTCGCACAATCAATGCATAGGGGCGGGACTGCATGCGCAACGCATGTGTGGCCGATAGCGGGCAGTGTAGCCCGCAGGCCAAGCCCGTGCCTGTTACACAGGAGTTGTCTGCATGCTGCATGGACCTTATCGTTCACTGGGTCTGTTTCCCGTTCGTTACACCGTGCTGGCGCTGTGCATGGCCAGCAGTGTGCTGGGCTTGATCGCCGCGCTGGCCTGGGGCTACTGGTGGTGGCTGGTGCCGGTGATTGCGGCGCTGCTGACCGTGATTGGTGTGCTGGATCTGCGCCAGACGCAGCATGCCATCTTGCGCAATTACCCGGTCATCGGGCACATGCGTTTTTTGCTGGAATTCATCCGCCCCGAAATGCGCCAGTATTTCATCGAAGGCGACCACGAGGCCCTGCCCTTTTCGCGCGCGCAGCGCTCCTTGGTGTACCAGCGCAGCAAGGGTGAGCCTGACAGCCGCCCCTTTGGCACGCTGCTGGATGTCTCCATGCCAGGCTACGAATGGGTGAACCATTCGATGGCCCCCACCAAACTGGACAGCCAGGACTTTCGCGTCTGGATTGGAGGAACGCCTGAGCAGCCGCTCAACGGCAAAGACGTCTGCACCCGCCCCTACCACGCCAGTGTTTTCAACATATCCGCCATGAGCTTTGGCGCTTTGTCTGCCAATGCCGTGCTGGCACTGAATCTGGGCGCACGCACGGGCGGTTTTGCGCACGATACAGGGGAAGGCTCAATCAGCCAGCACCACCGCGTACACGGCGGTGATTTGATCTGGCAAGTGGCCTCAGGCTACTTTGGCTGCCGCAATCCCGATGGCACGTTCAGCGAAGAACGCTTTGCCGCCAACGCCGCCGACCCACAGGTCAAGATGATTGAGCTCAAGCTCAGCCAAGGCGCAAAGCCTGGCCATGGCGGCATGCTGCTAGGGGCCAAAGTGACCCCGGAAATTGCAGCCGCTCGCGGCATTGCGGTTGGTGTTGACTGCATCAGCCCCTCCAGCCACAGCGCTTTTCACACCCCCATTGAGATGCTTCAGTTCATCACCAAGCTGCGCAAACTATCGGGTGGCAAGCCTGTTGGCATCAAGCTGTGCGTGGGCCACCCCTGGGAGTGGTTTGCCATCGTCAAAGCCATGATGGAGACCGACATCACCCCCGACTTCATCGTGGTGGATGGTGCCGAAGGCGGCACGGGGGCTGCGCCGGTCGAGTTCACTGACCACGTCGGTGTGCCACTGCAAGAAGGGCTGCTTTTGGTGCACAACACCCTGGTGGGCGTCAACCTGCGCCACCGCGTGCAAATTGGTGCGGCCGCCAAAGTCATTACCGCCTTTGACATTGCCCGCATGATGGCGCTGGGTGCCAACTGGTGCAATGCAGGGCGTGGATTCATGATGGCACTGGGCTGCATTCAGGCACAGACCTGCCATACCGGCCACTGCCCCACCGGCGTTACCACGCAAGATGCGTTGCGCCAAAAAGCCCTGGTCGTGCCTGACAAGGGCACGCGTGTGGCCAACTTTCACCGCAGCACCATGCATGCCCTCAAAGAGCTGGTGCAAGCCGCTGGCCTGCACCACCCCGGGGACATCACCGCCCACCACATCGTGCGCCGCACCAATGACTCACAAGTACACCAACTGGCCAACACCATTTTGCGGGTGGAGCCAGGGGCTTTGCTGGGGCCGCTGGACGAGCAGCACAACGTCTTCAAGATGTACTGGGGCCGTGCCACAGCGCAGACCTTCCAAATCTCTCCTCCGCCACTCAAGCCCTCTGCAACGCAGCCAATGAACAAGGCACAATCCTTGAATTGACCACAGGGCCCCGTCCCTGGGGCCCGCTTGCTTTGACCCGATGTGCTGCCTGTGCCTGCTTCCCACACCCCGATTGATTACGACGCATTCCTTCGCGCCCACGTACTGAGCCAAGCGCACAGCGTCATGCGCTATGAGCAAGAAGGAGAGACCCTGTGGGTCAAGCGTGCTGGTGCGCTCAACCCGCGCTGGCGCTATCGCGTGCTGGGGGCACTGGCCCGTGTTTTCAAAATGCAGGTGCTCAGTCCCGTACCCAATCCTGGGGGCCGTGTGGCAGTTGCCACCGAAGTGCGCCGCCTGCGCGATTTTTCTGCACGGGGGCTGCGCGCCCCACAAGTGCTGGCCGCCAATGACGATGGTTTTGTCATGCGCCATCTGGGCGCGGTTGGGCAAGCTACGCCCAGTCTGGGCAATGAGTTGCAAGAAGCCGTCCCCCGTGGGGCCAACGCCGTGCTGGCGCTGTGGAAGCAAGGTCTGCAAGCCATTTCCAAAGTGCACAAGGCAGGCACCACACTCAGCCAGGCTTTCGCCCGTAATCTGGTGCGCTGCCCCGACGGTGTCATTGGCTATATCGACTTTGAAGACGACCCCACCGCACACCTGCCCCTGCCCGTGTGCCAAGTGCGTGATGCCCTGTGCTACGCCCACTCGACTGCGTGGATTCTGGAGCAGGCCAACGCCATGCCTGAAGCCCGCAAGCACTGGCAAGCCTGGGTGCAGGCATTGCAGCCCGAAGCCCGTGAGGTTCTACAGCAATCGATTGCACGCATGGCATGGGCCGGCCGTTTACCCACCGACCGCAAATTGGGCCGCGACGGCCAGCGCATCCGCATGGCGTTTGAGCTGCTGCGCACGGACGTTTAAAAACGGCTCGTCGTTGCCAGCATCTTTGGGCTGCTCCATCGCATACACAACCAGCGCCATGTGCTCTGCTGTTTAAAGCCTGCGGCTATCCACACTCAGTGCATAGCCATGCATGCCCGTGACGACGGCAAGCACCATGCTGGTTTGCCGCTCCATGCCACCTGTGCGCAGCATCGCTGCGATGCATGCGCACTACGGCAACTTTTTTAGTGCATCTGTCACCTTTAAAGTACACACCAAATAGCCAGTTAACAAAGGTTTGCAACGATTCGCAAATCATTGATTTTTATATATTTTTTACCTATTTCAACGAAAAAAAACCGTTGGTCGCATCAGTGACACGCTACTGGTAGCGGACAGGCGTTTCCCGCTCATCAAGTTAATGAATGTAACCAGACTTGGCCCTGTACATTCCACCTCCGCTTAGCACAGATAAAACACCATGCATTGATTTGCACCACAACCTCCGCGCCCAACTGGCCTCTCGGAGTGATGTGCATCAAAACAGCATGCAGACGCCAGCTTTGCTGCGTGAAGACAAGGTCGATTTCCAGCCCATGGAAACACCCTGCCCACACGACACAGCCCGCCACCCCATGTTGGGACAACGCGCTTCCAAAGGAAGACACATATGTTCACCGAGACTGAATTACTCCATCTCCCCAACGACAACGATGGCGTATACCGCACGTTGCTGGAATCGACCAAGGCCATTCCCTGGAAGATCGACTGGGCCACCAAACGCTTTGTCTATGTAGGCCCGCAAATCGAAGCCCTGCTCGGCTGGAAAGTGGACACGTGGCTCACCGTGCAAGACTGGGCAGACCGCATCCACCCCGATGACCGAGAGCAAGTGGTCAAGTACTGCGTAGATATGTCTATCGCGGGCATTGACCATGAAGCAGACTACCGGGCGCTCACGACCGATCAGCGCTATATCTGGATGCGTGACACCGTACACGTCCTGCGCAATGCACAGGGAGAGACAGAGGCATTGATTGGCTTCATGTTTGACATCAGCGAGCGCAAGGTCACAGAAGAAAAGCTGCTGAACCTGCAAAGAGAGCTGGAAGTCATGTCATACAAAGACGGACTGACCAATATTGCCAACCGCCGTCGCTTTGACGATGCCATGGCCCAGTACTGGGAGCGTGCGACACAAACGCAAAATCCACTGTCCTTGATGGTGCTGGACATCGATTTTTTCAAGCAATACAACGACTACTACGGCCACGTCCGGGGCGACCAGTGCCTGATCGACATTGCGCAAATGCTGGCACAGACACTGGATGGCCCATCTGACTTGGTTGCACGCTTTGGTGGTGAAGAGTTTGTGGTACTGCTGCCGGAGGTTTCTGCACACATTGCACACCAGGTGGCGGAGCGTTTCATGCGCCAGCTCAAGGAGCACCCGATCCCGCATCCCGGCTCACCCCATGGGCAACGTGTGACTACGAGCATTGGCGTGGGCACCATCGTGCCGCAGTCAGGCACGCAAAGCATTGACTTCATTGAAGCCGTAGATCAGCAGCTCTATCTGGCCAAAAAACAGGGGCGCAATCGCGTTGTCTCCAAAACCATCGAGCTCAGCCGCCCGGCCTTTTTTGCAGGAGATGCCTCACCGCCCAGCCCCGTCTGCAAGACTGCTGCGCAGAGCTGGCAGCAGCCGTGATGTTTTCCCACCCATTTGATCCCTGCGCACTCCATAACACCCACCGAATTGGCTGACTAAGCGGGTGGTAGTTTTGCCTGGAGCCATTCATGCCCGGGCTTTCCTGCAGGGCTGCAACGCCACGATACCCGCCTACCCTGAGCACCCAGCCACAAGCGGTGACGCGGGGTGGTGACCGCATTCACGCGCTGCACCCCAGGTGTGCTGCTGGCCGTAAACATCTTTATTTATTTAAAGAATAAAAAAACAAAGGTTTATTACCAATGGTATTATTCGGTCTTCGCAGTTGATGCGCTGTCCACTAAAGACAGCGGTCTTGAACAAATTACCGCGAGGTGGAGCAGTCTGGTAGCTCGTTGGGCTCATAACCCAAAGGTCGTTGGTTCAAATCCGGCCCTCGCAACCAATAAAAAAATCCCTGATCAAAAATGGTCAGGGATTTTTTTTGCGCCTGTTGTGTAGCCCCCATGCAAAAGGGGTGCCTTAGCACCCCTTGATCAGCGAACACATTCATGGCCCGCTGATGGCACCTTCAAAAGTGCTCAGGCCTTGGCCGCTACGGCGACGGGCACGGAGTCCAGCTCAGGCACTGGTTCACCATCCAGCACCGAGTTCAAGCGCTTCATGTCCACGCCGTTTTCCCAGCGCGAGACCACCACGGTTGCAACCGCGTTCCCGATGAAGTTGGTGATCGAGCGGCACTCGGACATGAAACGGTCCACACCCAAAATCAGCGCCATGCCTGCCACCGGCACTTCGGGCACCACAGCCAGTGTTGCAGCCAAGGTAATGAAGCCCGCGCCAGCCACACCCGCTGCGCCCTTGGACGACAGCATGGCCACCAGCAGCAGCATGATTTGGTGACCCAGCGTCAGCTCCACATCACAGGCCTGGGCAATGAACAGCGCCGCCAGTGTCATGTAAATGTTGGTGCCATCCAGATTGAAAGAGTAGCCGGTAGGAACCACCAGACCGACCACCGACTTCTTGCAGCCCGCTTTTTCCATCTTCTGCATCAGGCTTGGCAAAGCCGATTCGGACGACGATGTGCCCAGCACCAACAGCAGCTCTTCCTTCAGATAACGGCAAAGCTTGAATACAGAGAAACCGCACAGGCGCGCTACAACGCCCAAGACCACAGTCACAAAGATGAACGATGTCAGGTAGAAAGCGGCAACCAGCTCAGCCAGATTCACCAGCGAAGACAGACCAAACTTGCCAATGGTGAACGCCATGGCCCCGAAAGCACCAATAGGAGCGGCCTTCATCACAATCGCCACCAGCTTGAAGATGGGCTTGGTCAGCGCTTCAAAGAAGTTCAGCACGGGCTTGCCGGCATCGCCCACCATGGCCAATGCCACGCCAAACAGTACCGCCACCAGCAGCACCTGCAAGATGTTGTCGCCCACAAATGGGCTGATCAATGTCTTGGGGATGATGTCCATGACAAAGCCGGTCAGCGTCATGTCATGCGTCTTGGCCACAAAACCTTGTACGGCTTTTTGGTCCAGATCTGCCACGTTGATGTGCATGCCCGCGCCGGGCTGCCAGACGTTTGCCACCACCATGCCGACAACCAGCGCCAGCGTAGAGAAGGTCAGGAAATACGCCATGGCTTTGCCAAATACGCGGCCCACCGTGCTCAGCTGTGTCATGCCCGCAATGCCGGTCACGATGGTAAGGAAGATCACCGGAGCAATGATCATCTTGATCAGCTTGATGAACGCATCACCAAAGGGCTTCATGGCTGCGCCGTATTCCGGCGAGAAATGGCCCAGCAAAACACCGACAACGATGGCAACCACCACCTGCACATACAGCTGACGGTAGAACGGCAAGCGCATAGTGCTTATGGCTTCAGATTGAATGGGGTGCATGCTACGGATTCCGAAAGTGCAAACAAAATGCACCTTGGCGGTGCAACTGAAGAGGTTTGTACTGCTGGCCCGCGTTTGCGCCGATAACCTATTGGTATTAGATGCACGTTTTTCGAGGCAAAAGTGCATAAAAATACGTAGAAATACGAACCCATTGCGACTGCGTCAACACCTTGCAACCGGGCAAACAGCTGCCAACACAGGCACACTTGCGCCATGTTTTCACGCCTTCGCCGCCGCCAACTGTGGCCATTCGCTCCCCTGATTTTGGGCATGCTGCTGAGCATGCTGGTAGTGGGCTGGCTGACGTGGCGGCATGCTCTGCTCAACGAGAGTGAGATTTTTCAGCGCCAGCTGGAAGTGCGCGCGCAGGTACTGACCCAGCGGGTGGACCGTTTTCGAACCCTGCCCGAGGTGCTTTCACTGGACACCGAATTGCGCCAGGCTCTGCAGCGTCCCTTGACTGCCAAGGATGTGGACTACCTCAACCGCAAGCTGGAAAGGGCCAACGGTGCCAGCCGCTCCTCAACGCTCACGCTCATCAACAAGCAAGGCATTGCGATTGCGGCCAGCAATTGGCACGCCCCACAAAGCAATGTGGGGGAAAACTACAGCTACCGTCCCTATGTGCAAGAAGCGCTGGCCAATGGCAGTGGGCGCTTTTATGGCATTGGCACCACCACTGCCGTGCCTGGTTATTTTTTGTCGCAAGCCATTTATGACGAAACCGGCAACGCCATTGGCCTAATTGCTATCAAAATTGCTCTACAAGAGCTAGAGCGCCAATGGCCCAGCGCCGCTGACATTGTGTTTGTCTCCGACAACTATGGTGTCATCTTTCTGACGAGCCGTGAGTCGTGGCGCTACCGCTTGCTGCGCCCATTGACGCATGCAGCCCAGATCCAGCTGGCAGCCACGCGCCAGTACCAGGACGAGCAGCTAACCCCCCTGCACTTGCGCCTGCGCAAGCAACTGGACAATGGCAGCCGCTTGGTGGATGTGCAAGACCCTGACCTGCCCCGCCATATGCTGCTGCAAAGCGTGGGCCTGCTCCACGGACAATGGCAGATGCATTTGCTGCACGACACCAGTACCAGCGCCACCACCAGCTGGTGGGCTGCTGGTGCTGCTGGAGGCCTGTGGCTGGCCGGCGGATTACTGGTGCTGTTTGTGCGCCAGCGCCAGCGCATCACACGCCTGCGCCTGCGCAGCCGCCAGGAGCTGGAGACCGTGCTCCAGCAGCACGCACAAGAGTTGCGCACCGCCCAGGACGGCATTGTGCAAGCCGCACAGCAGGCCGATACAGGCTTGTCGCGCAGTCTGGAGCACCTGCCCCAAGGGGTGGTCATCATTGATGCTGATTTGAACCTGGTGGCATGGAATTCACGCTACCTTGCCCTCTTTCGCTACCCCCCTGAAATGGTGCGCGTTGGCCAGCCGATTGAAGATCTGCTGCGCTTTAACGCCAAGCGTGGCCTGCTGGGCACCGCACCGATGGAAGAGGCCATCCAGCGCCGCCTGGGCCATCTGCGCAGCGGCAGGCCCCATTTGCACGAAAGTGAAAAAGGCGACGGCACGGTGCTGGAAATTCGCGGCAACCCACTGCCCGATGGTGGCTTTGTCACCAGCTATGCAGACATCACCAGCTACAAAAATGCAGCGCGGGAATTGCGCTCTCTGGCCGATGCACTGGAGCGGCGTGTGGAGGAGCGCACACATGACCTCACTCAAGCCAAACGTGAGGCCGAAGAAGCCAACCGCTACAAAACCCGCTTTGTGAACGCTGCCGTGCACGACCTGCTGCAACCCCTGAACGCAGCACGCATGTTCACCAGCCTGCTGCCCAGCCACGTGCATGACGACGCAGGCCGCCACGTGGCGGACAGCATTGACGCAGCACTGGCCTCACAAGATGCCATCTTGAACAGCCTGCTGGACATTGCCCGCATGGAGTCCGGCCAGCTTGAGGTGCACGTGCGGGACTTTGCGCTCGACTCTCTCTTGCATGTGGTGCACAACAACTTTGGCATGCTGGCCGAAAGCGAGGGGCTGAAGCTGCGCACCCGCTCCAGCCACCTCATCGTGCGCAGTGATGAGGCGTTGCTGCGCCGCATCTTGCAAAACTTTGTCTCCAACGCCATTCGTTACACGCGCCAGGGGCGCATCCTGATCGGCTGCCGCCGTGCGGGCAAGCATGTGCGCATCGAAGTGCATGACCAGGGGCCCGGCATTCCCGAGAGCCTGCAACGCGAGATTTTTGAAGAATTTCGCCGTCTTGACGAAGGCCACGCCGATGATCGCGGCACAGGCTTGGGCCTGGCGATTGTGGAGCGTCTGGGCAAACTACTGGGCCACGAGATTGGGCTGCGCTCCACCCTTGGCAAAGGCAGTGTGTTCTGGGTCCAAGTACCGCTGGGCAACGCCCAAACCCCGCAACCTGCCGTGCGCCCCAGCACCGTCACACACAGCCAAAACGATGCCCCCTTGCAAGGGGGCGTGGCCTGGTACATCGACGATGACCCACAAACCTGCGCTGCCACCCGCGCCCTGCTGGAGCGCTGGGGCTGCGAGGTCCCCTACGCCGGTGGCCCGCATGATGCACTGGCTATTGCCAATGCCCACGATGTACCGCAACTGGTGCTGCTGGACGTGCACCTGGGCAACAACTTGTATGGGCCAGACCTTTATACACAGCTGTGTGAGCAGTGGGAGCAGGTGCCCCCGGTGATTCTGGTGACTGCCGAGCGCGATGCATCGCTGCGCCGTCAAGCCGCCGAGCGGGGCTGGGGCTTCTTGGCCAAACCCGTCAAACCACCAGCGCTGCGCGCGCTGATGAGCCAGACACTGCTGCGTATCCGCGAGGATTGACGGTTCAAAAAGTGAATCTAACGCTGACTGAGAAATCGCCAATAGCTAGATTTATTGCAATTCATCGCCAGTAAGCACTGATCTTGCGGTGGCCCGGATTGCAGAAATAGGGGTCTTGACGCAGCCTTTCAGGCATGAGGTCCATAGACCCGCCTTGCCTGCAGGTACACATGTGCCACAGGCACCCGGCCACCACTATCGCTGCACTGCCGTGCCCGATGCCTGTAGCACTTGACCTTGCCGATTGGTGGCGTGCATGGGCGCGATCACTTGGCCCGTGGCGGTATCAACCAATACGGAATGTGGCTCATCGACAGCAAACAAATGCTGCTCGCCCCACTGGCGCAAGGCCACGATGAGCGGAAATAACTGCGCCCCTTTTGGCGTGAGCACATATTGCTGGTAGGCCGAACCACCCGCCACAGGTTCAGTGGCCAGTACCCCGGCATCTACAAGGCGCTTGAGCCGGTCTGTGAGGATGTTGCGCGCAACGCCCAGATTGCGCTGCAAATCGCCAAAGCGGTGCAGGCCATCCATCACATCGCGCACGATCAGCAACGACCAGCGGTCTCCCATCACGCTGGCAGCGCGGCCCACGGGGCAGGTGTCATCGACAGCAGCAACAGTCATCAGCATCAGACTCCAATCTGGTTGCATTCTAAAACCAATCCGCGTATGCTGCGACTAGTTTTAATTTGAAACCAAACTGCATTCATGCCTCCCTCCCATTTCTGCAGCGCTGCGCCACCTTCCACCCAAGCGCCAGCGCTAGCACCTATCTGGCTGCTGTCGCTCGCAGCAGGCTGCAGTGTGGCCAACGTGTATTTTGCGCAGCCCTTGCTGGATGCTCTGGCCGCCGCATTTGACATTAGCCATGCGGCAGTCGGCGGGGTGGTGAGCGCCACCCAACTGGGTTGCTTGCTGTCTTTGGTGCTGCTGGTACCGCTGGGCGATCAGATCGAGCGACGCCGCTTGATGCTGGCGCAAATGGCAGGGTTGGTGCTGGCGTTGGGCGGCGTAGCCTTGGCGTCGTCGGCCACAGGCTTGATGGCCGGGATGCTGGCTATCGGGCTGATGGGCACCGCCATGACCCAGGGGCTGATCGCATATGCCGCAGCCATTGCAGCCCCTGCAGAGCGTGGCCGGGTGGTGGGAGTCGTACAAAGCGGTGTGTTTGCTGGGTTGCTGCTGGCCCGGGTGTTTTCGGGCGCTGTGAGCGACATGGCTGGCTGGCGCGGCGTTTATGTCGTGTCTGCTGCGGGCATGCTGGTGCTGGCAGTGCTGCTGTGGCGGCAGTTGCCGGTGGCCAGCGCGCATGCCCTGCCCACGCTCAGCTATCAGCAATTGCTGGCGTCGATGTGGCAGTTGTTGCGCAGCAACCGGGTGTTGCAGGTGCGCGGCATGCTGGCACTGTGCATGTTTGCCGCATTCAATATTTTCTGGAGCGCGTTGGTGCTGCCTTTGTCTGCAGCGCCGTGGTCTTATTCGCACACCGCCATCGGCGCGTTTGGCCTGGTCGGCGTGGTAGGGGCCCTGGCAGCCACACGCGCAGGGCACTGGGCCGACCGTGGCTGGAGCCAGCGCACCACGCTGGCAGCTTTGCTGGTACTGCTGCTGGCGTGGTGGCCGCTGGCGTATATGCCCCAGTCTTTGCTGGCGCTGATGCTGGGCATTGTCTTGCTGGACATGGGTGGCCAAGCCCTGCATGTGGTCAACCAGCACATGATTTTTCAGCAATCCAGCAACGCCCCCAGCCGGCTGGTGGGCCTGTACATGCTGTTTTATGCCGCTGGCAGCGGTGCTGGCGCACTGGGCGCCACTGCCATGTACGCACACCACGGCTGGCTGGGCGTGTGCGCATTGGGTGCCAGCGTCAGTTGCGCTGCACTGCTTTGGTGGTGGATGACCCGCCGCTACGGACAGTGAACGATCTTCACACCCACCATCTGGGCATGCAGCCAGCGCTTGTTCAAGCCTCAAATTCGATACGCACGGCGGGCGCACTGCGCCGCGCTTCACCGTGATAGACAGCTTCGATGTTGTTGCCGTCAGGATCCAGTACAAAAGCGGCGTAATAGCCTGGGTGGTAGGAGCGCTCCCCAGGAGCCCCGTTGTCAGACCCGCCATGCGCCAAGGCGGCTTGATAGAAAGCATCCACCATCGCACGGTTTTGTGCCTGAAATGCAAGATGGTGCCGGCCTGTCACATGGCCTTGCGCAACAGTGCCATCGGCACTGGAAACAAACAGTTCATCGGCCCAAAAAAATCCATCTCCCGTGCCACTGATAGGCACGCCCAGACTCTCCAGCACCGCGGTGTAAAAACGCTGCGCACGGGGCAAATCGGGCACCACAATTTGCAGGTGATCAATCAAGCGGCCACGGTAAGTTTCACAAATTTGCATCTTCGTCTCCTTGGGTGAGGTTCATGCCCAATGTACGCACACCCGGCTCTGCGGAAAAGCGCAATTTCTCTGGGTGTCAGCCATTGAGCACTCTGGCACGTTATGTCAATCAAAGGAAAGGCGTGTCCGCTTTTCTGCCTTGTTCTTCCACCGAGCCAGTCTGCGCCACGTGAACACCCGAAATTCCTGGTTTGATCAAATCAAAGCCATTGCTTGCTTGCTGATTGTTTGCCACCACCTGGCGTTTTATGGCCCGATGTCAGATGTTCTGCGCCCTACGCTGCCCGACGTAATGGCATGGCTGGATGAATATGGCCGCATGGCCGTGCAAATTTTTCTGGTGATTGGTGGCTACTTTGCAGCCGCTGCGCTGGCGCCACAGGGCGTGGGCAAGCATGACCAACTCTGGCCAGTGATCAGCAAGCGTTTTATCCGCTTGAGCCTGCCATACAGCGCAGCACTGGTGGTGGCGATGGTGGTGAATGAAACGGTGCACGGTTTGGGGTTTGACCACGAATCTGTGTCACAAACACCCACCTGGGCCAGCGTGATCGCGCACCTGCTGCTGCTGCACAGCATTGGTGGCTGGGAGTCCATTTCGGCCGGGGTCTGGTATGTCGCCATTGATTTTCAGTTGTACGTGCTGTGCCTGCTGGGGCTGTGGCTCAGCCGCAAGCAGTCTGCATGGAAGGGCTGGGGCCAAGCCGCAATCACAGTCGCCACTGCAGCCTCTCTTTGGGTGTGGAATCTGAATCCTGAACTGGATATGTGGGCGCTGTACTTTTTAGGCGCTTACGGACTGGGCATGATGTCCTGGTGGGCCACCCACAGCGCGCATAGCGCGCAGCGCACTCTGTGGGTAGTGACCATTGCTGCACTAGGGCTGACCGCCCTGAATGTGGAATGGCGTGACCGCATTGCGCTGGCTGTGGCCAGTGCCTTGGTACTGGCCATCAGCGGCAATCTGCGCTGGCCAGAAACACTGCGCACGTGGGAATGGGCACCGCTGACATGGATTGGCCAGCGCTCATACTCCATCTTTTTGATTCACTTTCCCATGTGCCTGCTGGTCAGCGCTGAGGTCTCCGCCTCGTGGCCCGACAGCGTGGTCGCAAACAGCCTGGGCATGCTGATGGCGGTGGCCTTATCAATTGCTGCAGGCGCGGTGCTGTACGAATGGACCGAACGCCCCAGCGCCACATGGCAACGCCTGCGCCACTGGCACGTAGGCGCACTTTCCACAGGGCTGGTGGCGGCATTGTTCCAGCTGGTGTGAGCAGCGTTTAAACGCTGCCTTCGCGCTCTATCACCAAAATACGGGCCGTCCCTTGGGGGTGGGCCACATGCTCATCACCGCTTTGGGCATGAAAGATATCTCCCACCTCCAGCCGGTGCACGCTTTCTTGCCCATCGCTGCGCGTATACATGTGCACCACGCCATCCAGGACGACAAAGACTTCAGGGCCATCGTTGATGTGCCACTGGTAGGGCTGATCCGTCCAGTGCAAACGGACGGTGGTGCTGCCGGTGATCGTCTCAATCGGCAACGCCTCCCAGGCTCGCGCACCCGTGAATGCCTTGGCTGTAATTTTTCGCATGCTTGCACTGTACGGCATGATTTTTTGCTCGCGCAAGCCAACGTTCTGCGGCGCTCACGCAGCAATGCACCACTACAGCCACTGATACCCGTCGGGCACTGCATTGGCAGGCAAAAGAATGTCTGGCTGCGCTCTACCCACCCAGCAAGAGTCGAAAAAACACTGTTCTTTAAATATCTGCGTCGTTCTCAAGGCTCTTGACCAGCACGGCAGCCTGCGTACGTGAGTAGCACTCAAGCTTCTTCAAAATTGCCGTCACATGCACTTTCACGGTGTTCTCGGCCAAGCCCAGTTCATGGGCGATTTGCTTGTTGAGCAGCCCATCTGCCAAACACAGCAACACGCGAAACTGCTGGGGCGTGAGCTGTGCCAGGCGGGCAGCCAATTCGGCATCGGCCTCAGAGCGCTCTGCCGCCATCGGCGGAAACCAGCTGCCGCCCTCAAGCACCGCTTCAATGGCGTTGCCAATGTCTTCTGCCGGGGTCGATTTGGGAATGAACCCCGCCGCACCAAACTGCTGCGCACGGCGGATGACGCGCGGATGGTCATTCGAGGAGATGATGACCACAGGAATCTCGGGGTACTCCCCGCGCACATGCAGCAAGGTAGAAAAACCGCGTGCGCCGGGCATGGTCAAGTCCAGCAGCACCAGTTCCACCTCAGGGTGCTCCTGCAAAGAGCTGCTGACCGTGCTGGCACTGGCAGCTTCCAGGGTCTGGTACTGCGCAAAGCGCTCGCGCAGCACGTGCAGCACGGCGGCACGGAAAAGAGGGTGGTCATCGGCGACCAGCAGGGTGGGTTCTGACATGCCGCGCAGTCTGCCACGCCGCTGGCATGGCTGCTTTCGGAAAACGCAAAGGCAATGTCACGCTCCAAACAAAAATGCCCTTCAGCCATTGCTGGAGGGCACTTCCTATTGCGCAGTTTAAACAGCCCGCGTGGCTGTGATCGACGCCTGATTACTGGCTAGCGATTTCCAGATGGGCAGCACGTGCTTCTTGGATGAATTCGATCAGGGAGTTGATGGCTTGGCGCATGACAGTTCTTTCTGTGTACGAGATGCCTTTCTAAGTGGCTGTGGACAAGCATCTCAACTGTCCACAACTACGGAATAACCACTAAGTGATAACCCGTAGCCGTAAGTATAAACCACATGCTTATTTTTTGTACAGCCCCTCTAGTTTTATGGCTTTGCCGCAACGTTGCTCCATCCAGCACGCCCCTCGTAGCTGTGACAGGTGCAATGCACCAGAACGCACATTGCAGTGCGCGGAGTGGTTGCCGCAAGAACTTTGCAAAAAAGGGCTTTGCAAAAATTTGATGGAGCTCCGCAGGCAACACGGACGATGGCAGGCCCGCAGCGGTGACATGAACTGCAAAGCACCCTGTTTTACTGACTGGCACAGCAATGCACAGCCACAAGGCGCGTTCGTCGGGGTGTGGCAAGGCGGCGACGGCGTTAGCGCGGCAGTCCTACAGCCCGGGCACCGGCTGCACCCGCAGCATGCATCCACCCCCTTAGACAAAGGCGCTCCATGATCGTCACCACCACCCACAGCGTAGAAGGCAAGACCATCAGCAAGTACTGCGGCGTGGTGGCAGGCGAGGTCATTTTGGGCACCGATGTATTCAAGGACATGTTTGCCGGTATCCGCTACCTGACGGGAGCCGGGCGGGCTCCAACGAACGTGAGCTGCAAAAGGCCCGCGAGGTGGCGCTGTCTGAACTGCAAACGCATGCCATCCAAATTGGTGCGAACGCCATAGTGGGCGTGGCTTTAACCTACGAGGTTTTAGGCACTGCCAACAGCATGCTGATGGTGTCGGCCAGTGGCACTGCCGTGATCATTCACTGACCCGTCAGCGCCACCGCCACGCTCCTGCCATCCAGCCCGCATTAATCTGCGGACGACAGCTTCATCAGCACCAGCCCGCTCACGATAAGTGCTGCGGCAGCAATACGCATGGGTGTGATTTGCTCGCCCAGCACCGTAATGCCCACCACAAACGCGCCCACCGCGCCAATGCCTGTCCAGATCGTGTAGGCCGTACCCAAGGGCAGGGTACGCATGGCCATGGACAGCAGACCAAAGCTGGCAATCATGGCGATGAGGGTAATGATGCTGGGGGTGAGTCTGGAAAAACCATGGGACTGCTTCATGGTGAAGGCCCACAAAACTTCCAACAAACCCGCCACCACGAGATAAAGCCAAGCCATACGAAGCTCCTTGCATTGCATGAAGGTGCGGGCCGTCCCGTGATGGTCAAAGCTCACCAAGGTCGTCCCTGGCTAGGCAGTGTTGCACTGCTGAAGATGTTGCGATTGTAGGCAGAGCACCCCAGTGCAGGTGCTCACGCCCGCAATGGTGCTATCGCGCTTGGGTGGTTGCTACGCCACAGTGTGCAAAGAAGTTTTCACTTCCACGCGCCCACGTGCGGCTGGCTGGCTTCATCGATCAATGCGGGGCCTACGCATTCGATGTCAAACGGCGCTGCGCGAAACACATCGCGGCACGACAGCTCCACATCCCGCTGGTCCAGCCGCTCGCCCCGAAAGATGCGCAGCCGCTGGTCATCAATGCCGTACACCACCCGGCGCAAATTGGCCCAGAAGATGGCGCCCGCACACATCACACAAGGCTCGCCCGATGCGTAGAGTGTGGCGCTCTCCAGCGCTTCGCGGCCATGGCGCTGACTGGCATCACGAATGGCCTGCACTTCCGCGTGCGCGGTACAGTCACGCAGCTCGCTGTTGCTGTTCCAGCCCTGCCCCAGCACCGTGCCGTCGCGCGCCACGATGAGCGAGCCAAAGGGCCGGTTGCCCCGCCCGCGCGCCGTGCGCGACAAGCCAATGGCCTGGCGCAGATAAGTGCCATCGCGCTCGCTGACAGCTTGCTCGGGCAGGAAACCTGCAAAGGGCTTTTCAGCGGTGTTCATGCCGCACCACCGTGCTTGACCGCTGCTGGCAAAAAGGCCGTATTCCACACCTGCTCGGTGGCCGGCAATTGTTTGAGCGCAAAGGTCTTGCCCACCTGTGCAATTTGCTGGGTCAACACGGCCGGGTCAATATGCCCCAGGCCGACGCGGGCGGTTTCCGCATTCGCCAGATAGGTGCGCGTGATGGCCCAGCGGGCGCTCTCCTGATCTGCGCGCAGCAGCGGCTCACGGGCGCGCACGGCAGCCAGTGCGGCCTCGGGGTTGGCCAGCGCGTCGACCAGCGCACGCTGTGTGGCGCGCAAAAAAGCACGCACCACTTCGGGCTTTTCTGCCAGCATTTTGCTGCTGGCAAGCACGGCATTGCCATACAGGTGCACACCTGCGTCGGCATAGGACAGCACGCTCAGCTGCTCGAGCGGCATGCGCATGAACAGGGAGATGGCCGAGTCGTGAAAATAGGTGGCGGCATCCACATCGCCACGCACCACCACGTTGTCGCGAGCGCTGAAATCGGTGGTCACCCAGTCAAAGAAAGGCTCTGCCAGCTTTTGCTGATCGGCCACCATGGGCCAGCAGCGGCGTGTCGCCTCAACGGCAGCCGCCGCCACTTTCTTGCCTTTGAGGCTGGCAAGGCTGGTGGTGATGCCCTTGTCCTTGCGGCCAATGATAGTGAAGGGCGCGCGGTTGTAGTACTGGTAGACGGCCTGCACGGGCATGGTGCCGCTGGCATGCGCCTCGATCAATGAGCTGATGTCGCCCAGCCCCATGTCATACGCCCCTGAGGCCACCCGCGTGATCGACGCAACCGAGCCTGCGCCCACATCAATCTGCACATCCAGCCCTTCTGCGGCGTAGTAGCCCTTGGAGGCTGCCAGGAAGAAAGGCGAGGTCTGACTGGTGACCTTGAAATCCAGCGTGAACTTCACAGGAACCAGCTCTTTCTTGCCCGTTTGCGCCCAGCTGCTGGCAGGCAGCAGTGCGGCGGCAGAAGACAGACAGGTAGCAGTGCGTAAAAAGTGGCGGCGTTGCATGGCAAAACTCCTTCATCAGTGGTGGCAGCAAGCCAGCGCAAACGAGGATGTGCAGCGTATGCCACCCCGTCCCAGCCGTCTTGCAACTTTGGGGGGTGAGCAATTTCCGGGCGGCATGGCAGCAACCATGCATGCGCTGAACGCTTCTACTCAAACAGCGTTCAAGCACATCTTGTGCCAGTGTGTTTTGTGCTAACGCAAACACCCACCTCTACACAGTTGGCACGAATCTGGCTTGACCCACGGTGCACGAGTAGAAGCGTTCAGCACTGCAGCCCCTCAGGGGTTCCAGCGCCGGAAATTGCTCAGCGGGCGCGCCTCCAGCGGGGTGTGCCACAGGCCTGAAGGCCTGCGCTGATGCACCACTTGTGTGCCAGCACAGGCTTTCAGGGCATCTCCCCCTCCTGCAACAGAAAGTCCCGCCATGCTGACGACGACAACCCCCAACACCACCACTTCTGACTACGCGCTGCAAGAGTTGCGCAAAGAATCGCTGATGGGCAGCGAAGGCACCACGGTGCAGCGCGAAATTCGCTGCATCGACCTGTCTAACTTTGCCCAGCGCAAAGCCGAAATCACCGAGCAGCTGTGGAGTGCAGCCACAGAGATTGGCTTCTTTCAGGTCTACAACCACGGCATCACCGAGCAAGCTGTGCGCGAAGCGTTTGCGCTGTCTGAATCCTTTTTTGCGCTGCCCAGCACCAGCAAGGCGCAGTGGCCGCTGTCACGCAACGCGGGCTGGGAGAGCATGACGCAGATCCGCCCGTCCACACGCACGGCAGACCAAAAAGAGTCCTACCAGATCACGCGCCCGCGCATGCAAGGCTTGTGGCCGTCAGAGGCAGAACTGCCCGGTTTTCAGGCAGCGGCACTGGCGTTTGAGGCCCAGTGCTGGGCCGTGGGCATGCAGGTGCTGTCCTGCTTTGCCGACAAGCTGCAGCTGGACAGCGATTTCTTCACCCACGCGCACGACCCCAGCAGCCCGCGCTACCAGAGCACGCTGCGCATGCTGCACTACTTTGCCCAGGCTGCAGACACCCCCGCTGGCAGCTGGCGCGCCGGTGCGCACACCGATTACGACTGCCTGACCCTGCTGTTTCAGCGCCCCGGCCAAGGTGGCTTGCAGGTGCTGCCCGGCAAGGAGATGGAAGGCCGCGCCTGGACGCCAGTGGAGCCCGCAGAAGGTGTCATCACCTGCAACATCGGCGATATGTTGATGCGCTGGAGCGATGACCAGTTGCCCTCCAACTTTCACCGCGTCAAAAACCCAGCGCCGGGCGAATACCAGGGCGCACGCTACAGCCTGGCTTTCTTTTGCCAGGCCAATGAAGACGTGCTCATCACCAGCCCCAGCGGCAAGTACCCGGATGTAACCGCCGCCGAGTATTTGAAGCAGCGCATCAGCGCCAACTTCTCCAACAAGTACTGAGCTTTTTGGTGCCCACTCCTACAGGTCACAGCCCCCCGCTCTGACCATGCCACAGGGGCATCTTTCGCTACAACCTAAGTACAGGCGACAGCAACGCCGTACTTTGGAGAAGTGAACACAATGCCCACGACAGCCCCACGACCGCGCACCGCCAAAAGCGCTGCGCGCGCGCCCACCTCATCCGCACGCAAGCCATCCACCCAGCCATTGCAAGCCAAACGCACGGCCATCGCAAAAGCCAAGGCGGTGGCACCCGATGTGGCCGCACGCATAGGCAGCACGCCCAGCACCAAATTTCGTGGCGATGCCGACATTTTTGGCCGCCTGGTGCAAGACCATGACCGCCACCGTGCGCTGCTGGCTATGGTGGCCCAGACCTCTGGCAAATCCACAGAGCGCCAGAAACTGTTCAAGGAATTGACGCTGGAGCTTAAAAGCCACGCTGCCGCCGAAGAGCAGGCGCTGTGGTCCAGCGTGATGCGCAACCCCAAGACCACCGACGATGCACGACACGCCGTCAGTGAGCACAAAGAGATCGATGAAATGCTGGCCGATCTGGCCGCGCGCGACATGGCATCGCCCGCATGGCTGCGCCGTTTTACGGCCCTGCGCGATGAATACCTGCACCACATACGTGAAGAGGAGCAAGAGCAGTTTGTGGCTGCGCAAAAGCACCTGTCGGCCAGCGACTTGCGCTATATGAAGCAGGTGTTCAACCGCCGCAAGCAAGAAGAAAAAGCCACCACGCAGATCGACAAGAAGATCAAACTCAAAGACTAATCTTTGATAGCTACTAGCGCTTTACCCAGGCCACTTTCAGTATGATTTATATCTGAAAGTGTCTTGCAGCATACGTTACTAGCTCTTATTTCTTCAAACGACGCTGGCGCACCGCATCGGCCAGTTGCTGCAGTACCGGAATGGTTTGCTCCATGCTGATGCACGCATCGGTGAGCGACACGCCGTGTTGCAGCGTTTGCCCTTCCACAATGTCTTGGCGGCCTTCATGCAGATGGCTTTCAATCATCACACCCGTGATGCGCGCATCTCCCGCGGCAATTTGCGCGGCCACGTCGGCACCCACATCGATTTGGCGGCGGTGCTGCTTGCTGCTGTTGGCGTGCGAGAAATCAATCATGACCTGCGGGCGCAGGCCGGTTTTTTCCAGCACTTCGCTCACAGCCTGCACATCGGCGGCGCTGTAATTGGGCTGCTTGCCACCGCGCAAGATGACGTGGCAGTCATCGTTGCCGCGTGTCTCAAAAATTGCCGCCTGCCCCATCTTCGTCATGCCCATGAAGGCATGGGGCGCTTGCGCGGCCAAGATGGCATCGCAGGCCACTTTCACACCGCCATCGGTGCCGTTCTTGAAACCCACGGGGCATGACAGCCCGCTGGTCAGCTGGCGATGGCTCTGGCTTTCGGTGGTGCGCGCACCAATCGCGCCCCAGGTGACCAAATCGCTGATGTACTGCGGCGAAAGCAGATCCAAAAACTCCGTGCCCACGGGCAGGCCCAGACCAACCACGTCCAGCAGCAGCTTGCGCGCCAGCTCCAGACCGTCGTTGATGGCAAAGCTGTCATCGCGGTGCGGGTCGTTGATATAGCCCTTCCAGCCCACGGTGGTGCGTGGTTTTTCAAAGTACACGCGCATCACCACCAGCAGGTCTTGCGACAGCGCATCGGCCTGCACCTTGAGTTGGTGCGCGTATTCCATGGCCTGGTCATGGTCGTGGATCGAGCAAGGGCCCACCACAACAATCAGACGGTCATCTTGCCCATGCAGCACGCGCGAGATGGCCTGACGACTGCTTTCCACCAGCGCCAGCGCCTGTTCGGTTGCGGGCAACCATTCCTGCAACAGTGCAGGCGTGATCAGCGGACGCACCGCTTTGATGCGCGTGTCATCAATGCGGGTGGTGTCCAAAGTGGGCTGTGCGATGGATTTGTTCAAGGTGGGCGTGTGGGAAGTCATCCCTCTATTGTCGCCCGGCGGTCTCAAAGCCGCCACGGCAAAGTCTGGTGGGATGATGTGGCATGTGTATTCATAAAAAACCATAGCTTGCAGCGCTGATCTGGCCGAGGCTTGGGCCACACTGGCATTTGATTTTCCATACACATGCAATGGCCCCTGAGCCGCTGCGAGTGGCAGCCTCCTAAACTATGAGCTAGAGGCACCACCGGCCTTGATGGCTTGAGCGCCAGCGGCACATGCCAATTCGCTGCATCAGCGATGTATGGCGTGCACCCTGCACACAACAAGACGCGCAGCACGCCACGTCACCGATACTGTGCGCCAGACCCACTCACTGCGCTGGCTTTGTATGCTGACAGGACTCAACCACCTCACCTTGGCCGTTTGCAACCTGCAGCGCAGCGTGCAGTTTTATAGGGATGTGCTGGCATGCACGTGCCACGCACAATGGGATACGGGGGCATATCTCAGCGTCGGAGATTTCTGGCTCTGCCTGTCGCTGGACCCCGCCCGCAACAGCGCGCCCACTGCGGCGCGCGACTACACCCATTACGCTTTTGGGATTGAGCAGCAGCACTTTGCGCACTTCGTCCTGCACGCTCAAAAACATGGCGTGGTCGCCTGGAAAAACAACCGCAGCGAAGGCGATTCGTTTTACTTTCTCGACCCTGATGGCCACCAGCTGGAAGTCCACGTGGGTTCTCTGGCTTCGCGCATTGCCCAATGCAAAGCTGCCCCCTATGCAGGCATGTGCTTTGGGGATGTGCCGGCCTGCAGCACAGGTGAGACGTCTATAAAAACATAGCTTGCAACGCTTGATGTATCAGCGCTGCAGCCTGCATCACCTCACGCCGCCAGTGCGTTTTCTGCAGGCTCCAGCAGCACTAGGTTGCCAATGGTGGCACCGTAGTTTTGTGCCACACGCTTGCGCTGTTTGAGCACAGCCCTGTCTTTGCTGACCAGCAGCGCCTGGTGCTGGCTGGCCAAGTCCAGAAAATGCTGGTCGTCGGGGTCGGTGCAGGTAAAACGAATCTTGGGCGCTGCCGCCACATATTCCACCGCCGCATCAAACGCCGCCATCACGCCTTCGGGCGTTTTGCCGTAGAACGACACACGCGGGGCAATCTGGCTGTAGTGCAGCACACGGCCCAGCTCAATGCGCTGGGCTTCGTCAGCAATCCAGCGCACCTGGCCCTGCGCAAGCAACTGGCGAATAGGTGGGATGTGCGGGTCGTCAAAAATCAGCATGTCCAGCACCACGTTGGTGTCCAGCACCATGGGGCGCGGCCACGGGCCTTCATAGCCCGCATTGCATGCAGGCCACTTCAACACGATTTTCATGCCGACTCGCTCTCGGCACCACCTTCAGACTTGCGTGGTTTGACGGCACCCTTGATCATTTCAAAGCAGAACAGGCGGCACTCGATCGGGCCGTTCCACATGGGTGTGCGGCGCGATTCTTTCAGGCGCATCTTGCCGGGCAGCTTCAGGTCGGGGGTCAGCATCCAGCCCGTCCAGCCGCTGTAGTTCTTCTTCCAGTGGCTGGCCAGCTGGCTGAAGAACTCGCCACCATCTTCGGTCTGCGCGGTCTCACGGCCTGCACGCTCCATCACGCCCATGCGCTCTGCGGCGTTGCGCCCGGCAGAACCCGCTGCAGCAATACGCTCGCCATAGGGTGGGTTAAGCAGCATCATGCCGGGCTGCTCGCACGGGGGCATGCGCTGCAGTGCATCACCACCGCGCAGGCTGATGGTGTCAGCCACACCCGCACGCTCGGCGTTACGCTGGGCAAAGTCCACCATGCGGTGCGAAATGTCTGAGCCAAAAATAGGCACAGGGCTTTCATCCAGAATCTGCGCTTCGGCCTCATCCAGGATTTGCTCCCAGACATGGCGCTGAAAAGGCACCAGCTTTTCAAACGCGAACTTGCGCAGAATGCCCGCAGGAATCTTGCGCGCAATCTGCGCAGCCTCAATCAGCACCGTGCCCGAGCCGCAGCAGGGGTCATACAGCGGCTGCGGATTGGGGCCGTGCGGGTTCCAGCCGGTGGCGGCAATCATGGCGGCGGCCAGCGTTTCCTTCAAAGGCGCATCGCCCTTGTCTTCACGCCAGCCTCGCTTGAACAGCGCCTCACCCGTGGTGTCCATGTACAGCGTGCAGCTGTCCGTGGTCAGGTGCATGTGCACGCGCACATCGGGGTGGTTGGTTTCCACGCTGGGACGCACGCCGTTGCGCTTGGCGCGAAAGCGGTCGGCAATCGCGTCTTTCACGCGCAGCGCGGCAAAGTTCAGGCTGGTCAGCGGACTGTGCTGGGCCGTGGTTTCAATCTTGAAAGTCTCTTTAGGAGAAAACCAGATTTCCCACGCCACCTCACTGGCTGCGCGGTACAGGTCGTTCTCATTGCGGTATTCGGTGTACGACAGCTCCACCAGCACGCGCTGGGCCAGACGGCTGTGCAGGTTGAGCAGCATGGCATCGCGCCACATGCCGCGCACGCTGACACCGCCACGGCCTGTGAGCACATCGCCGTTGCCCACGCCAGTGATGGCGCGGACTTCGTCGGCCAAAAAACCCTCAACGCCGGCGGCGCAGGGCAAAAACAGATGCAGTTGATTCATAGCAGGGGGCCAAGCATACGCGAGTCACCCTGCCCTTGTACGGCTGTTGGTTGACACGCTTTGAAAGCAAAAAACGCAGCCTTGCGGGCTGCGTTTCGGTTTCGCTGTAAAAAATATAGCTTAAAAAGCAACACCCGCCACCAACATCACGTTGGAAAACGGAGTGCATTCGCCCGTACGGATGACCGCACGCGCTTGCGCATTGCGCTGTTTGAACACCTCGTGCGCCACCTGCTCAATCGGCAGATCACGCCACACCGGGGGCAACCAGCCGGGCAGCTCGCCTTGGTTGGCAAAGAAGGTTTCTTTGGCCAGCACCATGCGCTCCACCTGCATTTCACTCTCCAAAGCCTCCAGCACCTGGGCCAGGCTGGGCAAGCCGCGCATCAGCGCCAGATCAATGCAAGGTACACCCGCCGGCACTGGCAGGCCCGCGTCACCCACTACCACCACATCGTTGTGCCCCAATTGCGCAATCAGGTGCGACAGTGCGGCATTCAAGAGTTTGGTTTTTTTCATTGCTGTTCAACTTCCGTACGCTCAGGGATAGAGGGCTGCGCCCCTGCGCGGCCAATGCACAGGCTGGCAGCGCGGATACCCCACTGCACCGCCTGAGCCAATGTGCTGCCCTCACCCAGACGGGTGACCATGGTGCCAAGAAAGGTGTCGCCCGCAGAGGTAGTGTCCACCACCTCAACCTTGGGGGCTGGGTGGATGCTATGACCTGCGGCATTGACTGCCACAGCGCCCTGACTGCCCATGGTGACCACCACCTGCCGGACACCCAGCCCCACAAAATACTGGGCAGCGTTCACTGCCGTAGCAGCATCCGTCACCGCCATGGCAGACAGCTCTGCGGCTTCGTGTTCATTGACCACCAGCGTGTCAATCCAAGGCCACCACTGGCTGGGCACAGCTTTGACGGGCGAAGGGTTGAGCACCACTTTGCAACGGCTGTGCTGGGCCATGGCCAGTGCACGATCCAGCACCTCCAGCGGAGTTTCAAACTGCACCACCAGATAGTCGGCTTGCGCCAGTACTTCGCTGAAGTTGGCAGGCAACTCGGCCAATGCATTGGCGCCGGGAATGACGGCAATGCGGTTGCTGCCATCGCCTTCCACCATCACAACGGCCGACCCCGTGGCGGCACCGTCATGCACGACCACATTCGAGACGTCGACAGCATCCGCTGTCAGCGCATCACGCAGCACATCGCCATGCGCATCGCGGCCCACACAGCCCACCAGCGCCACTTGGGCACCATGGCGCGCACAAGCTACCGCCTGGTTGCCACCCTTGCCGCCGGGGATGTAGCTCAGACCCTGGGCATGTACGGTTTCACCACGCTCAGGCATGCGCGCAAGGCGCAGCACCACATCCATATTCAAGCTGCCCAGCACCACAATGCGGGTCTTTGAAGATTGCGTCATCGCCAAATCTCTCGTGTGCCGGCAATTAATGCTTGCGCTGACTGCGGCGCTGGCGAATGGTGTCAACCACAACCGCCACCACAATCACTCCACCGGTAATGATGCGCTTGCTGGGTTCGCTGGCACCAATTTGAGCCAACCCCGCTTCCAGCACCGCAATGATCAACACCCCAAAGAAGGTGGTGATGACGGAGCCGCGCCCGCCCATCAAACTGGTGCCGCCAATCACGACCGCTGCAATCACTTGCAGCTCCATGCCAGAGCCCGCATTCGGGTCGGCCGCTTCCAATCGTGCCGATTGCATCAGGCCTGCCAATGCAGCCAAAAAGCCCATGGCTGCAAACACGGCAATACGCACGGGCTTGGGGTCGACACCGGCCAAACGCATGGCCTCTTCATTGGTGCCAATGCCCACTACGTAGCGGCCAAACACGGTGCGACTGAGCACCAGTTGGCCAATGATCACCACGCAGATAGCGATAAAAAATGAGGCCGACAGCCCACCCAACCAGGGTGCGGCCAAGCCGCCCATGGCGTCACCCACATACTGGGTGCGTGAATCGGTCACCAGATAAGCGCCACCGCGCACCGCCTCCAGCATGCCCAACGAGACGATGAAGCTGGGTAGTTGCCATGCCACCGAGATACCCCCGGTGATCGCACCACAGACCACGCCCACCATCAAGCCCAGCGCAGCAGCCCCCCAAACTCCCCACTCCCATTGCAGCATGGCGGCGGCAGCAGCCGCCGCACTCAGCGCCAGCACAGAGCCCACCGACAGATCAATGCCCGCAATGATCAAGATAAAAGTCATGCCCACGGCCATCACAGCCAGCGCCGGAATTTCGTTGGCAATGGACAGCAGCGTGTCCTGGGTGAGGAAGTAGTCCGACATGGAGCTGAACAGCGCCACCATGGCGATCAACACCACAAGCAAGCCGAGATAGGTGCCAATTTCCTGGCGCCATGGGCTACGCGCTGCAGCCGGGGTGGAGATAGAAGTAGAGGAAGACATTGGGTGAGGTAAGTATTGTTTTAGGCGGCAGCCGCTGCAGGCACTTGTGCAGTGACGTCACCAAACGCTGCGGCGAGCAGTGCTTGCTGGCTCCACGCTCCGCGCTCAAAGGTGGCCACAATGCGGCCCTGGTACATGACGGCAATGCGGTCGCACAGCTCCATCAGCTCCCGCAGGTCACTGGAGACCACCATCACGGCTTTGCCCTGGTGGGTCATGGTGTTGATCTCGGCGTACAGATCGGCGCGTGCGCCCACATCGACACCACGCGTGGGCTCATCGAGCAAGACCACGGGGCAGTCCCGGTGCAGCCAGCGCGCAAAAATTACTTTTTGCTGGTTACCACCGCTCAAGGTGCCAACCGGCTGTTCCGCATTGACCGCGCGTACGCGCAAGCGCTGCACCATCTGCTTGGCCAGTTGTGCTTCGCGCGAACGATTCAGCCAGCCACCACCAGAAACCGAACCCAGATGACTCAGCGAGGTGTTCACGCGAATCGACTGGGGCAGCAGCAGGCCCTGGGCTTTGCGGTCTTCGGTAATCAGGCCAATGCCTGCGCGCACCGCCTGCATGGGGCTGCGCCAGTTGGGGGTGACTGTTTGGGGTTGTTGATCGGGGTGCTGGCCAGTCAGCTCAATGCTGCCGGTGTCGGCTTTGTCCGCACCGTACAGCAGCCGCATCAACTCTGTACGGCCCGCGCCCACCAAGCCTGCCACACCCAGCACTTCACCCGCGTGCAGCTCCAGGCTCACATCCTTGACCACATCGCCGCGGGACATGTTTTCTGCGCGCATCAGCACAGGGCCTGCCTTGCGTCGGGGCTTGTCATCCAGCGTTTCCACATGGCGGCCCACCATGCGCTGCACCAAGGTGGCTTCCGACAGGCCCTGCATGGGCAAGACATCCACCAGGCGACCATCGCGCAGCACGGCGGCGCGTTCGGCCACGCGCTGCAACTCTTCCAGACGGTGCGAGACGTAAATCAGCGCCACGCCTTGTGCCTTCATCAAGTCAATTTGCGTGAACAGGTGCTCAATTTCATTGGCCGTCAGCATGGCCGTGGGCTCGTCCAGCACCAGCACGCGGTTACCATCGCGCAGATTGCGTGCAATTTCCACCATCTGCTGCATGCCAATGCCCAGCTCGGACACCTGGGTGCGCGGATCAATGTGATGGAGCCCCATCTTGGCCAGTTGCTCTCGCGCCAGCTCATTCAAGCGGCGGTGATCAACCACGCCCCAGCGGTGCGGCAAACGGTCAAGCAGCAAGTTCTCAGCCACGCTGAGCGTATTCACCAACCCCAGCTCCTGCAGCACCATGCGCACACCTTGGCGCTCCGCATCGGCACGCGATGCGGGAGCAAAAGGCTGGCCCATCAGGCTCATCTGCCCACGCGTTGCAGTGACCAGCCCGCACATGATCTTGGAGCAGGTGCTTTTGCCGGCCCCGTTTTCACCGGTCAGTGCCAGCACTTCACCCGCACGCAGGTCAAGACTCACACCATCCAGCACCGTGCTGCTGCCGTAGTCTTTGCCAATGCCTTCTAGGCGCATGACCACGCTGCCACGGTCCGCAGGAGTTGGGAATGCCATGAAAACCGCCCTTACTTGGTGACCAGCACCACGTCGGTTTTCACCTCGACGGGAAGCTGTGCCTGAGGCGTTTTGTCTTTGATGGCCTTCAAAGCCACATCAATCCCAAAAGCGGCCTGCTTGGCTGCAAACTGGTCTGCCGTTGCCAGCACGCGGCCATCCTTGAGCATGGGCTTGATGGCCTGGATGTTGTCGTAACCGACAACCAGCACCTTGCCAGTCTTGCCTGCCGCGCGCACAGCCGCCACAGCGCCCAGAGCCATGGAGTCATTGCCCGCCAGCAAGGCCTTCAGGTCTGGGTTCTCACGCATCATGCCGGCGGCCACGGTGTTGCCATTGGCGATTTCCCAATTGCCCGATTGCACACCCACAATCTTCATCTTGGCAGCATCCATGGCATCTTTAAAACCTGCGGTGCGCTGCTGTGCGTTGGTGGTGGTGGAGACACCTTCGATGATGCCGACCTTGTCACCTTCCTTGAGCTCCTTGGCCAGACGCTCGCCCACCAGCTTGGCGCCCAGGCGGTTGTCAGGTCCGACAAAAGGAATATTCAGATTCTTTTCCTTCAGGGCTTCAGGGTCCAGACGGTTGTCGATATTCACAACAATCACGCCCTTGTCCACGGCATTTTTCAGCACAGGCACCAGTGCCTTGGAGTCAGCCGGAGCAATCACAATGGCCTGCGCCTTTTGCGCCACCATTTGCTCAACCATCTTGATCTGCGCGGCGGTGTCGGTTTCGTTCTTGATGCCGTTGCTCACCAGCACATAATTTTTGTACTCTTTGTTGTGCGCCTTGGCTCCGTCTTCCATGGTGCGGAAAAACTCATTGGCCAGCGACTTCATGACCAGCGCCACCTTGGGCTTTTCTTCGGCATGGGCCACAGGCGCAAAAGCGCCCAAAGCGGCCAAAGTGGCGGCACCAATGGCCAAAAGGGTGTGACGACGTTGCTGCATGGTGGTTCTCCGAGCGCGTTGTGCGCTCAATTGGTTAACACAAGCTGGGAAAAGAAAAGCGCCACCCACAGGCAGCGCATTTTGATTCAACTCGCGCGATTCTATCGAGCGCTACCCAGCTTAGCTAAACAGTAAGCACAAACCAACACAGGCGCAACGGGATGCTCCCCCGGCTTACAGCGCTTTGCGCAAATTTGCTGGCGCAATCTTCAGCGCCTCCCGGTATTTGGCCACCGTGCGGCGTGCGCATTCAATGCCCTGCTCCTTGAGCATCTCGGCAATCTGGCTGTCAGACAGCGGCTTTTTGGTGCTCTCTGCCGACACGAACTGCTTGATCAAAGCACGCACCGCCGTACTGGAGGCATTGCCCCCCGTTTCCGTGCCCAGACCCGAGCCAAAGAAATACTTCAGCTCATACGTGCCATGGGGGGTAGACATGTATTTGGCCGTGGTCACGCGGCTGATGGTGGATTCATGCAGCCCCAGCTCATCGGCAATGTCTCGCAGTACCAAGGGGCGCATGGCCAGCTCGCCATGCACAAAAAAGTTCTTCTGCCGCTCCACAATCGCTTTGGACACCCGCAAGATGGTGTCAAAACGCTGCTGCACATTCTTGATAAACCAGCGGGCCTCTTGCAGACGCTGCTGCAGTCTAGCATGCCCCTCGCTCCCCTTGTGCCCGCGCAGTGCGCCGGCGTAGATGTCGTGTACACGCAGGCGGGGCATGACATCGGGGTTGAGCTGAACACTGAACTGAGCCATGCCATCAGCACCGCGGCGCGTGGCTTTCTTGACGATGACATCGGGCACCACCACGTTGCGCTCCACGTTGACAAAGCGGCGCCCGGGTTTGGGCTCCAACCGTGCAATCGCCCCCAGCGCAGCACGTACCTTGGCTTCCGGCAGGCCGCAGGCTTGCATGAGTTTGCGAATATCACGCCGTGCCAGCAGCTCCAAGGGCTGCGCGCACAGCTGCAGCGCCATATCGATCAGGTCGGTGTCACCACCTTGGTGGCGCAGATGCTGAAGCTGCAAACGCAGGCACTCTGACAGTCCACGCGCGCCCACGCCCACAGGCTCCAGAGATTGCAGCAAACCCAGTGCAACAGTAAAGCAGTGCACCAGCTCTTCTAACTGCTCTAGGTCGTCTGAGCCTGCCAGGCCCAAGGCCAGCTCTTCCAGCGAATCTTCGAGGTACCCATCGTCGTTGAGGTTTTCAATCAGAAAACGCAGTGCGTACCGGTCCAGCTGCGACAACCGTAAGGACAGCGATTGCTGGTGCAAAAAGTCTGTCAAAGACTCATGGGAGCCTGCCAGCTCCAAGGCAGTGGGGGCATCGTCATCATCGCGGGTGCCGCGAGGCAGGGCATCCCCACCCCACTCACTGTCATCAAACGCCATGTCCACACTGCCGTCGCCCTCCCAGTCGCTAGGAAGATCATTTTCAGAGGCAGAAGAATCTTGCTCTTTCTGCCCCTCAGTGCTTGTTGAACCAGCGCCGTCAGCTATGGAGTATTGGGCTTCGTCTGCCGCATGGGCATCGTATTCAGGTGCTGCATCAGCGCTGGCAACACCAAACTCTTCAGACGGGGCCTCGTCGTTGGCGATTTCCAGAAAAGGATTCTCGTCGAGCATTTGCTCGACTTCTTGGGAAAGCTCCAGCGTAGACAGCTGCAAGAGGCGAATGGATTGCTGCAGTTGCGGCGTAAGCGCTAAATGCTGTGAGACCCGCAGTGACAAACCTGGCTTCAACGCTGTACCCCTCTTTCGACCCTTGTTGTTTTTTCTGAAACCTGCCGGAGAGGGCTACATCCTGAAATGTTCGCCGAGGTAAACCCGTCTGACGTCCGGGTTCTCGACAATTTCCTGTGGCGTTCCCTGCGCCAGTACTGTGCCATCACTGATGATGAAAGCGTGGTCACAGATACCCAGTGTTTCACGCACGTTGTGATCGGTAATCAGCACACCGATGCCGCGCTCCTTCAAAAACCCAATGATGCGTTGAATCTCAATCACTGCGATCGGATCGATACCGGCAAAAGGCTCATCCAGCAAGATGAAACGCGGGTTGGTGGCCAATGCGCGGGCGATCTCCACACGGCGGCGCTCCCCCCCAGACAGCGCCAGTGAAGGTGATTTGCGCAAATGGTCCACGCGCAGCTCTTGCAGCAGGGAGGTCAGCTGTTTTTCAATCTCGTCTCTGGACAAAGACTGGCCGGCATCATTTTTTTGCAGCTCCAGCACCGCACGCACGTTGTCTTCCACATTCAGTTTGCGAAAGATGGAAGCTTCTTGCGGGAGGTACGACAAGCCCAGGCGCGAGCGCTGGTGAATCGGCATGCTGCCCACAGAATGGCCATCGATGAATACATCTCCACCATCGCTGCGCACCAGGCCAACGATCATGTAAAACGAGGTGGTCTTGCCTGCGCCATTGGGGCCCAGCAAACCCACCACTTCACCTTTTTGCACAGTCATTGACACATCTTTCACCACCTTGCGGCTGCCATACGACTTGGCCAGGTGGCGGGCTTCCAGCTTGCTGGAGACCACAGTGTCCGGGGTGTTCTCAGCCATTACTTGCCTTGTAAATTCAAATTACCAGAAGGCTGCAAGGGCTGTGCAGGCACGGGGGCAGAAGGGCTCGCACTGGGGGCTGCTTTGGGTGCCAAGATGGCACGCACACGGCCGCCAGAACCTGCTGGCGCTGACGACGGCTGGTTGCTGCGCTTTTCACCATCCACAGTGAACACATCTGTCAAATTGTTATAGGTAATGACGCTGCCCATGATGTCATCACTGAGCTTGCCGCCTGTATAACGGCGCAACTGGCCACGGCGAATCAGCTTCACATCATCGGTCTTGCCGTTGTACTCAATGATTTCGCCTTCGCCCTCGACCACTTCATCAGGGGCACCAGGAGCCGTATCGCGCTTTTGGCGGAAGTAAGCACGCTTGCCCGCTTCAGCCTTCACCACGCCATGCTGGTAACCCTGCGCATCCTGGCGCACATCCAGCTGCGCGCCGCGCAACACGATGGTTCCCTTGGTCATGACCACATTGCCGGTGAATACGCTGGTCTGCGTCAATTCATCGTGGCGCAGTGCGTCCGACTCAATGTTCATGGGCTTGTCGCGGTCGGCACGCTCAGCATGCGCTACGCCAGTAGCCCCCGCAAGGGCCGTCAACAAGAGGCAGGTGATGAATTTTGATGTCATGGGCAGGGCACGTTTCTTGCAGCACATTGTAGTCACGCATCCTCGTTTTCCATTAAAAAGCCCGCACAAGGCGGGCTGTCGATGTGGCGAAACGCTGGAAACCAGCCTTAACCATTACGCTTTGGCGCTTTGTGCCACCAGATACTCCACCACCCGCAGCACGTTGGGCATGCTGCCCGCACGAGGACCGTCGGTGTAGTAGCGGCCAGCCACGCCCATGGAAGGCACACCCTCCACATCGTAAGCCTGCTGCAGCTGCGTGGCCTTGCGCACTTGGCTGGACACGTTAAAGGAGTTGTAGACCTCCTTGAACTTGTTCACATCCACGCCTTGCTTGGCCACCCAGTTGAAAATATCTTCATCTTTGGCCAGCTTATTGCGTTCCACATGGATGGCGTGGAACACCTTCACATGCATGGCGTCAAAGTTGTCCATCGACTGCAGCGCGAAATACAACTTTTGCTGCGGCACAAAGCTGGCATTGAACGCCACAGGCACGCGATGCACCACAACGTTCGCTGGTGCTTTTTGCTTCCAGGCCGCAAACGTCGGCTCAAACACATTGCAATGTGGGCAGCTGTACCAGAAAAACTCCACCACTTCGATCTTGCCAGCAGGCGCATCGACAGGTGCTGGCTTGGACAAGCGCAGGTATTCCTTACCCTCTTGAGGCGCAGCTTGCTGCGCCAGTGCGGAGTTGGCTCCAAAAGCCATGGAAGTAGCAGCAGTAGCTGCAGCCAAAGAGAACTGGCGGCGTTGCATCAAAAAGGCTCCTTAAGGAAATATGGAAAGTCAGAGCTTTGAAAGCCCAAAAAGTTCACTGCTGAACGCGCACCAGTGCGGAGTCAACGCCTGCACCATCGAGCTTTTGCTTGAGCTGCTCCGCATCACCTCGTTTAGTGAAAGGACCCACACGCACACGGAACACTGGGCGACCGTTTTGCTCACGCTCGCTGATACGTGCTTCCCAGCCAAGCATGGCCAATTTGGCACGCTGGGCATCCGCATCGGCCTGTGTGCGAAATGCACCGGCTTGCACAAAGTAGCTAAAACCATCAGTTGCTGCAGGGGCTGTACTGGCGGCTTTGGCTTCTGCGGCAGCCTTCGCTTCGGAAGCTTTGACCTGCGCCTTCGCCAAATCCCCCAGCGGATCTGCTGATGCCGCTGGCGGTTTGGCCACGGGGTCGATGACCGGCGCTGCGGTCGTAGCGCCTGGCTCTGGCGGCGGAACAGCCGGGGCGTTGCGTGAGGGAGTGCTGCCGTACAGTGGTGAATTCGGGTCCCAGTTGCGGTTGCGCTCGCTTTCGCTGGCTTCCGTGTTGCGCTGGTCACCCTTGTTGAGAAAAGGCACAGGCACTTTGGTGACGTACACCGCCACGCCCAGCGCAATGCCTAGCCCCAAGATCAGGCCAATGATGAGACCGAGGATCGTTCCACCTCGCTGCTGCTTAACCATAAAACCGCCTGTCACGTTGCTTGTTGTATTGCTCACATGCGCTCAGGTGCGCTCACACCCAGCACAGCCAAGCCATTGTGCAGCACCTGCGCCGTAGCGGCGACCAGCGCCAGACGGGCTAGCTTGACTGACTCGTCATCCACCAGAATACGCTCTGCGTCGTAGTAGCTGTGGTAGGCGGAAGCCAAATCACGCAGGTAGAAAGTGACGTCATGCGGGGCGTTGCCATTGGCAGCTGCCGTCAGCATTTCGGGGTACTTGGCCAGCAACAGCATCAAAGCCTGTGCCTGCGTGCCTTCCAGCGCTGACAGGTCAACGCCTTGCAAAACAGCCAAGCCAGCGCCACCGTTTTCTTGCCAGCTGCGCAGCACCGACTGGATGCGGGCATGCGCGTACTGCACATAGAACACAGGGTTGTCGTTGTTCTGCGCCACGGCCAGATCGACGTCAAAGGTGTACTCGGTATCAGGCTTGCGGCTCAGCAGGAAAAAGCGCACGGCATCCTTGCTGGTCCACTCGATCAGATCGCGCAGCGTCACGTACGAACCCGCACGCTTGCTGATCTTCACCTCTTCACCGCCCTTGACCACGCGCACCATGGTGTGCAGCACGTAGTCAGGGTAGCCCTTTGGAATACCCACATTGACGGCCTGCAGCCCCGCGCGTACGCGGGCAATAGTGCCGTGGTGGTCAGTCCCCTGAATGTTCACTGCCTTGCCGTAGCCACGCAGGAATTTCTGCGTGTGATAGGCCACATCAGGCAGGAAGTAGGTGTAGGTGCCATCGGACTTGCGCATGACGCGGTCCTTGTCATCCCCAAAATCGGTGGTGCGCAACCACAGCGCACCATCCAGCTCATAGGTATGGCCGCTGGCAATCAGGCGCTGGACGGTTTCGTCCACATGGCCGTTTTCGTACAGGCTGGACTCAAGGTAATACTCATCAAACTTCAGGTTGAAGGCCAGTAAGTCCTTGTCCTGTTCGTTACGCAGGTAGGCAACCGCAAAGTTGCGGATGTTGTCGTAATCCTCGACATCACCATTGGCGGTGAACGCGCGGTCATCGGCCTTCACGGTTTCCTTGTTCAGAAACGCCTGGGCAATGTCAGCGATGTAGTCGCCGTTGTAGAAATTCTTGGCCAGCGGGTTTTCGCTGTCGGTTGGCCAGCATTCGTCGCCTGGCTTGAAGCCCTTGGCACGCAATTGCGTGCTCTTGGTCAGCGTGTCGATCTGTACGCCCGCGTCGTTGTAGTAGTACTCGCGGTGCACCTTCCAGCCTTGGGTGGTGTAAAGGTTGCTGATGGCATCGCCAATCGCCGCCTGACGGCCATGGCCCACGTGCAGCGGCCCGGTGGGGTTCGCGGAGACGAACTCCACCACGATCTTCTCGCCACGAGCAGCCTGGTGACCAAATTGGTCCGCCTGGCCCAGCACTTCACGCACAACTTCCTGCTTGGCTGCAGGTTTGAGGCGAATGTTCAAAAAGCCAGGGCCCGCGATCTCGATCGCATCCACCCATTTCTGGAAATCCGGGGTGGACTCCAGCGCGGCCTTGAGCTGTTCACCCAAAGCACGGGGGTTGGCCTTCAGGGGCTTGGCCAGTTGCATGGCTGCCGTGCAGGCGAAGTCGCCATGGGCTGCCACCTTGGGGTTTTCAAACGCAGCGCGCGCACCAGCGCCGGGCGACAATTTTTCGAGCTCAGCAGCCAGGGCCGCGAGCAAATCCTGTTTGACGGAAAGCATCGGGCGATTTTACGTGCCACATCGCTTTGTGCAGATAGACCGGCCAAGCAATGCCATGGGCGTTGTAGCGCCAGTGCTGCAGTCAGCGTGCCTGCACAGTCAAAAATTTATATAAAAACACTTCCAGTGCTTATTTTTATTACATAGAGCGCTATTGTTTTAAAAAAACAATTCACCCCAATTCTGGTCTATGCCCACACACCAACTGCACAATCGCATCCCCATCAACGCTAAGAAAAAGATAGCGACCGCTCTTATTCATATCTAAAACTTGCTGAAGGCCAGCCCCTCTACCGGCTTGCGCATAGGTGATACAAGCCGACTTGGCGCTTACATGCCCCGCGCCCAATACACGGCGACCACAGCAATGACCGGAATAATGTGCGCCTGCACCATGATCCACTGACGTGCTGACTTGATTGCGGCCTCGGCAGGCAGCGCACCCGTGGCATTGAGAGTTTTGAGCCAACGACGAATCGTGAACGTGGGCCGCAGCGATATCAGCGCCGTGATGAAGAACAGCGTCATCTTGACGTGAAACAGCGGTTGCGAGACATACCACGTCAACCCCTTGGCTCCCCAGACAATGCGTGCAATACCGGTAAGCAGCAGCACCAGCGCCGTGATGCCATAAATCATGTCCAACCTGGCCATGCGGCGCACCACCGCCTCATTCATCCACTCGGAGCGGCACAAGGCGGCCTCGCTCGACAGGAAAACCACCAGGGTCAAAATAGCCACTATGTGCAGGCTGGCCAGAAATGCTTCGATAGTCATCGTGCGACACCTTTGCTCCAAAACTCGGGGCGTTCATACTGCCCCTTGAGATAGTCCATCCACAAACGCAGGCGCAATGTCATGTGCTTGCGCTGTGGAAACACCAAGTAAATACCGTTGGGCGGCGCAGCAAAGTCAGCCAAAACCTCAACCAAACGACCTGCGGCAATTTCAGACTCCACCTCCCACGTGCTGCGCCACGCAATACCCCAGCCACCAAGGCACCAGTCGTGCAGCACCTGTCCATCAGAACAATCGAGTGGCCCCGCAGGCTTGAAGTGCACCACCTCTGTGCCGCCATCGCGGCTGGGCAGGCGAAAGGCCCAGCCCCGGGTCTGTGATGCATCGCTGGACAGCGTCAAGCAGCGGTGCTGTGCCAGCTCAGACGGGTGCTTGGGCATGCCATGGCTTTGCAAATACGCGGGTGTGGCCACACACAGGCGCCGGTTGTCAGCCATGCGCACGCTGATCAGGGATGAATCAGGCAAATCTCCCACGCGCACCGCGCAGTCATATCCCTCACCCGCCAGGTCCACTACGCGGTCACTCAGGTTCAGCGAGATCGTCACATCCGGGTGCAAGTCATGGAACAGTGGCACTAGCGATGCCACATGACGGCGACCAAAGCCTGCAGGAGCGGTCAGACGCAAATGTCCCGTCGCCTTGATGCCACCGGCCGAAACACTCGCCTCGGCATTCGATACATCGGCCAGCAAGCGCTGGCAGTCTTCCAGAAAGGCACTGCCTTCGTGCGTCAGGCTGATGCGCCGCGTGGTGCGCACCATGAGTTTGACACCCAGATGAGCTTCCAGCGCATCCAACCGGCGGCCCATGATGGCCGGTGCCACGCCTTCTGCCTTGGCGGCGGCCGTCAAACTGCCGCGGGTGGCAACGGAGACAAATGATTCGAAGGCTTTGAGTTTGTCCATAGTCCCAAAGATTTATGCATCGAATAAATGCTGGCGCTTACTGCATAAGCGTCAGCAGCTATGTTTTTATGGAGCGCGACATCGTTGCGCGTCGATGACAGTGTTGCCCACTTTTGCATAAAAGTCATCAGTTTAGAGATTTTTGCGCGATTTATTAACCCTTAGCTTTGCAATACAGTGGTGTGCGAGGCTGCATCACTTTGAGATGCCACGATTTTTCAATGATCCAAGGGGACCACACCATGACCGCACGCACCCAAGTCCATGGACTGCAAGTTGCCAACGAGCTGCATACCTTCATCAACGAACAGGTTCTGCCCGGCACGGGCGTTGACGCTGCCACCTTCTGGAAGGGTTTTGATGCACTCGTGGCCGATCTGGCCCCCAAGAATGCGGCCCTGCTGGCCGAACGTGACCGCTTGCAGACCGAGCTGGACACCTGGCACACAGCCAATCCCGGCCCCATCACCAACATGGCGGGGTACCAGCAGTTTCTGACGCAAATTGGCTATCTGGTCGAACAACCCAAGGATGCCAAAGCTACCACCGAAAACGTCGACGCCGAGCTGGCCACCATGGCCGGTCCTCAGCTGGTAGTGCCAATTTTGAATGCCCGCTACGCGCTGAACGCAGCGAACGCCCGTTGGGGCTCTTTGTATGACGCGCTGTACGGCACTGATGCCATCAGCGAAGACGGCGGCGCTGAAAAGGGCAAGGGCTACAACCCCATGCGCGGCGCCAAAGTGATTGAGTTTGCGCGCAACTTCTTGGATCAGGCTGCGCCACTGGCTGCAGGCTCGCACAAGGATTCCACTGGCTACAAGGTTGACGGTGGCAAGCTGGTAGTCACCCTGAAAGATGGCAGCACTACGGGTCTGAAACACGCTGACAAGTTCATCGGTTACCAGGGCGATGCAACAGCCCCCACCTCGGTGCTGCTCAAGAACCACGGCTTGCACATCGACATCATCGTCAACCCCGCAACCCCCATCGGCCGGACCGATGCCGCAGGCGTGGCCGATGTGGTGGTGGAAGCCGCTGTGTCCACCATTCTGGATCTGGAAGACTCTGTTGCCGCGGTGGATGCCGAAGACAAGGTGCTGGGCTACAGCAACTGGCTGGGGATTTTGAAGGGCACACTGACCGAATCCTTTGACAAAGGCGGCAAGACACTGACCCGTGGTCTGAACGGCGACCGCAGCTACACCGGCGCCGATGGCCAGCCCGTCAAGCTGCATGGCCGCTCGCTGATGTTCCTGCGCAATGTGGGCCACCTGATGACCAACCCCGCTGTTCTGTGGGGCGCACAAGGCAAAGAAATCCCCGAAGGCATTCTGGATGCCATGGTCACTACCACCATCGCTATCCATGACCTCAAAGGACTGGGTGCCAACGGCATCAAGAACAGCCGCACGGGCAGCGTCTACATCGTCAAGCCAAAGATGCACGGCCCTGTCGAAGTAGCGTTTGCCAATGAGCTGTTTGGCCGCGTCGAGCAGGTGCTGGGCTTGAAAGAAAACACCGTCAAGCTAGGCATCATGGACGAAGAACGCCGCACGTCCGTCAACCTGAAGGCCGCCATTGCCGCCGCCCCTGCGCGCGTGGCGTTCATCAACACTGGCTTCCTGGACCGTACCGGCGATGAGATGCATACCGCCATGCACGCTGGCCCCATGGTGCGCAAGGGCGACATGAAGACCAGCGCCTGGCTGCAAGCCTACGAAAAGAGCAACGTCTTGGTCGGCCTGACCATGGGCCTGCGCGGCCGCGCCCAGATCGGCAAGGGCATGTGGGCCATGCCCGACCTGATGAAGGCCATGCTGGAACAAAAAATTGCCCACCCCAAGGCCGGAGCCAATACCGCCTGGGTGCCTTCGCCCACAGGCGCCACGCTGCATGCGCTGCACTACCACCAGGTCAATGTGGCCGATGTGCAAAAAGAGCTGGAAAAAACCAACGCTGACACCGAACGCGCCAACATCCTGGCTGATCTGCTGCAAATTCCCGTTGCCAAAGACCCCAAGTGGACAGACGCCGAAAAACAGCAAGAGCTGGACAATAATGTGCAAGGCATTCTGGGCTACGTGGTGCGCTGGGTAGACGCTGGTGTGGGTTGCTCCAAAGTGCCTGACATTCACAACGTAGGCCTGATGGAAGACCGTGCCACGCTACGCATCTCCAGCCAGCACATTGCAAACTGGCTGCTGCATGGCATCGTCACCGAACAGCAGGTACGCGAAACCTTCGCCCGCATGGCCACGGTGGTGGATGGCCAGAACGCCAGCGATGCCAGCTACAAGAGCTTGGCCGCCAACCCGAACGGCGCGGCCATGCAAGCCGCACTGGATCTGGTGTTCAAAGGCAAAGAGCAGCCTTCCGGCTACACCGAGCCGCTGCTGCACGCATGGCGCTTGAAAGTAAAGGCTGGCGCTTAAATCAATCCAAGCTGCTGACACCAGCCGTACAAGTGCCAGCAGCAGGTTTGACCTACAACAAAAGACACCTACGGGTGTCTTTTTTTATTGAGAACTACTTTCATTTGAAAGTTGCATGGAAGATTTCTGGTTAAAGTTTCAAGCTCTGCCTCAACGTCACTGCCCCCCATGCGTCTGCTTTTTTCTGCCTCCGCCCTGGCAATTGCCGCCCCCTTGTTTCTGTCTGGCTGTGCCACGGAAAGCTCTCAATCGCTGAGCGTTGCCCAAACACAAGCGGCCACGCGCAGCTACCAAGGGCCCCGCACACCTATCGCAGTGGGTAAATTTGACAACCGTTCCAGCTATTTGCGCGGAGCATTCTCTGATGGTGTCGACCGTCTGGGCAGTCAGGCCAAAACCATTTTGATGGGCCACCTGCAGCAAACCAATCGTTTCACCGTGCTGGACCGTGACAACATGGCTGAAATCAAGCAAGAAGCCACCATTCAAGGAGCCGCACAGCAACTCAAAGGTGCCGACTACGTCGTCACAGGCGATGTGACAGAGTTTGGCCGCAAAGAAACCGGTGACAGACAACTGTTTGGGGTGTTGGGCCGTGGCAAGACGCAAACTGCCTATGCCAAGGTGACGCTGAACATCGTCAACATTCGAACTTCGGAAGTTGTGCGCTCGGTGCAAGGTGCTGGTGAGTACCAGTTGTCCAACCGAGAAATTGTGGGCTTTGGCGGCACTGCCAGCTATGACTCCACCCTCAACGGCAAGGTGTTGGATCTGGCCATCCGCGAAGCGGTTGATCGCCTGGGCGAAGCCGTAGACGCTGGCGCACTCGGCAACCGTTAAGGAGCGCATCCATGTCTTCTCTTTTGATGCGCTCCTGCGTAGCGCTGGGTCTGGTCAGCGCGCTGGCTGCATGTGCTAACGCACCTTCAACGCTGTACAGCTGGAATGGCTACAACGATCACGTCTATAACTACCTGAAAAGCGAAGCATCGCCCGAAGAGCAGGTACTGGCCCTGGAAAAAGGGGCCCAAGAAGCCAGTGCCAAAGGCCGCGCCCTGCCTCCCGGGTACTACGCGCACCTGGGGCTGATGTACTTGAACTCTGGTCGAACCGACCAAGCACTCAGCGCCTGGTCGCAGGAAAAGGCCCACTTTCCAGAGTCCACACCATACATCGACTACCTCATCAACAACATGAAGAAGAACAAGAGCTGATATGGCACGCCTTTCCCTCCCCTTAGCGCTGCGCTGGTTTTTGCTGGGCATCACCGCGGTCTGGCTGACTGGCTGCGCCACCACCACAGCCCCTGGCAAAGACTATTCAGCCTTCCGTGCGGCCAACCCCAGGTCCATCTTGGTACTGCCACCGTTGAACGACTCCCCGGAAATACAAGCCACCGCCAGTGTGCTGTCGCACACCACAGTGCCCCTGGCAGAAGCCGGCTACTACGTAATGCCGGTGACGCTGGTGACCGAAACTTTCCGCCAAAACGGCCTGGAAATTGCGAGCGACATCCATGAAGTGGCGCCTGCCAAACTGCATGAAATCTTTGGTGCCGATACTGCGCTGTACATCAAGGTCGACAAATATGGAGTCAGCTACCAAGTCATCAACAGTGTCGCGGTCGTCAGCGTTGAGGCGCGCCTGGTCGATCTGCGCACCGGAACTAAGCTGTGGACCGGCCAAGCCTACGCGTCAAGCGACGAAGGTGGCAACAACTCTGGCGGTGGCCTGGTCGGTATGCTGGTCACAGCCTTGATCAAGCAGATCGTCAACTCCGTCTCCGATGTGTCGCACCCTGTGGCAGGTGTTGCCACCAACCGGCTCCTGGCGGTTGGCGGACGCGATGGGTTGCTCTACGGCCCACGCTCTCCGAAGTACCTCAAAAACTAAACACTCTTTGGGCTTTTCCATCAGGCACCTTCGGGTGCCTTTTTCATGCATGGACCTGGTGTCACCAGCACTGCCATGACGGTCTCATCCCATGCAAAGCAGATGGTTTTCTCCACGCCTGATTAGCATAGCGACCCATGCGCATCTCTTTCCTCCTTCGTAGCCTGCTTGTCACAGGCCTAGCCAGCTTCACGCTGGGCTGCACCAACCTGCCATCTAACTCTGAGATCAGTGCCGACCAATGGCCCAGCGTGCTGCACCGCGTGACGCCACCCCAAGTCCTGCTTTTGGGTGAGCAACACGATGCGCCCGAGCACCAGCAGTGGCAACACGCCACCGCGCAAAACCTGATTGCCCGCCAGCAACTGGCCGCCATCGTGCTGGAAATGGCAGACCAAGGCCAAGACACCGACAAGCTGCCACGCACAGCCACAGAACAAGAGGTACAGACAGCACTTCAATGGAACGACAAAGGCTGGCCTTGGCAAGCCTATGGCCCGGCGATCATGACCGCTGTACGCGCAGGTATTCCCGTCTTTGGCGGCAACCTGCCACGCGCAAACATGCGCCATGTCATGCAGGACAGCGCTTGGGACAGTCACTTGCCCCCCGCAGCCTGGGAGCAACAACGCCAAGCCATTCGCATCGGTCATTGCGATTTGTTGCCAGAGAACCAAATCACACCCATGGCACGCATTCAATTGGCCAAAGATGCACGCATGGCCCAAACCATTGCGCCGCAAGTGCAGGCTGGGAAAACCGTGCTCTTGATTGCAGGGCGGGGGCACGTATTGCGCAGCATGGGCATTCCCACCTGGCTGCCAGCAGAAATTTCACGCCTGATCGCCATTGGCCAAGCGGGTGGCAAGGCCCAAGCTGATCGCGCTGAGAGTGATTACGTGGTGCGCACACCCGCACTGGCAGACAAAGACCACTGCGCTGATTTGCGCGCTCAATGGGGCCAGTCACCACCAAACAAATAGCTTGTCACGCTAAGCTGGAAAGCGTTAAAAGCACTTTTCATCTAAATTTTTGCTCGCTGTGTGGCGCACTCCATTGGCGGAGTGCCCCTTACACTGCGTGCCATGTCTGCCGAGATCAACATTTCTGTTTGCCCGCTGTGCGGTCAAACCAACCAATGCGCCGTAGCCGCAGGCTTGCCCGCGCAAGACTGCTGGTGCATGCAAACCCGCATCGCGCCACAGATTCTGGAGCGTATTCCTGCCGCACAGCGCCGCCAGTCGTGCGTATGTCCGGCCTGTGGCCAAGGCCTGTCTCCCACAGGCACGCCAAGCTGAATCCAGGCGCGTAGGCTGCAGGCCTCTTGTATTCACTTATTCGCCGAACTATCTATGCCCTTGTTCGCACCATCGCCTTCCAACGTGCTCAAAGACCGATACGGCGAACGCTATCGCTGGCTGCTACTCATGGCTGTGATGGTGGGCACAATCGCCTCCATCGTTCCCTCCACCAGTGTGAATGTGGCAATTCCTGCCATGAGTGCGTACTTTGGTTTGGGGCAAGAGCGAGCCCAATGGATCACCTCAGCCTTCATGGTGGCCTCCACCGTAGCCATGTTGGTCACGCCCTGGTTGCTTGCACGGTTCGGCTATCGCGCCACCTATGCCGGAGCAATCAGTTTGCTGATCGTCGGCGGTATCGCTGGCGGTGTGGCCCAACAGTTTGAGGTACTACTGTTTTCGCGTGTGGCCGAGGGCATTGCCGCAGGCCTCATTCAGCCTATTCCGGCCGTGATCATCCTGCACGCCTTTTTAGCGCATGAACAAGGGCGGGCTGGTGGCGTATTTGGCATGGGCGTCGTGCTGGCCCCCGCGCTTGCGCCAGCGCTGGGTGGCTTGCTGGTGGACTGGATGGGCTGGCGCAGCACCTTTTTCATGGTGGTACCGCCTTGCTTGCTGTCGCTGTGGCTGGCATGGAAATATGTTCCCTCCTCAGCCCCCGGTGGCAGCACCAGCGGCCAAGACAGTGGCAAGCTCGATATGTGGGGTCTGGCTCTGGTCAGTGCGGGCTCCCTCAGTTTGCTCAATGCACTGGTCGCTTTTCACCACAGCCACAGTCAGGCCAGCGTGTTGCTGGCCGTTGCCGTCGCGTCTTTGACGGGCTTCGTGGTATGGCAAAAACATTTGCTGCGCACAGACCAAAAACCGTTGATGGATTTACGCCTCTTCAGTTATCGCCCCTTTGTCATGGGTTGCATCGTGGCCTTCATCTACGGCACGGCCATGTTTGGCTCTACCTATTTACTGCCCGTCTTCATGCAAATGGGGCTGGGGCTTTCTGCCAGCTACGCCGGCAACTTGCTGCTGCCTGCGGGCATTGTGTTGGCCATCACCATTCCGTTAGTGGGGCGCATGGCAGACACCCAGCCCACGCACTGGCTGGTGAGCATTGGCATGTTGCTGCTGGCAGCTTCGTTTGCGTTGATGCTGTGGGCAGGCCCGGGCATGGCTCTGTGGGTACTTGCAGCATTCATCATCGTGGGGCGAATCGGACTGGGCTTCATCTTGCCCAGCCTGAATCTAGGTGCCATGCGGCCACTGGACAAATCACTCATCGCCCAAGGCTCCAGCGCCATCAGTTTTATCCGCATGCTCGGCGGAGCCGTGGGCGTTGGCCTGTGCGGCATCGTGCTGGAGTGGCGCCTGGCAGTGCAAGCGGCCAACCCTGCCATCACGCAGGTACAAGGTCGCATCACAGCGTTTCATGAAAGCTTTGTCATGCTCACCTTGCTGTGTGTACTGGCCTTCGTCGCTGCCACGCAGCTGCGTTCACCACCCCGTAAATCTGCTGCTTAAACCGCAGCATTGCACACAAGCAAGACAAGGCGCGTTAGGCTATATGCCTTTGATTGCTTGAGACGGAATCCGCGCCCATGTGCCAGCTTTTAGGAATGAACTGCAACACCCCCACTGATGTGCGCTTTAGCTTCAGTGGCTTTGCACAACGCGCGGGCAATACCGGGGACCACACTGACGGCTGGGGCATCGCATTCTTTGAAGACAAGGGACTGCGTCTCTTTGTCGACCACGAACGTGCGGTGGACTCCCCAGTCGCTCAGCTGATCCGCCAATACCCCATCAAAAGCAAACACGTCATCGCCCACATTCGCAAAGCCACCCAGGGCGTGGTCAGCCTGCAAAACTGCCACCCGTTTGTGCGTGAGCTGTGGGGCCGCAACTGGGTATTTGCTCACAACGGTGACCTGAAGCACTTCGCGCCCAAGCTGCACACGCACTTTCAGCCCATTGGCTCGACCGACAGTGAATTGGCCTTTTGCTGGATCATGCAAGAACTGTCGAAATCGCACGCCGGAGTGCCCAGCATCGAAGAGCTGACGATCACCCTGCAAGAGCTGGCCAAACGCATCTCGCCACACGGCACCTTCAATTTTCTACTCTCCAACGGCGAGGCACTATGGGCGCACGCCACCACCCAGCTATTCTTTACCGAGCGCTGCCACCCCTTTGCAGCAGCCCATCTGGCAGATGAAGATTTGAGTGTGGATTTTTCCAGCGAAACCACGCCCGATGACAAAGTGGCTGTGATTGTCACCGCACCTTTAACCAAGAACGAATGCTGGACAGCGTTCGAGCAAGGCATAGTCAATGTCTTTGTCGATGGCCGCCTGTACTTGGGGCAGCATCAAGTAACCAAATAAAAAAGGAGCGCCTTGCGCGCTCCTGTATTCGACTTCAGATAGTTATCAGTTTGAACTTCAATAAGAGCGCACGCAGTGCGCTCTTATTTTTTGTAATTTACTTTTGGGCGCTAAGTACGTTTGCCTACCCGCTAAAGCAAAACCCCCTGCCTCTTTCAAGGTCAGGGGGTTGCAGCGGTAAGAGCCTGACGATGACCTACTTTCACACGGGAATCCGCACTATCATCGGCGCAAAGTTGTTTCACGGTCCTGTTCGGGATGGGAAGGAGTGGGACCAACTTGCTATGGTCATCAGGCATAACTGTCTGCCAAGCAGCAACACCTCGGTGCTGCCCAGCTAAAAATTGTGCTTTTACTAAAAACAAAACCCCCTGCCTCTTTCAAGGTCAGGGGGTGTTGCAGCTGTAAGAGC
>ENA-OBLH01000015-OBLH01000015.1-metagenomes-genome-assembly--contig:-NODE-15-length-91357-cov-25.6208_pt1 | contig 91357 bp, 83 predicted proteins | sample MGYA00153382_OBLH01 | MGnify analysis MGYA00153382
ACTCCAAGGTGATCGTGGCGATCAACAAGGATGCGGAAGCGCCGATCTTCTCGGTGGCCGACTATGGCTTGGAGGCTGACTTGTTTGTGGCCATTCCAGAGCTGGTGAAAGCGCTGTAATCTTCGAAACAAAAGGAGGGGCATGCCCCTCCTTTTTTGCATCAGGGGGATGCATGCGTTGAGCGCGGATTCAACATCAATGATCTGACGACAAGGGGGGCGATGACATGCAGGAGACAAGCGGGCGGATGCTCCGTCAATGGATGCTGGCCGTGGCCTGTGTCACCACGGGCACATGGGTGCATGCAGACTGGGTCATTGGGCAAGTAGCGCCACTGACAGGTGCTGCGGCTGTACAGAGCAAGGCCTATGCACAAGGCATGCGCTTGTATTTCAATCAAGTCAATCGCACGGGCGGGGTGCATGGCGAACGCGTGCGTCTGGTCAGTGTTGATGACCGCTCCAGCCCGGAAGATACGGTCAAGCAAACTCAGCGCTTGCTTCAGGAGTCCAAGCCCATCGCGCTGGCTGGCTATTTTGGCAATCGCAATTTGCTGGCCTTGCTGGATAGCAAGGTTCTGGATCAGGCGCAGATCAGCCTGATTGGTTTCCACAGCACGAATGCCCGTGTTCTGAAGGCTCCGCAGCTATTTAGTACCCGTGCGGTACTGCCTGAAGAAATTGAAAAAATTACCAAACATTTGGCTACGCTGGGTTTGACCCGCTTGGCGGTCGTCTATGACGAGCGTGATGACCAGGACGGCAAGGCACTGGAGACGCAGGTCACTGAGATTGCTACGGCTTCAGGTGCCAAGCTGATCCACAGCCGCATGCTCAAGGCAGGTAAAGCGGCGCAAGAAGCGGTGATTGATAGTTTGCAGAAGGCACAGCCCAGCGTGCAGGCCATCATCGTGGTGGCATCCAGCCCGGTGACGGCCGCTTTTGTGGAAACTTACCGTGCTGAAGGTGGGGCTGCACAAATTTATGCCACATCCAGCGCAGACATTGAGCAACTGGCCACCCGGTTGCATGTGGATGTGATGCGCGGCGTCTCGATTGCTCAGGTGGTGCCTAACCCGTACCGTTCCAACAACCGTTTGAACAAAGAGTTTCGCGACGTGGTGAGCAAGCAGCCTGACGGTGAAGCAATACCGGTGAGCTACCCCATGATGGAAGGCTATGTGAATGCCAAGGTGCTGGTGGAAGCCATGCGCCGCACCCAGCCGCTGACCAGTGAAAAACTGGCTGACAGCTTGCGCAATCTCAATGCCGTGGACTTGGGTGGGTACTGGGTCAGTTTTCGCCCAGGCTCTCAATCAGGTTCCAAATTTGTGGATTTAAGCATTGTCAATGCCCAAGGGCGCGTGACGCAATAAACAAGAGATAGCAGCCTGCGTAGGCTAAATAAGGCCACAGCCATTTTTAAATAAAAGAAAGACGAGACATGAGCTACACCGCACCCATCAAAGACATGCTGTTTTGCATGGAGCACTTGGCGGGCCTGACCCAAGTGACGCAAATCCCCGGTTTTGAAGATGCTGGGTTAGAAACCGCGCAAGCCGTGCTGCAAGAAAGCGCCAAGCTGTGTGAAGGCGTGGTGGAGCCACTGAATCTTCAGGGAGACATCAATCCTTCCAGCTTTCAAGACGGAAAAGTGACAACCACACCGGGCTTCAAAGAGGCTTACCAGCAATTCATGGCAGGTGGATGGCAAGGCTTGCAGCACCCGGCGGACTTTGGCGGGCAGGCCTTGCCCAAGACCATTGGTGCTGCGTGCGTGGAAATGCTCAATGCTTCCAACATCAGTTTTGCACTGTGCCCGCTGCTGACGGATGGCGCGATTGAGGCGTTGCTGACGGCGGGCAGTGATGCGCTGAAAGCTACTTATCTTGAAAAGTTAGTGACGGGTGAGTGGACGGGCTCCATGAACTTGACGGAGCCGCAAGCAGGTTCGGATCTGGCCTTGGTGCGCACCAAAGCCGATCCACAGCCCGATGGCACGTACAAGGTATTTGGTACCAAAATTTTCATCACCTACGGCGAGCATGACATGGCGGACAACATCGTCCATCTGGTGCTGGCCAGGGTGTCGGGCGCTCCGGAGGGCGTAAAGGGTATTAGCCTGTTTGTGGTGCCCAAGTTCTTGGTAAACGCTGATGGCAGCCTGGGGGCACGCAATGATGTGCACTGTGTCTCGATTGAGCACAAGATGGGCATCAAGGCATCACCCACAGCAGTACTGCAATACGGGGACAACGGTGGTGCGACTGGCTATCTGGTGGGCGAAGAAAACCGTGGCTTGGAGTACATGTTCATCATGATGAACGCCGCGCGTTATGGCGTGGGTATGCAAGGTATTGGCGTTTCTGACCGTGCCTACCAGCGTGCGGTGCAGTATGCACGCGATCGTGTGCAAAGTCGCCCTGTGGATGGCAGTGTGGCGGGCAGCGCAGCCATCATTCACCACCCCGATGTGCGACGCATGCTGATGACGATGCGTGCCACCACAGAAGCTTGCCGCGCCATGGCCAGTACGGCGGCGGCGGCCTACGATGCAGCCCACCACCATCCAGATGCTCAAGTGCGCCAGGCCAACGCAGAGTTCTATGAATTCATGGTGCCGCTGGTCAAGGGCTTTAGCACGGAGATGAGCTTGGTTGTAACCAGTCTGGGCGTGCAGGTGCACGGAGGCATGGGGTTCATCGAAGAAACCGGTGCTGCCCAGTATTACCGTGATGCCAAGATTTTGACCATCTATGAAGGCACAACAGCTATTCAAGCCAATGATCTAGTGGGCCGCAAGACGGCGCGTGATGGCGGGAAAAATGCCAAAGATATTGCCGCACAGATCGCGAAAACCGAGGCGCAATTGATGGCCAGTGGCACCGAGGCTGCTCAATCCATGGCGCTGCGCTTGAAGGCTGCGCGGCAAGCCTTCTTGGATGTGGTGGACTTTGTGGCGGGCAAGGCCAAGGCATCGCCCAACGCCGTATACGCGGGCAGCGTGCCGTATTTGATGCTGACCGGAAGTTTGGTAGCTGGCTGGCAAATGGGGCGCGCTTTGCTGGTGGCTCAAGAGCAAGCGGCGTTAGGCGTGGATGTGGCTTTTATGCAAGCCAAAGTGGTGACGGCGCAGTTTTATGCCGAGCACATTCTGACCCAAGTGCCAGGCCTGCGCGACAGCGTTTTGGCAGGTGGTGAGAGCGCCTGTGCATTGCCATTGGATGCATTCTGACGCAAGGGTGACAGCCTGAGCCTCGGTGCTGAGCAGATCATGCAAGGTCTGCATTTAAGATGAAAAAAGTGAGCTGCTAGCGCTTTTGAAATAAGCGTTAGCGGTCAATTTTGCTTGTAAATAACAATCACGGAGACTGCTGCATGTCGAAAATTCCTGCGGTGCTACAAAATCTGGCCCTGCCAGTCATTGGTTCGCCCTTGTTCATCATCAGCACCCCAAAGCTGGTCATTGCTCAGTGCAAGGCGGGTATCGTCGGTTCCATGCCTGCGTTGAACGCTCGCCCTGCAGAGCTGCTGGATGACTGGCTGGCTGAAATTACCGAGGAGCTGGCTGCACACAATAAAGCGCACCCTGAAGCGCCTGCAGCTCCTTTTGCCATCAACCAGATCGTCCACAAAAGCAATGACCGCCTAGAGCACGATCTGCAAGTGTGCGCCAAGTACAAAGTGCCACTGATCATTACAAGCTTGGGAGCACGCGAAGATTTGAACCAAGCCGTACACAGCTGGGGCGGTGTGGTGATGCACGACATCATCAACAATAAATTTGCCCACAAGGCGATTGAAAAGGGCGCCGACGGTTTGATTGCTGTGGCGGCTGGGGCAGGCGGTCACGCGGGTGTGAAGAGTCCGTTTGCGCTGATTCAAGAAATTCGCCAATGGTTTGATGGCCCAGTGGCGTTGTCTGGCTCGATTGCATCTGGTGGTGCCGTTTTGGCAGCCCAGGCCATGGGGGCCGACTTTGCGTACATTGGCTCGGCATTCATTGCCACCGAAGAAGCGCGGGCTGAAGAAGCCTACAAGCAAGCAATCGTGGATTGCAACTCGGATGACGTGGTGTATTCCAACCTGTTTACCGGCGTGCATGGCAACTATCTGGCGCCGTCCATTCGTGCTGCGGGCCTGGATCCTGATAATTTGCCGGTCTCAGACCCTAGCGCCATGAACTTTGGCTCTGGACGTACTAAGGCTTGGAAAGACATTTGGGGCTGTGGCCAAGGCATTGGCGCAATTGACAAAATTCAACCGGCTGCTGATTTGGTCGCACGTTTGAAGCGTGAGTATCAAGAAGCTCGACACCGCCTGTTACAAATCGCGTAATTACTTGACGCAAGTCATATAGCACCTTAGGGTGCTTTTTTTATGTCACCGGAGTTTTTCACTGGGTTTTGAATTGCAGTTGTAACTAAGGCTACTTGAATCGTCTAGCATTTACACAAATTTCAGTAAATACTGAAATTTAGAAAACATGCAAAATATTGACACACCTCAGGCAGCTTGTGCTTCGGCACAACACCGGCCCAACAGCGTCCAACCCGGCAGTGGCTGGCTGGTGCTGGCTTCACTGTTGTGGCTGCCGCAAGCTGGGGTGATTGCCTGGGCTGTCCAGTGTTTTGCAGCAGGGCAGGTGCTGGATTATTTGGCCATACAGGTTGCCGCAGTGGCGCTGCTGGGCATTGCGCGTGCTTTGTGTGAAGGCCGTGGGATTCGAGTGACCTATGTGCATGCCCGGGCACAGGTAAGCGGTCTGCGCGCCCAGGCATTGCAGGCGCTGGCGCAAACTTCTCCGATGGATCGCACCCGTCCTGCCTCAGGGCTGGCGGCCAGCGCTCTGGCCGAGCAGGCTGAGGCGATTGTTCCATGGCTTTCTCGCTACCAGCCTGCCATGTGGCGCGTGCGGGTCGTGTCACCCATCATTGTGCTGGCCGTTGCCACTCAGTCATGGCTGGCCGCACTGATCTTGGTGTTCTGCGCACCTCTGATTCCTTTGTTCATGGCCATTGTTGGCTGGCGTGCCAAGGCCGCCAGTGAGGCTCATATGGTGGAGTTGGGCCAGATGAATGCGTTCTTGCTCGACCGTTTGCGCGGGCTGAGCACGTTGCGTGCATTACACGCGGTACCTCACACTGCTAGCCGCCTGCGTGCACAAGCGGAATCATTGCGGGAGCGCACGATGCGTGTGCTGCGCATCGCCTTTTTGTCCTCAGCCGTTTTGGAGTTGTTTTCTGCTTTGGGCGTGGCCATGGTTGCCATGTATGTGGGCTTTCACCTGCTGGGCAATCTGCCATTCGGTGCCTGGGGCTACAAGCTCAGTTTGGGGCAGGCGCTGTGGGTGTTGATGCTGGCGCCCAGTTTTTTTGATCCCCTGCGTGAGTTGTCTGCTGTGTGGCATGACCGTGCTGCAGGGCAGGCTGCCATGGAGGGATTGCAGGCGTTAAGCAAAAAGAATCTGCCTTTGCCTGCTGCGCTGGCTTCAGCCCCTGACACCGTTTCACCAGACGCGATTCGCGTGGATACCTGCAACTTGCTCATCACCGTAGATGGTGAGGCTGCTTTGGCACCTGTGAATTTGCACGTTGCTGCAGGGGAGCATGTGGCGATCTGGGCCCCTAGCGGAGCTGGTAAGTCGGTGTTGCTGGCACAGCTGGCTGGCTTGTTGCCTGTTGCGCCAGAGCAGCTGATGCTGGATGGGCAAAGCTTGGATGCCTCTGATTGGCCTGCAGTACGCGCGCGCACTGCATGGATGGGGCAGCAAGCCCACGTGTTTGCGGGAAGCGTCAGCCGCAATGTGCAGTTGGGCCGCGAGGGCGTCAATGCGCAAGTCGTTGAACATGCACTGACGCAAGCGGGGCTGGATCAGGCCCTGGCCCAGCGCGATGGAAACAGCCTGGGAGAGGGCGGGCAAGGGCTGTCTGGCGGTGAAGCTGTGCGCTTGGCTCTGGCCCGCATGGCCATACATCAGCATGCTGGATTGTGGCTGGTGGATGAGCCCACTGCCCATCTTGACCCCGCAACGGCCCTGCAGGTGATGCACAGCCTGCGCCGCATGGCAAAGGGAAAAACTTTGATCGTAGCCACGCATGATGCGGCCTTGGCCGCGCTGATGGACCGCACCATCTACTTAGAAGCAGCAATGCCAAAGGTGGTTGCATGATGCCCCACACCCGATTGCGTGATGTCGCTCGCCAGCTCAGCGCCATGGCTCCTCGGCGCTGGTGGCTGGGAGGTGCGGTGATGGCTTCATTGACCGTGCTGATGGGCATGGCCTTGCTGGGGCTGTCTGGCTGGTTTATTGCCGCCACGGCGCTGGCAGGCTTGGTGCCGGCAACGGCCTTGGTGTTTGATGTTTTCATGCCTTCAGCAGGTATTCGCTTGCTGGCCATGGGCCGGACAGCATCGCGTTATGGCGAACGTGTGGTCACCCATGAAGCCACCTTGGCCGTGTTGGCGGCCTTGCGCGAGAAACTGTTTGTAGGCTGGGCACAACCTGATGCTGCACGCTTGCTGCAATTGCGCCCTGCGCGTTTGCTGCAGCGCTTGACGTCGGATGTGGATGCGCTGGATAGCCTGTATCTGCGCATGATTGTTCCGGCGGTTGCCGCCTGTGGTGCCGCCTTGCTGGCGGGTGTGGTACTGGGTGCTTTGCATTGGTGGCTGGGGCTGGCCGTACTGGCTTGGCTGTTGCTTGCCGGTGGTTGGCTCACCGCTTGGTTGGCGCGCCGCAGTACGGTGCCGGCTGTGCAGCGTGCAGTGGCACTGGAGCGTTTGCGTGCAGACGCGGTGGATATGGTGGCAGGTCAGACGGAATTGCTGATGGCTGGCCGTTTGGCCGCGCAATGTGCGCGTGTGCAGCAATGTGATGCCCGTGTGGCACAGGCTGACCACCAGCTCAACCGTCTGGATGCCAAGGCCGCTGCTGGCTTTGGCGTGGCTGGAGCGGTGGCCTTGGCAGGAGTGCTGGCTGCGGCAGGCTACCTCGTGCATGCACAAGTGATTGGAGCACCTGGTGCGGCTTTGGCACTGCTGGTGGCCTTGCCCGCCATGGAGCCTTTTGCTGCGCTGCGCCGAGGCGCTCTGGAAGCCGGTCGCACGCGTTTGGCGGCCCGCCGTCTGGGTGCTCGCATGCAGCAAGACGTACAGGAAACACGCTTGCCTGCACCACGGTCAGGCCTGGCCTTTGAACTGCAAGATGCGGTGGTCCAGCATGCAGACGGTGTGCTGCCTGCAGTCAATGGCGTTCACTTGCAAGTACACCAAGCAGAGCGCGTGGCCTTGATTGGTGCGAGCGGAGCGGGCAAGTCCACCGTCATGGCAGTGCTGGCAGGCGAACAGGCATTGACCCGGGGCACAGTGGCTGCTTTGTCCTGCGTGTGGCTGACCCAGCGTGTCGCACTGTTCCAAGACAGCGTGCGCGACAACCTGCGTCTGGCGGCACCTCAGGCCGATGACGCTGCGCTGTGGACTGCGCTGGAAGATGCGGGTCTGGCGACCGATGTGCGTGCTATGCCTTTGGGGCTGGACAGCATGCTCGGTGAGGGGGGCTTGGGCTTGTCGGGTGGCCAGGCTCGCCGTTTGGGGCTGGCGCGTTTGCTACTGGCCCAGCAGCAGGCATGGCTGCTGGATGAGCCTACCGAAGCACTGGATGCCCCGACCGCTCACGATGTATTGCTGCGTTTGATGGCGCGCGCGCAAGGCCACACGGTGGTGATGTGCACGCATTTGCAACGTGAGGCGGCATTGGCTGACCGGCTGATCTGGCTGGAAGCGGGTGTCGTGCAAGCACAGGCGCGCCGTGGAGATACGGCGTTTGACTCATTGCTACAGCGCTTGCGACCGGATTGAAAGTTTGCACCGTTTTTGTTTGGATGCATGGGCAGGTTGGCTGCCTTAGTAGCACCCCTTGAGGACCCTAGAAAGGACAACACCATGGACCTCGATATTGTCGACTTATCGCGGCTGCAGTTTGCGATAACGGCGCTCTACCACTTCTTGTTTGTGCCGCTGACCATCGGTCTGGCGGTGCTCGTGGCCATCATGGAGACCGTCTATGTGATGACGGGGCGCACCATCTGGCGCGACATGACCAAGTTCTGGGGGGTATTGTTTGGCATTAACTTTGCCATGGGCGTAGCCACGGGTGTGGTCATGGAGTTTCAGTTCGGTATGAACTGGAGCTACTACAGCCACTATGTGGGCGATATCTTTGGCGCACCGCTTGCGATTGAGGGGCTGATGGCCTTCTTCTTGGAAGCTACCTTTGTGGGCCTGTTCTTTTTTGGCTGGGATCGCATGACCAAGGTGCAGCACTTGGTGGTGACGTGGCTGGTAGCCATTGGCTCCAACTTCTCGGCGTTGTGGATTCTGATTGCCAACGGCTGGATGCAAAACCCTGTGGGTGCAGCCTTCAACCCGCAAACCATGCGCATGGAAGTGAATGACTTCTTTGCCGTGTTGACCAACCCGGTGGCACAGGCCAAGTTTGTGCACACCGTATCGGCTGGCTACACCGTGGCGTCGATTTTTGTATTGGGCATCTCGGCTTGGTATCTGCTTAAAGGGCGGCACGTGGCCCTGGCCAAGCGTTCTATGACTGTGGCGGCATCGTTTGGTCTGGCCGCTTCACTGTCCGTGGTGGTGCTAGGCGATGAGAGTGGTTATTTGTCGTCAGAGCATCAGAAGATGAAGCTGGCGGCCATTGAAGCCATGTGGGAAACCGAGCCTGCACCTGCCGCTTTTACCTTGGTGGGCATTCCGGACAGCGCCGCACGTGAAACGCACTACGCCGTACACATTCCATGGGTGATGGGCCTGATTGGTACGCGCTCGCTGGATACTGAAATTCCGGGTATTAACGATCTGGTGCTGCGCGCACAAGACCGTATTACCTCGGGCATCAAGGCGTACGACGCACTGCAAACCATCCGCAGCTTCAAAAAACAGGCGGACGTGCCCGCCGATGTGGTGACCACCTTTGAAGACCATGGTGCCAACCTCGGCTATGCACTGCTTTTGATGCGCTACACCGAGGACCCGCGCAAGGCCACGCAAGCGCAGATCCAGCAAGCTGCGCAAGATACCGTTCCACCCGTGGGGCCGCTGTTCTGGAGCTTCCGCATCATGGTGGCACTGGGCATGTTCTTCATCGCGTTGACTGCAACGTTCTTTGTGCTGTCTGCGTGTCGCAAGCTGGATGCTTATCCGTGGTTGCTCAAAGTGGCGGTGATGGCCATTCCGTTGCCGTGGATTGCGGCTGAATGTGGCTGGATCGTTGCGGAGCTGGGCCGTCAGCCCTGGATCATTGAAGGCGTGCTGCCCACGGCCATGGCAGTTTCCAACCTGGGGGCTGGCACGGTGCTGATGACGATCATCATGTTTGTGGCCATTTACACCGTCATGTTCGGTATCGAAATGGTATTGATGCGCAAGGCTATCTTGACGGGACCCTCCGAAGAGAGCGAACCCCACCTCAGCGCGTACGCGAAGAAATTCGTGAATGCCTACAGCGGCAAGTAACCGAAGGAGTCACATACCATGATCTTGCATGAACTTTTGGGCTATGACGTTTTGCGCGTCATCTGGTGGCTGCTGCTGGGCGTTTTGCTCGTGTGCTTTGCAGTCACTGACGGTTTCGATCTGGGCGCAGCAGCCTTGCTGCGTGTCACGGGCAAAACCGATGTAGAGCGCCGTGTGGTGATCAACACCATCGGCCCTATCTGGGAAGGCAACCAAGTGTGGTTAATTTTGGGCGGTGGCGCTATTTTTGCGGCCTGGCCTCAGCTGTACGCCATCTCGTTTTCTGGCTTTTACATGGCCATGTTTGCTGCGCTGGTCTGCTTGATCTTGCGGCCTGTGGCTTTCAAGTTCCGCAGCAAGCGCGAAGGGACGGCTTGGCGCAATGGCTGGGACTGGGTGCTGTGCCTGTGCGGTTGGGGCCCTGCACTGGTCTTTGGTGTGGCCATGGGCAATGTGCTGATGGGCGTGCCTTTCCGTCTGGCTGACGACATGCGCATCTACTACGACGGCAGCTTCTTTGCGCTGTTTTCGCCCTTTGCTGTGCTGTGCGGTCTGGTCTCGCTGACGATGCTGCTCATGCACGGTGCGGCGTGGCTGGTTTTCAAGACCGAAGGCGTTGTGCAGGCGCGTGCCACTCGCTGGGGTATGGGCGCTGCCATTTTGACCACGGTGCTGTATGCCGTTGCTGGTGTCTGGCTGGCCAAGTTAAGCGGCTACACGCTGACTGAGGCCATGAGCACGACAGGCCCCTCCAATCCACTGCTCAAGTCAGCGGGTCTGGGGCAGGGCGCCTGGATGGCCAATTACGCCAAGCAGCCGTTGCTGTGGATCGTGCCCGCACTGGGTGTGTTCATGCCTTTGCTGGCTGCCTTGGGGATGAAGCTGCGTCGTGAGTGGCTGGGCCTGCTCAGCAGTGGTCTGGCCGTTGCTGGCATTGTGCTGAGTGTGGGCGTCTCTATGTTCCCCTTCATCCTGCCTTCATCGGTCAACCCGCAGTTCAGTCTGATGGTGTGGGACGCATCGTCCAGCCACCTGACGCTGTTCATCATGCTGGTGTGCGCCATCATCTTCTTGCCCCTCATCCTGGCCTATACCAGCTGGGTCTACAGCATCATGCGTGGCAAGGTAGACCCCGATGAAATTGCACAAGGCAAAGGTCATGCTTATTAAAAAGAGAGCATCTGACGCTTGTTAAACAGCGTTTTACAAATGTTTTCACATTGAAAACAAGTAATAAAAAGAGCTAGTAGCTATCAAAAATTGAATTTTGAAAGGAAGATGCAATGTGGTATTTCTCTTGGATTTTGGGCTTGCCACTGGCTGCCGCCTTCGCTGTGCTGAACGCCATGTGGTTTGAATTGATGGATGACGAAGCCACCCGCAAGCAATTGCTGGAAAAGGCCAAAAACTAAAAATACCAGGTACCGGCATCTCCGGTTGAGGCCTGAAGTAACCCGCTGCTGTTCAAGGCCGCGGGTTTTTTTGTGCGTACATGCCCGCTAGGATGGAGGCAGCGGAATGCTTGACGGTATGCATTCCGCACAGCAAGGAGCGCCATGACTGAGCAAGATTTACGTCCACCCAAGCAGCAACGCATGCGTGAACAGACTTCAAGCAACGGGACCACCAAGTGGTTGCTGATTGTTTTAGCAATTGCGGCGGCGGGCTACGCAGCCTGGTATGCCAGAGAGTACTGGGCTGCCAAAAGCAGGGCTGCAACGCCGGCTCTGGAAGCACCCATTTCAACCCCGGCGGCCCCCGCCGCACCAGTAGTGCCAGAGCCTGCTGCGGCGCAGCCATCTGCACCATTGCCAGCGTCGCAAGACGCAGCACCGCTGCACCCCTTGCCTGCCACCACCGCAGATGCGATACCCGCCGATGACGCGCAGGCGCTGGACCGCATGGCCAAAGACTGGCTGGGCAGCCGCGCCTTGAAGTTTTTGGTGACGCCAGGGCTGGCACACCATATTGTTGCCACCATCGACAACCTGCCGCGTGGCCATGCCGCACCACGGTTGTGGCCGGTATACCCCGTTGGCGGGCAGATGCAGCTCACGCAAGGTACCCAAGGCATGCACATTGCCAGCACCAACAGCGCACGCTACGACGCCGTGGTGGGCTTTGTGACCAGCATTGAGCCTGCCCAAGCCGCAGCATGGTATCGCCAAGCCTACCCGCTATTGCAGCAAACCTATGAGGGCTTGGGCTACCCCGGCCAATACTTCAATGACCGGCTGGTGGCCGTGATCGACCACTTGCTGCAAACACCTGAGCCACAAGAACCTATTGCTGTGCAACTGGTGCAGGTGCAGGGCCAAGTTCCGTCTCAGCAACCATGGCTGCGCTATGAATATGCAGACCCCAAGCTGCAGTCGCTGTCTTCAGGGAAAAAAATACTGCTGCGTCTGGGGGCCACACACCGCCAACGTATACAAACCTATTTGCAGGCCTTGCGGGCACAGATCGCTGCATAAAAAAAAGCCTGCATACGCAGGCTTTTTTTATCTGGCACTTGTGCCAGCAGTGCGTCCAGTCAAGCCGCTCTATTAGCTCTCTTTGTCTTCTGCGATATTTTTGTTTTTGTCACCGCCGCCCAGCAAGCGGTCTTTGAAGTCCAGCACCCGAGTTACCGCAGCCCCCATGCCCATGAGCTGCATGGCGGTTTCGGGTTTGAGGCGCTGCACATCGTCAAACCAGGTCATCAGCTTTTCAATCAGCACATACATCTCTTCAATGCGTTGCTGCGCGTAGCGTTCATCGTCGGTCGAAACCTCTTCCAGCAAAGCAGAGCGCAGCATGGACTGCGTAGGCTCAATTTCTCGGCGGCGACGCTCTTCGGCCAAGCGGCGAAAGATTTCCCATACATCTTGCGGTGCTTCAAAGTACTCACGACGGTCACCAGCATGGTGGCGCAGGTTGACCAAGCGCCACGACTGCAATTCCTTCAAACCCATGCTCACGTTGGAGCGAGAGAACTCCAGCGTTTCCGCAATCTCTTCTGCATTGAGCGCACGGGGTGACAAATACAGCAGCGCGTAGATTTGGCCCACGGTGCGGTTGATGCCCCAACGGCTACCCATCTCGCCAAAGTGCGAGACGAACTGCCGGTTCAATGGAGGGAGTGGGATGTTTTGTGTCATAGCCGCATTGTGCCTAGGAATGCCTGTATTCCTGCAATTGCTGAATTTACCGATATCCGTGTGTATGGGCTATTTCGCAACGCGGTACGAGTATGAGATTCGCGGTTTAGCGATGCAACTGGCCAGCGTTTTCAGGCTGGTAGGTAATCGCATCGACCTTGACTGTGACGGGTTTGCCCGTGGGGCTGGGCAGCTCAAACACATCGCCCACGCGCAGTCCGAGCAAAGCTGTGCCCACTGGTGCAAATACCGAGACTTTGTCAGGGCTGCCATCTGCTTCCTTGGGGTACACCAAGGTCAGGGTTTGGGTCTTGTCACTTTCCTGCAGCGTAAAACGCACGGTGGAATTCATGGTGACCACGTTGGCAGGCATTTCCTGTGGGTCCAGTACGTCAGCGCGGTTCAGTTCCGCTTCCAGCGCGCTGCGGCCCGGAAAGTTGCTGGGCAACTTTTCAATGAGGTTTTCAAGGCGGTCCATGTCCAGTGAGGACAGGGTGATCGCGGGTTTGTTGTTGTCCATATGCGGCTTCTTTGCGAAGGTGTGGAGCAAACCGTGTGTCAAAACTCAGATGTCTACACGGAGAACGGCCCCGACAACGGCGGTTGCCAGGGCCAGCGTGTTTGCACATTTTTGGTGCGTTGCAGTCATTGTGGCGGCCTACTTAATAAAAGCAAGCATTCCACATGCTATTGGTACGAATCAGTGGGGCTTTAGCCGGCTTTCACCGCATCAACCAGCTTTTGTGCACAGAGACTCGCTTGTGTTGCATCGCGCGCTTCAACCATGACCCGCAGCAATGGCTCGGTACCGCTGGCACGGATCAGGACACGCCCCGTCTCGCCAAGTAGTTGCTCCACCTCCACCTGCGTTTGTGCAAGCAGGCGATTGCTTTTCCAATCTTGGTCAGGAGCCAGGCGGACATTGATCAGCACCTGGGGAAAGAGCGTAAGTGTGGACAGTTGTGCCGCCAGCGTCTTGCCACTGCGAACACAGCTTTGCAGCACTTGCAGCGCGCTGACAATGCCATCACCTGTGGTGTGCTTGTCCAGAGCGAGCAGATGGCCAGAGCCTTCGCCACCAATTTGCCAGCCTCTGGCGTTCAGGGCTTCCAGCACGTAGCGATCACCGACCTTGGCGCGCACAAATTCCACGCCTTGCTGCTTGAGGGCTACCTCGACCGCCATATTGGTCATCAGTGTGCCTACTGCGCCAGGGGTTGACTCGCCACGCTGCAGCCTGTCTTGGACCATGAGGTACATCAGCTCGTCACCGTTATAGATACGGCCTGCGCCATCCACCATGAGCAGGCGATCAGCGTCACCATCCAAAGCGATGCCGTATTGGGCATGGTTGGCGCGCACAGCCAGTGCAAGTGTTTCTGGATGGGTAGCACCCACACCATCATTGATGTTCAATCCATCGGGTTCACAGCCAATTTCAATGACTTCTGCCCCCAGTTCGTGAAAAACTTTGGGGGCAATATGGTAGGCGGCACCATGGGCGGCATCCACCACAATGCGCAGCCCATGCAGCGACAGATTGCTGTCGAATGTGCTTTTGCAAAACTCGATGTAACGGCCTGCTGCATCATCGAGGCGGCGGGTTTTACCGAGTGCAGCCGAGTCGCTCCACTGAGGTGCTTCTTCTAAAGCGGCCTCAACGGCTTCCTCCCACGCATCATCAAGCTTGGTGCCTTGCGCACTGAAAAACTTGATGCCGTTGTCGTAGAAAGGGTTGTGGCTGGCACTGATCACAACGCCCAGACTTGCGCGCTGGGTACGTGTCAGGTAGGCCACGCCGGGTGTGGGCAATGGGCCAAGCAAAATGACATCCACGCCAGCAGCGTTAAAGCCAGCCTCCAAGGCTGCTTCCAGCATGTATCCAGAAATGCGGGTGTCTTTGCCGATAAGAACGGTAGGGCGTTCCTGGGTCTTTTTAAGCACACGGCCCACTGCGTGCGCCAAGCGCAGCGCGAAGTCGGGATTGATAACGGATTGCCCCACTTTGCCACGGATGCCATCCGTGCCGAAATACTTGCGAGCCATTGTGATGTTCCTTGTTATGGGTGCTGGCGTTGTTGATCGTGCATGGCCTGCCATACCGACAAAGCAGCCTTGGTATCTGCCACATCATGCACGCGCACAATGCGGGCGCCACGCTCTACGGCCAGCAAAGCTGCAGTCACGCTCGGAACCATGCGTTGCTCAACAGGTAATCCGCTGACCTGGCCCAAAGAGCCTTTGCGTGACCAGCCAGCCAAAAGCGGAAAGTCTAGTGCGAGCAGTTCTGTCTGGCGAGCAAGTAAAGCAAAATTTTGTGCCACGCTTTTGCCAAAGCCAATGCCGTAATCCCAAACAATGCGGTCACGGGATACGCCGCGAGCCATCAGTGCTTGAGAGGCATCGCGTAAAAAATCAAACACTTGCGGCACAGCATCGCCTTGCATATGGTCAAGGTGCATGCTTTGTGGTGTTTGGTGCATATGCATGATGCAAACCCCACACAGGGGGTGACCGGCCACAACGTCTTGAGCGCCGGGTTGCCGCAGCCCCCATACATCGTTGATGATGTCCGCACCCAGATCCAAGACCGCCTGCATCACCCGAGGTTTGTAGGTGTCCACAGAGATGGCAACGCCCAGCTTGACCGCTTCTTTGACGAGGGGCAGCACACGCCGAATTTCTTCATCTTCTGGCACAGCGGGTGAGCCGGGGCGGGTAGATTCACCGCCGATATCCAAAATGTCGGCACCCTCTTTGACCAGCTTTTCTGCATGGCGCAGAGCATCGAGGTCTCGGTGTTTGCCTCCATCAGAAAATGAGTCCGGGGTGTTGTTCACAATGCCCATGATCAAGGGGCTGTGCAGATCCAGTAAAAAACGCGTGGTTTGCCATTGCGCCATAGCGAACTCCAACTAATGATGGCCATGAAAAACGGGGCACATGGCCCCGTTGTTTGGTATGTACTGCTTTATGCCGCAGTAGGCGATGGGTCAGTATCTACAGCAGGAGTGCCGCCACCCGAAGAGTTGCTGTCGTCGCTGGACTTAGCAGTGCGAGGCACCCAATCCTTGGGCGGACGAGGCTCCTTGCCAGCAAAAATGTCATCCAGCTGTTCCATGTCGATGGTTTCCCACTCGAGCATGGCCTTGGCCATGGCATGCATTTTGTCTTGATTGTCTTCAATCAGCTTGCGGGCCAGTGCGTATTGCTCATCAAGAATACGGCGCACTTCGTTGTCGACCTTTTGCATGGTGGACTCAGACAGGCTTGTGCCCTTGCTGAAGGTGCGCCCCAGGAATGGCTCACCTTCTTGCTCTGAATACACCATGGTGCCCAGCGCATCGCTCATGCCGTAACGCGTCACCATATCGCGGGCAATCTGGGTGGCACGCTCGAAGTCATTGGATGCACCAGTTGTCATCTGGTTCATAAACACTTCTTCAGCAATACGGCCACCAAACAGCATGGCAATTTGGTTGAGCATGAACTCCTTGTCGTAGGAGTAGCGGTCCTTCTCAGGCAGGCTCATGGTCACACCCAGTGCACGGCCGCGCGGGATGATCGTGACTTTGTGCACAGGGTCGCACTTGGGCAGCAAGCGGCCAATCAAGGCGTGGCCTGCTTCGTGGTAGGCCGTATTGCGGCGCTCTTCCTCGGGCATGACCATGCTCTTGCGCTCGGGGCCCATGATGATCTTGTCCTTGGCCTTTTCAAAGTCCTGCATTTCAACGGTGCGCGCGTTGCGGCGGGCGGCCATCAACGCGGCTTCGTTGCACAGGTTGGCCAGATCAGCGCCCGACATGCCGGGTGTGCCACGGGCAATGATGGATGGATTCACGTCTTGACCGGCGGGAATCTTGCGCATGTGCACGTTCAGAATCTGCTCACGGCCACGAATGTCGGGCAGTGTGACATACACCTGGCGGTCAAAACGACCGGGGCGCAGCAAAGCAGCATCCAAAATATCAGGACGGTTGGTAGCCGCCACGACGATCACGCCGAGGTTGGTCTCAAAACCGTCCATCTCAACCAGCATCTGGTTGAGCGTTTGTTCGCGCTCGTCATTGCCGCCGCCCATGCCAGCACCACGCTGACGGCCCACGGCATCAATTTCATCGATGAAGATGATGCAAGGAGCGTTTTTCTTGGCGTTCTCGAACATGTCGCGCACACGTGCTGCACCGACACCCACGAACATTTCGACAAAGTCTGAACCAGAAATCGAGAAGAAAGGCACCTTGGCCTCACCAGCGATCGATTTGGCCAGCAGTGTTTTACCTGTGCCAGGAGGGCCCACCAGCAGCAAACCACGTGGAATGCGACCGCCCAGTTTCTGGAACTTGTTGGGGTCTTTCAGAAAGTCGACGACTTCCTTGACCTCTTCCTTGGCTTCATCGCAGCCAGCAACATCGGCAAAAGTGACGGTGTTGCTGTTTTCATCCAGCATGCGGGCTTTGCTTTTGCCGAAGCTGAATGCTCCGCCCTTGCCTCCGCCTTGCATCTGGCGCATGAAGTACACCCACACGCCTACCAGCAGCAGCATGGGGCCCCAACTGATCAGCAAGCTCATCAGCAGCGAACCTTCTTCGCGTGGTTTGACATCAAATTTGACGTCGTTGGCGATCAAATCACCGACCAGACCACGGTCCAAATAGGTTGCGGTAGTGCGGATACGGCGATCGTCGGTGGTTAGCGCAACGATTTCAGTGCCGCCTTGGCCTTCCTGAATGGTGGCGCTCTTGATGCGGTTGTTGCGCACCTCGGCCAGGAATTCCGAATAGCCGACTTGGCCAGCGCTAGCACTGCCACGGGTATCAAATTGCTTAAATACCGTAAACAGCACCATGGCGATGACCAGCCAGACGGCGATTTTTGAAAACCACTGATTGTTCAAGCGGGGCTCCAGAGGAAAAAAGGAGAAATACATTCACATGGGAACGCTATGTACCCATATGAGGTTCATTTTAGGTCTTTCAAGCGGCAGTGCCGAAGCCTTATTCCTGTCAAGGCGATGGATTACAAGGGTTTTCAGAAGAAAAGAGCCTTGCAGCCTTGTGTCTGTGCCTATTTAAGACCAATACCAATCAAGAAAGTCTCCGAGGATTTATCCCGCGATGACTTGGGCTTAAGCGGTTTGACCAGCTTGAAGTGCGTACGGAAAAGCTTGATCAAATCGTCATAACCGGGGCCGTGAAATACTTTGGCAACCAAAGCACCTTCTGGCTTGAGGTGGTTGATCGCGAAATCCACTGCCAGTTCAATCAAAAGCTCTACGCGGGCACCATCGGTGGTGCTGTTGCCAGACAGGTTGGGAGCCATGTCAGAGACCACCAGATCCACAGGACGCTCCTGCACGACTTCTTGCAACTGTGCCAGTACGGACTCTTCCCGGAAGTCTCCCTGGATGAAGTGCACGCCCTCAATGGGTTCCATGGGCAGTAAATCCAGCGCGATGATGGTGCCGTTAAGTGCGCCCACTGCTGCACCCGTGGGGGACAGGCGACGGCGTACATACTGGCTCCAGGCACCGGGCGTGGAGCCCAGATCCACTACGACGTGGCCGGGGCGAATGAGCTTGAATGTTTCGTCAATCTCCTTGAGCTTGTAGGCGGCACGAGCGCGGTAACCATCCTTTTGTGCGGCTTGCACATAAGGGTCATTCAAGTGGGCATTGAGCCAATTCTTGTTGAGCTTCTTGCTTTTCGATTTGATATTCATCGCAAATTTCTTCCTGCCTCGATAATACGGGCATGCCCCAAATTGATTTAACTCCCGCTGAGCGCCGGGAACACCGCGCCAACGCCCACCACCTGGACCCCGTGGTCATGATTGGTGGTGACGGCCTTACACCCGCCGTCCAGAAGGAAATTGACGGCGCACTGAACGCGCACGGCCTGATCAAGGTGCGTGTGTTCGGCGACGATCGTGCTGCCCGGGAGCAGGTTTACCTGCAACTGTGCGACGAGCTCAATGCCGCCCCCATCCAACACATCGGCAAGCTGCTGGTGCTGTGGCGCCCAATCCCTGAAAAGGAAAAGGCTTTTGACGATGACCGCATGGCAGGTCCACGCGACATCAAGCTGCTGAAGTTCGGCCGAGCCGGCAGCAAGCCTGAAGTCAAGCAAATCCGTGTGCTGGGTAACCAGCGTCTGACCCAAGGCGGCTTGGTCAAGCGTGCCAAGAAGAGTGGCCCTAAGTCGGCAAAAAAAGGCCACTAAGCATCCAGACTTCACTTCAGCATGACCACCACAACTTCCACAACATCTGAGCGCCACATCCTTTGCATGAAATGGGGTACCAAGTACGGACCGGAATACGTTAACCGGTTGTACGCCATGGTGCGCCGCCATCTCAGTGGTGATTTTCGCTTTGTCTGCCTGACCGACAACGCTGAAGGGATACGTTCAGAGGTGCAGTGTCTGCCCATTCCTTCGCTGGACCTGCCTGCAGGCATTCCTGAGCGTGGCTGGACCAAGCTGACAACGTTCTCCAAAGACCTGCATGGTCTGAAGGGTACTGCGCTGTTTTTGGATGTGGACGTGGTGATTACTGGGTCGCTGGATGACTTTTTCACCTATCCGGGTGAATTTCTCATCATTCACGATCACAAGCGACCATGGCGCGTCACGGGTAACTCTTCCGTGTACCGCTTTGAGCTGGGCGCGCACCCGGATGTGTTGGAGTACTTTCGACGCCACTTTGATGAAATTCGCAAAGAGTTTCGCAATGAGCAGGCGTATTTGTCGGATGCCATACACAAGCAAGGCAAGCTCAAATACTGGCCTGAGGAGTGGTGCCCCAGCTTCAAATACCACTGTATTCCGAGATGGCCGACGAATTTCTGGAAGCCTCCTTTTGTGCCTGACAACGCGCGCATTGTGATTTTTCATGGTGAATGCAATCCACCGGATGCACTGGCGGGCAGGCGCAATCGTCGTTTTCGTTTCATCAAGCCTGCAACGTGGGTGGCTGAACACTGGCGTGAATAATTTTTAGTTTGTTAGAAAGTCAAAGGCCTCGACCAATGTCGAGGCCTTTTTGTTGATTCATTCATCCAAAAACACGCACGGTGTCTGTGCAAGGAAAATAGGGCCATGGACTCCAAAGAACAACCACGCAACCCATTACATGGCCTGACGCTCGAGCGCATGCTGACCGACTTGGTGGACTACTACGGCTGGGCAGAACTGGGCGAGCGCATCCCTGTGCGCTGCTTTAATGCCGACCCCAGCATGTCGTCAAGCCTGCGTTTTCTGCGCAAAACGCAGTGGGCGCGCGAGAAGGTGGAGCAGCTGTATCTCTACACGCTGCGCAAAACGCAGCGCTAGTGTGGTGCCTTGCGGCTGCAATGCCATTAGCTGTCGCTTGGTCTCTTGCTGTGTAAGTCAATGAGTTTGCGAGAATTTGCGCCTCTTATTTGGCGCTTTGCATGCAGGACGACGCTTTGTTCACCGCTTTCCAATACCAAGCTATTTGTGACAGTTTGCCGGACCCTACTTTCATCTTGACCGAGTCGGGGCGCTACGTGGCAGTACTGGGCGGAAAAGACAAGCGCTACTACCACGACGGTAGCTCCTTGGTGGGCCGCCGGATTGCGGACGTGCTTGCGCCGGCTAAAACGGCATGGTTTGAGCAGCAAATTCAACGCGCGCTCACCGGCCAGCAAATGCTGGTGGTGGAGTACGAGCTGAGCGCCCACGATGTTTTAGGCTTGCCGACAGAAGGCCCCGAGGAGCGTATTTGGTTTGAAGGCCGCATCAGTGCGCTGGAGCAGCTGTATGACGGTGAGAAAGCCGTCTTATGGGTGGCCAGCAACATCACGGCCAGTAAAGAGCTGCAGCAGCAATTGCAATTGCATGCCTTGAGCGATGAACTGACGGGTTTGCACAATCGCCGGCGCTTTATGCAGGCTCTGGATGCCGCCTACGCAGGTTTTACGCGCCATGCGCGGCCCGCTTGCCTGCTGTGCTTTGATGTGGACCACTTTAAAACCATCAACGACGGACAGGGCCACCCTGTGGGCGACCAGGCGCTGAGAGACTTGGCGCAAGCGGTGCAGCAGCTCGCTGAGGACGATTATCTGGTTTGCCGCCTGGGTGGTGATGAGTTTGCCGTTCTGTGCCAAGAGCGCAGCATGGCGCAGGTCATGGCATTTGCACAGCAGTTGCTGATACGGGGGCGCCAAGCGCTGGCAAGCTATGCCGCAGGCGGCAAGGCACCTTCGCTGAGCATCGGGCTGGCGCACTTCACCGCCTCAGACACCAGTATGGAAGACATCATGCGCCGGGCTGATCAGGCTGTGTATATCTCCAAGGTGCAGGGTGGGCACCAGCTCAGTACATCAGAGCACTGCCTGGGCTAAAGCACATGCGCTGCCTTGTCTTGAATGCATCCCTGGCACCTGTCCTCTTGATGGCTGTGCGCCAGTGATGCTCGCCATGCTCTGCCAAGGGCAGTACAGCCCATAGCAGGCAGCGCATGTGTGCTGCGCTTACTGACCCAGTTGCTGCGCGTGGTGGCGCAGGTGGTCATCCATGAAGGTTTGAATGAAGTAGTAGCCGTGGTCATATCCTGCTTGCTGGCGCAGTACCAAGGGCTGGCCGACTTTGGCGCAGGCCGCTTCAAAGGCTTCGGGCAGTAATTGCTTTTCGTGCAGGAATTTGTCGGCCATGCCTTGGTCAATCAGGATGCCTGCGGGGTAGGGCACTTTGCCCTGCGATTCCATCAGGCGTGTGGCGTCGTGCTGTGCCCAGACGGCTTCGTTGCCTCCCAAATAGCCGGTGAATGCCTTTTGGCCCCACGCGCAGTTGCTGGGGTTGGTAATAGGCGCAAAGGCAGAGACGCTTTTGAACGTACCCGGGTGGCGCAGCGCCAGTGTGAGTGCACCGTGGCCACCCATGCTGTGACCAAAAATGCCCAGGCGCTGCATGTCAATGGGCAGGTAGCGGCCCAGCATGGGCAGTAGCTCATCAATGATGTAGCTTTCCATGCGCCAGTTTTGCTCCCACGGTGCTTGTTGTGCGTTCAAGTAAAAACCAGCGCCCACCCCAAAGTCCCAGGCATCGGACTGGCCGGGCACGTTGGCATCGCGTGGGCTGGTGTCGCAGGTGATCAGGGCAAGGCCCAGTTCAGCCGCCAGACGCTGTGCACCCGCCTTGGCCATGAAGGTTTCTTCGGTGCATGTCAAACCGGCCAGATACAGCAGCGCAGGCACTTTTTCGCCCAAGATGGCCTTGGGTGGCAGGTAGAGCGAAAACTTCATGGGCAAGCCGATTTCGCGTGAATCGTGCTTGTAAAAGCGCTGTGCGCCACCGTAGCAGGCGTGGGCAGTCAGGAGTTCAAACGGGATGGACATGAAATTAAATACTCCTAATAAAATAGCTGTTAGCGCTTTTGTTTATTGGTTTTCAGATAGTTTTGTATTTGAAAATCAATACAGTAAAGCGATGGCAGCTCTTATTTTTAAGTGGCAAGTCTATGTGTACAGACGTTGCCAAGCAGTGTAGGGGCTGTATGCACCAGTCCGTGGCAAGTCCCTGAAAGACTGCTGAAATGCCTGACTGTATGTCGTCCTACGCTGTGGGCAGGGCAGTGATGAAAAGATGGCGCATCTGCATTTTTGAGCAATACACGCCATGAAAGCTGTTCACTTTTTGTTCACTGCCGTGCATGCACTGATGGCACTGTTGTTTGCCCTGGTGTCACTGGCCCTGCTGTGGATTGCGATGAGCAAGGGCTGGGGCACGCTGATGCAGGGCTTTGACGGGGATTCCACGCTGCAGATGGTGGAAGCCATGGGCGTGCTGGCCGCTGCAGTGGTGGCGCTGCAGATCAGTCAGACCGTGGTGGAAGAAGAGGTGGTGCGCGATGCCAGCATTGCCGGTCCTACGCGGGTGCGGCGTTTCTTGTCGCGGTTTTTGGTGGTGGTTGTGGTGGCACTGGCGATTGAAGCGTTGATTGCCACGTTCAAAGGGCAAGAGTCACCGGACAGCCTTATTTATTCTGCAGCACTGATGGTGGGTGTGGGGGCCATGCTGTTTGGCTGGGGCATGTTTGTGCACCTGAACCGCTCAGCTGAAGAGCTGGAGCCTGAAGCGCTGCAAGAAGCCACGCAAGAGGATGCGGAGATCAGCGCAGATGCGGCTGCACCCACAGACACAGGGCGTTGAGCTGTTTAAGCGCCGCCCGTTTGGTGTGCCCACATGTCAAAAAGCCACGCGCTGGGGCGTGGCTTTTACGGGGTCAAGAGGGCCCTGTGCACTCAGGCGCTGGGTTTTTGTTCGCTGGCTGCCGCAGCACGCAGCTTGTCTTTTTTGCTCATGCGCTTGCCTTTGATGCCGCCGTTGTTGCCATCTTCATGCGGTTGGCGCTGTGGTGCGGCTTCGGTGACGGGGTACTTGGGCAAAGTCTCTAAATCTATCTCCAGCGCATGGCGCTTGGCAATCAATTGCCAGTGCGCCAGCGCATCGGGCGATACAAAGCTGATGGCCGTGCCGCTCAGGCCCGCGCGGCCCGTGCGGCCAATGCGGTGGGTGTAGTCGTCGGGCGAGCGTGGCAGGTCGTAGTTGATGACCACGGGCAGCGCTTCAATGTGAATGCCGCGCGATGCCAGATCGGTGGTCACTAGAACCTGCCATTGACCGGCTTTGAATTCGCTCAGCACTTTGTCGCGTGCGCCCTGGCTCAACTCACCGTGGAAAGCGGTGGCAAAAATCTTTTTCGCGTACAGCTTGTTGGCAACATGCTCTGCGCTGTAGCGGCTGGCCACAAACACCAGCACACGCTGGCCGGGGTGTTGCTCGATCAGCTCGCGCAACAGTGCGCTGCGGCGTGCTGCATCGATATGGATGGCGCGCTGGGCAATGGTGGCGTCTTGCTGGTGGGTTGATTCAATCTCGACGCTGTGGTGGCCTTCGCGCAGCAACTGGCCGACCAGGTTTTGTACGCTGGGGCCAAAAGTGGCTGAAAGCAGCAAGGTCTGGCGCTGGCCCTTGGCGGGCAGCAAGGCCAAAATTTGTTCCAGCTCTTCGGCAAAGCCCAAATCCATCAGGCGGTCGGCTTCATCCATCACCAAGGTCTGGATGGTGTTCAGCTTGAGCTGGCTGTGGGCCACCACGTCCAGCAAGCGGCCGGGCGTGGCAATCACCATGTCCACACCGCCGCGCAGTGCCATGAGCTGCGGGTTGATGGATACACCACCAGTCAGTACCGCCACCTTGGGGCGGCGGCCCATGGCTTCGCCCAGGTGGTAGATCAGTTCAGCCACTTGGCTGGCCAGCTCGCGCGTGGGCACCAGCAACAGTGCCTGGGTGGTTCGGCTGCCTTGGCGCTGGCCAGCATCGCTCAGCATCCATGCTTGCAGCAGGGGCAGCACATACGCCGCTGTCTTGCCCGAACCTGTGGGCGCGCAGGCGCGCAGGTCTTGGCCATTCAAAATCGCAGGAATGGCTTGGGACTGAACGGCCGTAGGGGCAATCAGGCCTTGGGCCTGGGCCGCATGGGCGAGCGATGGGGCAAGGCCCAGAGCGGAAAAGGACATGAAGGTGCAGCTAGGCAAAAATAAAAAGTAAGGCATTGTCGCTCTAGTGGGCCTAAAGCGGAGGGCGCTAGCGCTGCGACCCGACAATCCACTGGTACTTACACGCTGCGTAAAAGATAGTGGGCATGCCGCGCACGCCTTGACTAAAAGTACTCAGCAGAGTATTCTTTAAAGCTATATAGGGAATGCGTTCATCCGCACTTCGGCTTGCACCCGCTGCAAGCACGCTGAGGCACATATCGTGTCGCGCAACATGGGTTACCCCTGTCATTCCCTGCAATGGCTGTTTTCAAGCAGTCATTTTCAACAGGCCTAAAAGGCTGCAAATCCCGGAAAGGCTGCTCTCGCAAGCCGCTTCCGGTCTTTTTTTTAATTTGGCGGTTTTGTCTGCGGTAGCGCCCATTTGGCGCAGCTGAACATATTCGCAAGACCCTTGATCTGCACCGCGGTCGGTATGGCACGTGGTGGGTAGGGCTGCGCGCATTTGTCTGTCACCACAGAGCACAACCGCTTTCTGTGGAGCACCCATGCAGCAGCTATCGCTGACAACCGTTTTACTTTTGTTATTTGCCTTCTACGGCTTGTCTTTCTGGATGACCATGCGCATTGGCCAGAAGGAGGAGAGCGCCGACGGCTACATGACATCCAACGGTTCCATCGGCTTTGGCATGTCTGCCTCCAGCATGACCGCCACCTGGGTCTGGGCGGCCTCCATTTACGCCGCTGCCACCTCAGGCTATCAATACGGGCTATCCGGTGCTGTGCATTACGGGTTCTGGGGGGCGCTGATGATTTTGTTCGTCTACCCTTTTGGTAAACGTTTTCGTCAGATTGCCCCGCATGCCCATACGCTAGCAGAAATCATGCATGCCCGGCATGGGCGATGCAGTCAGATGATTCTGGCTCTGTCGAATGTATTGGGCAGTGTCATAAGCCTGATGGTTAATTTCACAGCGGCTGGCGCATTGGTCTCTATGTTGTCGCCATTGAGCTTCCTGCAAGGGGTGCTGATTGTCGCGGTGGGTGTGCTGTCTTATACGCTGTGGTCGGGGTTCAGGGCATCGGTACTGACCGATTTCGCCCAACTGGTAGCCATGATCTTGGCTGCGGTGATCATCATCCCGTTCATGTTCTTCACGCTGGGAGGTCCGGATCTGTTTGTGCAGGGCTGGCACCGTCTGGATGTAGAGCAGGCGAGCTTTTTTTCTGAAAAAGCCATTCTCGAACAAGGTGCCCCGTACTTTGTGGCCGTGCTGGCCTATGCCATTGGCAATCAGACCATTGCACAGCGCTTGTTTGCAGTGCGCGAGGATTTGATCAAGCCGACTTTTTTGACTGCCTCTGTGGGCTACGGCGCTATCGTCATCGGCCTTGGCATGCTGGGGTTTTTAGCGTTGCTGGCTGGGGTGGTGCCATTGAATGGCGATCTGAATAATCTCGTGCCTCAGATGGCGGCTACCTATTTGCCACCGGCCCTGATCTGTCTGTTCTTTATATTGGTCATTGGTTCGTTGTCGTCAACTGCCGACTCTGATCTGGCAGCCCTGGCCTCCATTGCCATGACGGATATCTATGGAAAAAACCTCGCACGCGGTAAACCCAATCCCCGAGTCATGGTTTGGCTGGGGCGTTTGACGATGGTACTTGCCACCACATTGGGGGTTTGCTTTGCCTATCTCAAGCTGGACATTCTTTCCATGCTGGTGTTTGTGGGCGCGTTGTGGGGCTGTATTGTTTTTCCGGTCATCGTCAGCCTGTACTGGGATCAGGTCAGCAACAAGGCCTTTACCTTGGCTGTCTTGTCTGCGTTTACGGTGTTTTTGCTGGTGCGTTTTAACCTGCTGCCATTAACTGGTAGTACGGCCTACGTGCTGGAATTTTTGGGCTGCATCGGTGGTGGCGTGGTGATTGGCCTGATGGCATTTGGTCTGCTGGGCCGACGTGCTGGCTTATGTATTGGGCTGCTTGCAGCGCTGGCCCTGATGCCCTGGGCGATGGATCAGTTGCGCAACTACCAGGTACTGCTCAGCTCGCTGCTGGCCTATGGCGTCAGCGCGCTGGTCTGCACCCTGCTCAGCCTAGGCAATCGCCAGCGCTTTGACTTTGACCTGATTGGTCAGCGCATCACCAGTTTTCAGGCACGTTAACGTGCCCATGCCCCAGTTTTTGAACCACGCATTGTGTGGACTGTATTTGTTTTGTTTGTGAAGGAGTGCTCTTATGTCTGTTTTTTGGTTGAGCTTTTATGTGCTGATCTGGCCGATCATTACGGTGGGGGTGCTGGCTGTTTTGAGCGTGGGAGTCTTCAAGGATGTGCGCCAAGCGCAACTTAGCGGAGAGAGTTTGGTCTGACAGCCCTGCCGGCCCTGACTGGTAGAAACAACAAAGGCCACCGTTTCGGTGGCCTTTGTCTAATTGCGGTAGTTCACACTATGTTTGGTGTGGTGCTTTGTTAGTACTTGACCACGGAGCGGATCGACTTGCCTTCGTGCATCAGGTCAAACGCTTCGTTGATCTTGTCCAGCCCCATGGTGTGGGTGACAAAGGGTTCGAGCTGAATCTTGCCGCTCATCGCGTCTTCCACCATGCCCGGCAGCTCGCTGCGGCCCTTGACGCCACCAAAGGCCGTGCCCATCCACTTGCGGCCGGTTACCAGCTGGAAGGGGCGGGTGGAGATTTCTTGGCCTGCACCAGCTACGCCAATGATCACGCTCTGGCCCCAGCCACGGTGCGCGCATTCCAGTGCGGCGCGCATTACGTTGGTGTTGCCAATGCACTCAAAGCTGTGGTCCACGCCCCAGGTGGTCATCTCCACAATGACTTGCTGAATGGGCTTGTCAAAGTCCTTGGGGTTGATGCAGTCGGTGGCGCCAAAAGTCTTGGCCAGATCGAACTTGCTGGGGTTGGTGTCCACGGCAATGATGCGGCCCGCCTTGGCTTGCTGGGCGCCTTGAATGACAGCCAGGCCAATACCACCCAAACCAAACACCGCCACCGTGTCACCTTCTTGCACCTTGGCGGTGTTCTTGACCGCGCCCAGGCCGGTGGTTACGCCGCAGCCCAGCAGGCAGACCTGCTCTGGGTTGGCATCGGGGTTGATCTTGGCCAGCGAGACTTCGGCCACCACGGTGTACTCCGAGAAAGTGGAGCAACCCATGTAGTGGTAAATGGGTTGGCCGTTGTAGCTAAAGCGGGTGGTGCCATCGGGCATCACGCCTTTGCCCTGGGTGGCGCGCACCGCGGTGCACAGGTTGGTTTTTCCGCTCTTGCAGAACAGGCATTCGCCGCATTCGGCGGTGTACAAAGGAATGACATGGTCACCGGGCTTGACGCTGGTCACGCCTTCACCCACTTGCACCACAATACCGGCACCTTCGTGGCCCAGTACAACGGGGAACAAGCCTTCGGGGTCTTCACCGCTCAGGGTGAATGCATCGGTGTGGCACACACCGGTGTCGGTGATTTTGATCAGCACCTCGCCTTTTTGCGGGGGGGCGACGTCGATTTCCACAATTTGCAGGGGTTCACCAGCTTTAAAGGCAACAGCGGCGCGTGATTTCATGGGGCAGTCTTTCTTGAATGGCGTAGGCGCAGTGGCGGCAGGAAACCTGCTGGCAAATTGGGCGCAAAGTATGAATGTAGGCGATCACGCGCAGCTGTAAAGGCTGATGGCCGCAGGTTGCAGGGCTTTGGCCGAATCTGAGCTTATTTATCAATCAAGGCCATGCCGCATGGGTAGTGCGGCGCAATGGCGCAGGCACCTGTGCTTGCACTTTCAGGCAGTAAGCCCTTTGCATGTACTGCATGCACGGTGTTGCAGAGGGTGAAAATATAAGGCGCAGCTTGGGTTGCACCTATAGCACAAGTGGCTAAAAAATATGAATGAAATTAACTGCTTACGCTAAACCTGTAAGCGCAGATAGCTCTACTTTTTAATGGAACATCACCACCATGGCGCCCATCGCGTCGATCTTGTTGTTTACCCGGGGTTCAAGGCTTTGGAGGCCGTTGGCCCCATGTCGGTCTTTGATTACGCGAATGTGCACCTGCGCCAAAAAGGGCTGCCTGACGGCTATGCGCTGCGTATCGTGGCAGCGCAGCAAGGGCTGGTGCAGTCTGATACCTTGGTGGCGCTGCAGGCCACACATACGCTGGCAGATGTAGAGCAGGATGCCGGCTGCACCGTGTTGCTGGTGGGCGCACGCAACATTGCAACGGTATTGCCGGACAGTGGCGCTTTGGTGGACTGGGTAGCGCGTGTGGCACCGCAGGTGGCTCGCATGATTGCACTGTGCAGTGGCAGTTTCTTTCTGGCCCAGGCGGGGCTGCTCAATGGCCGCCGTGCCGCCACGCACTGGAGTGTGGCGCAGGAGTTGCAGCGCAGCTACCCCCAGGTGAAGGTTGATGCCGATGCCATCTACGTGCGAGATGGCCACTACTGGACATCGGCGGGGGTCACTGCAGGTATTGATCTGGCACTGGCGGTGGTGGAGCAAGACTTTGGCCACGCGCTGGCGCTGGAGGTGGCGCGGGATCTGGTGATGTACCTCAAGCGCCCGGGTGGGCAGTCACAGTTCAGCGTACAGCTGGCAAGCCAGTCGGTGCAGCACAGCGGTATTGGCATGGTGCAGCAGTGGGTGCTGGCGCATCTGGACCAAGCCATGCCTTTGGCGCTGCTGGCTGAAAAGGCCGCCATGAGTGAGCGGCACTTTCGCCGCGTCTTTCAGCAGAAAGCCGGCTGCACCCCCAGTGTTTTTGTGGAGAACGCACGCCTTGAGGGGGCTAAGCAATTGCTGGAAACACGCGGCGATTTACCACTGAAAACGGTGGCCGCCAAAGTCGGGCTGGGCTCAGAGCAAGCGCTGCGCCATCTTTTCCAAAAACGGCTGGGCATTACCCCTGTGGCTTACCGCGAGCGCTTTGGGGATTAGGCACAGAGGTATCTGGCCGCTTTTGCGGCATCCGCTGCAGTTCCCCCACTGCAGTTCCCCCACTGCACCCGCCGCCCCCACTCACTTACTGGCGGCACATGGGCCACTGGGCCAGCAGATCGGCAAACTCATCGGCCACAGACGCCGTATTCAGGGTTTTGGCTTGAGCCGCTGGTGCCAAGAAATCAGGCTGTGCAGGTGCTGGGCTGTCCAGTAAGCCAAGCAAGTTCAGCCGGGGGTTGACCAGCCACAGGCACATGACATAAGTGGCGGTGGCAATGGCAGGGTCGCCGCGCTCTATGCGTGCCATGGTGGGCTGCGAGATACCCAGTTTTTCGGCCCACTGTGCCTGCGTTTCTCCCCGGGCTTTGCGTGCAGTGACGATGCGTTGGGCTACTTCTTCAATCTGACGCAAGATGAATGGCGGAAAGTCTGCAGGGCAGGTGTTCTGACGGGGCATGCCTGAAATGGTAGTGCCGTTCGTCGGCACTCAGAAGAAATCTATGAATATTTTTAGAGCAACCATTCAATAGGCAGCAAACCCAAAAACCATATCGTCCAGCGCTGATACCACCGCGTCTGTGGCTCAGTGGTGTATTGCGGTGGCGGCTGACCCACGCCACTGGTCCAGCGCAAATGGCCTTCGTCGTCCAGACTCACCCGAAAAGCCCGCGAGGGGATTTGCGAGTCAAAGCTTTCGCTGATTTGCTTGGCAAGGGTGGAGCTTTCAATCAGCAGGCCCATTTCGGTGTTTAGCAGCATGGAGCGAGGGTCGAAATTGAACGAGCCGACAAAGGCTCGCTGACCATCGACTGCAAAAGTTTTTGCATGCAGGCTGGTGCCTGAGCTGCCGAATTGCGTGAAATTGAGTTTGAGCTTTTCATCATCACCGGCATACTCCGGTGCCTGTCCGCGCATTTCGTACAGCTCAATGCCCGCTTGCAGAAGCTGCTTGCGGTACTTGGCATAACCGGCGTGAACGATGGCGACGTCTGTGGCCTCCAGCGCATTGGTCAAGATGCGTATGCGCAGACCCTGTGAGCGCAGTAGTGCAAAGGCATCGACACCGGCCTGTGTCGGCACAAAGTAGGGCGATACCAGATCGAGCGATTGCTTGGGTATTCCAATGGCTCTTTGCATTTGCTGGCCAATCAAGGCTTTGTGCTCGGCTTGGGCTTGAATTTTTTCGGGGGGATCACTGACCAGGTGTGCCACCGCCCACTCCATGGGAAGCTGCGCTTGCAACAGGTGTTGCACCAGCGGTGTGTTCTCCAAGGCGTGGCGGTAGCTTTGTGCCTGCGGCGATTGCTCTAGTGTTGCACCGTTGCTGCGCAGTGCATCCAAGCTCAGTTGTGGTGCTTGGCGTACAACTTGGTTAACCGGGTAGGCCGCGACATTGTTCCAGTAGCGGTCAAAGTCTTGCTCAATGGACTGCACCACGGGGCCGATGGTGAGCACATCCAAGTCGGCAAACAGCACGCCATCGGTCGCGCCAAAATATTCATTGCCAACATTGCGGCCACCCACAATGCTGGCTTGCCCATCGGCAGACAAAGACTTGTTGTGCATGCGCCGGTTAGCGCGCTTGAATTCTGTGACGTAACCCGCAGGCTTGAGCCAGCCACGCAGCGCAAAGGGGTTGAACAGACGCACTTGTGCATTCGGGTGAAGGCTCAAGGCCAGCAGTTGGTCGTCTAGCCCGGAGGTCCCTCCGTCATCGATCAACAGCCGCACGCGCACACCCCGGTCTGCAGCCTTCAAGAGTTCATGCAGCAGCAGCAAACCGGTTTTGTCATTGCGCCAGATGTAGTACTGCACATCCAGCGTTTGCTGGGCCGCGCGCGCCAGCAAGCTGCGCGCAGCAAAAGCTTCTTGCGGGTCATACAGGGCGTAGATGCCGGATTGCGTGGCGCTAGCTTGTGCCTTGGCACGCAAGGCAGCGTGTGCTTGGCCCAGATGGGTGCGGGCAGAGATATCTGGCGCAATGGCCTGGCTGTCGGGTGCGGGGTGCGAAGCGGGCGGTAAACCACAAGCACTGAGCAGCAGCATGGAGGCGGCAGTAACGCAGAGAGTGAAGCGCAGACGTAAAGCCATGGGGAGTCAGCGCTGAGCGCTAAAAAATATTGAAAGAACCATAGCAAGAGTGGCTGGCATCAGCACTGGTAAATAGGGGACTTCATTTGTAGGAAGAAGGCATCGGAATGCGGGCTCTGCACGGTTGCGCGGTGTACAGCCAGCCAATACAGCGGCCAGGTAGCTTGGGGCTGTCTTCGGCAGTTTAAGGACGCAGGCGCTATTTCAAGCGGTGGCATCGCACAAAGCCGCCGGTGGTGGTGGCAGCTACTTCAGCACTTCACAGGTATTTTTCAGCCCAGGGGAGTTTGGCTGGCTGATGGTTGGCACTGCGCAACCGCAACCGCAGCCTTCACGCAGGTGTTTGTGGCAGGAACGCCACGGTTTTGAAACTTGATGGGCATCAAATCTAATTAATACTGATTCCCATTTAGACTCTCGTTCTTTCATTTTAAGGGGCTGTAAAAGCCCAGAGGGAAGGCGTGATGAAGCGCAACAAACAAGACCTGAATCAGGGTGCAGGTCAAGGTCAAGCAGGGGGGCTAAGGCCTGTGGTGGTGGCGGTGCTGCTGCTGGGGGCGCACGGCTTGGTTCAGGCGCAGGAGATGACGGAGCAAGAGCTTGCCGCATTGCCTGTCGTGCAGGTGAAGGCCTCGGAATACGATGCAGACGATGTGCGCCCTGAGGGCGTGACCACGGCGACCAAAACCTACATGGCGCCCAAAGATATTCCGCAGACCATCGATACGCTGGAAGTCAACAAATACAAGAGCTACGGCATCAATGACCTGTCAGTCATGCTGGATGGTGTGCCGGGCGTCAATACCACCTATGACATGCGCGGTGAAGGCGTGATGATTCGCGGTTTCAGTGCTGATGCAGGGGACATTTACCGTGACGGTATCCGTGAATCTGGGCAGGTGCGCCGCAGCACGGCCAACGTGGAGCGTATCGAGATACTGAAAGGTCCAGGCTCGGTGCTGTATGGCCGTGGCGGCGGTGGCGGCATCATCAACATGGTGAGCAAGCAGGCGCGCTTTGATGGCAAAAGCAGCGTGATGCTGCGCGGCGGTTCCTGGGAAAACGTGGGCGGCACCATCGATATCAACCATGTGGTCAACCCCAACGTGGTGGTGCGTGTGACGGCGGATCGCGAGCAGGCGCACAGCTTTCGCAATGGCATTCGCAACAAGAACGAGATGATCTCGCCCAGCATCCTGATCAATATGCGTAACGGGCTGCGCTGGACGGGGCAGTACACCTATGACAACGTCTGGCGCGTGCCAGACCGTGGGCCAGCCTATGAGAACATGCCAGTCGGGGTCTCCATTCGCACGGGCTTTCAGCACCCGGGCGACTATGTGCAAGACCAGTTGAAGGTGGCTCGCTCTGACCTGAGCTACGACTTCAATGACAAATGGAGCGTGCGCTGGGTGGCCAGCCAGCGCGAGGCCAACCAAGATTTTGACCACTACTTTGGGGGCACCTACAACGCAGCCACGGGTCTGATTCGGCCCAGCTACGCATGGCAGGAGACCGTGAACCGCACCACTGCCAACACCGTGGACCTGACTGGCAAGTTCAATACGGGCAGCATCGGGCACGATCTGTTGGTGGGGGTGGAACTCAGCGAGGAGCTGCGTCGCCCCAAGGTGTATGGCACGGTGCCCGGCTCGTTTTCGTACGACCCGTTCAATCCCAATACGGGGTCATGGCCTGCACGCCCAGCCCGTGTGGCACCAACGCAAAACAATCGCCACGAGGGTGAAACCGAGGCGGTGTACCTGCAGGATTTGATCAGCCTGACAGAGCAGTGGAAAGTGCTGCTGGGCATGCGTCACGACCGGTTCAAGTTTCATTCCACCAACTACGTAACGGGGTTTGAGCGCGGTTACGAGGGCAGTTCCACCAGCCCCCGCGTGGGTGTGGTCTGGCAGCCTGTGCCTAGCCAGAGTCTGTACGCCTCGTACAGCAAGAGCTACTCGCCTTACGGTGGGCGCGGCACCATCTCGGTGGACACGTCGGCGACGGCGGTCTATGACGACCAGCCGCAGCACTCTCGCCAGATTGAAGCGGGCCTCAAGAGCGACTGGTTTGATGGCGCCTTGTCGACACAAATGGCGGTTTATCAGCTGGAGCACTACAACATTCGCTACCGCCCCGATGCCACCAATCAGCCTACGATCTGGGCAATTCGTGGCAAGGAGCGTTCGCGGGGTGTTGAGCTGAGTGCCTCGGGCCGTCTGGCCCCTAGCTGGTATGTTCGCGGCGGTGTGGGTTTCATGAGTGCCAAGGTGGTTGAAGACCAGCAGGCCCCTGCCAATGTCGGCCTGGATTTGCAAAATACGGCCAAGCGCAACGGCAATCTGTTTGTGCGCTATGCACCTGCCGGCCCATGGTATGCAGAGGTGGGCGTGACCCATACCAGCGCGCGCTGGAGCAATGCGGCCAACACAGCACGCTTGCCGGGCTACACCCGCTGGGATGCGCTGGTAGGCTGGCGCGCCGCACCGTGGACGGTGACGATGGCTGTCTCTAACCTGCTGGATAAGGAGTACTGGCGCTCCAACGCCATGCCAGGCGCACCGCGTTCTTTCCTGGTAAGTGCCAACTACCAGTTCTGACGCAACGCGGCCTCAGGGGCGGCAAGCCTGAGCGCAAAAAAAAGCCTGACAGTTTCTCGCTGTCAGGCTTTTTTTATGGGGCTTTGGGGTGCTGTGCGCTCAATCTCCCATCACCACGCCTTCACGGCGTGGGTCAGCACCGCCAAACCAGAATACTTTGCCGTGGGCTTCGCCGCGTGTAATGGCTTGCAGGCCACTGGTCAGGTCTTGCTCTTTGACCTCGGCGCCACGGGCCTTCAAGGCCTCTATGGTGGATGCCGGGAAGCGTTTGGCTTCCAGCAGCGTGGGGCCATTCAAGCTGCTGAAATTGGGCAGATTGATGGCTTGCTGCGGCGTCAAACCCCAGTCCAGCACCCCTTGCAAAGTTTTGGCTGTGTAGTGAATGATCTGTGCGCCGCCAGGGCTGCCGGCACTCATGATGACGTTGCCCGTAGCCTTGTCAAACACCAGTGTGGGAGCCATGGATGAGCGAGGGCGTTTGCCTGGCTCGACCCGGTTGGCAATGGGCTGCCCGTCTGCGGCTTTCGGGGCCATGCTGAAGTCAGTCAACTCGTTGTTGAGCAAAAAGCCCTTGACCATCTGGCGGCTGCCAAACTGGTCTTCAATGGTGGTGGTCATGGCCAGTGCGTTGCCAAAGGCATCCACGATGCTGATGTGACTGGTGCCGTATTCGATTTGGTCGGGCATCGGGGCATGGCTGACTTTGAACTTGGCGGGGTTACCCGCCTGTGCCACCTTCATGCTTTGCTGGCCAATCAGGCTGGAGCGTTCTTTCAGGTAGCGGTTGTCCAGCAGGTTCATCCAGCTGTCGCCGGGGGCCTGAACAAAGTCGGGGTCAGCCACGTAGAGCGCGCGATCGGCAAAAGCCAGGCGGGATGCCTCGGTGTAAAAGTGCAGCCAGTCTGCCGTGGGCAGACCGTCTTGTCCCAGTGGCATTTGTGCCGCTGGGGTGTGGCCCAAGATGCCCAGAATTTGACCAATGGCAATCGCGCCTGAACTGGGGGGCGGGAAGCCGCACACCTGGTAGCTGCGCACGGGCATGCCTTGTGTGGCTGGCAGGTTCCAGTCGTAGCACAGCGCTGCCCGTTTCTTGGGCTGGTAGTTGGCCAGATCCTGCGTAGACAGAACCCCCGGGTTGGTGGGGTGGCTGCGTACTTTTTGCACAATGGCCTGCGCGACTTCCCCTTCGTGCAGGGCCTTGCTGCCTTGTTTGGCAATGGCGCGCAGCACCTGGGCGTATTCGGGGTTTTTCAGCACTGTGCCTACAGGCAAAGGTTTGCCATCAGCACCAAAGAAATAAGCGCGGGCAACGGGATCGCTGGCCAGAAACTTTTCATTGGACAGCAAGCTGTTGAGGCGCGGGCTCACTTTGAAGCCCTGATCAGCCAGCCGGATAGCGGGCTCAAACAGGGCTGACCATGGCAGTTTGCCGTGCTCTTTGTGTGCCAGCTCCAGCATGCGCACCGCGCCTGGGGTGCCGACGGAGCGGCCACCTACGACAGCGTCATGAAAGGCCATGGGCTTGCCATCGGCCTTCAGGAAAAGGTTTTCGGTGGCGGCTGCCGGTGCGGTTTCGCGTCCGTCATAAGCTTCCACCTTGCTGCCCGCAGCGTGCAGCAAAAAAGCGCCTCCCCCGATACCGCTCGATTGAGGCTCTACCAAGCCCAGCACCATTTGCACGGCAATGGCTGCATCCATGGCGCTGCCCCCCGCCTTGAGGACTTGATAGCCTGCATCGGTGGCCAGCGGGTTGGCGGCAGCCACAGCAAATTTTTCGGTGGCCCAGCCTGGTTTTTCGGTGTAGCCCGAGCTGCCTTCAGGCTGGTCTGGCACTTGGTAGGTCAAGCGTTTTTCAGCCGTCTCAGGTGCAAAGCTGCACGCAGCCAGCAAGGCTGCAGAAACAACAACGCCCAGCACAGTGGCTGGGCGGCGAAGCAGTTGGGCGTTGGCGTCACGCATGGGGCAGTCTCCTTGTCGAGTGAATGCCCGCAGTGTGCAGTAGAACCGCTGCTCATGGTGTAGGTGCATCACGCACCTGCCGCTTATCTGATCCAGGCAATGAAGGCTTGAATCAAAAAGGCGTTGATGATGTCAATGAAGAATGCACCCACCAAAGGCACGATCAGGAAGGCTTTGTGTGAAGGCCCATATTGATTGGTAATGGCCTGCATATTGGCAACGGCTGTGGGAGTAGCTCCCATGCCAAAGCCGCAGTGGCCTGCAGCCAGTACAGATGCATCGTAATTTTTCCCCATGATGCGGAAGGTGATGAAGGTGGCGTACAAGGCCATGACCAGGGTTTGCGCGGCAAGAATGACCATCAAAGAGCCAGCCAGATCGCTCAGTTCCCACAGTTTGAGCGACAGCAGCGCGATCGCTAGATAAATGGACAGCGCTGTATTGCCAAACACATCAATGGCACGATCAAAAACTTTGAAACCGAAGATGTAGTCCAGCATATTGCGGATCACAACCCCGCCGCCCAAGGCCCACACGAAGGTGGGTAGCTGAATAGCCGTGCCCTTGGTGACTCCAGTCATGAATTCAGCAAAAGCCAGGCAACCCGCGAACAGTGCCAAGGTTTCAATGGCGGCATCAGCCGTAATCAGGCGGGGTGTTTTGCTGGATGACTCGAAGTTGGAGACATCGCTTTGCTCAGTCACAGCATCGGGTGAGGAGGATAGCTGGTCTGCTTCACTGCGAGGTTTGGCCAGTCGATGGCGCGTGATCAGGCGTTTAGCCAGAGGGCCACCCATGACGCCGCCAATGACCAAGCCAAAGGTTGCGCAGGCCATGCCTAAAGTTGTGGCACCAACCAGGCCGTGTTGCTGCTCCAAGACAGAGCCCCAGGCGCCAGCAGTGCCGTGGCCCCCAATGAGCGTGATGGATCCCGCGATCAGTCCAATCAGTGGATCAAGTCCCAGTGCGGTGGCCAGCCCAATGCCAACGGCGTTTTGCAGCAATATGAATGCTGCAATCACACCCAGAAAAATGACCAGGCCGGAGCCGCCTTGTTTGAGCTTGGCAAAGTTGGCGCTCAAGCCAATTGAAGAGAAGAACACCAGCATGAAGGCAGATTGCAGGCTGGACTCAAAACCAAATGACCAGCCCAATGTGGCGTGGATCAAGGAGATCACTGCCGCAACAACCAAGCCCCCAGCCACAGGCTCTGGAATATTGAAGTTACGCAGAAAGCGCACGCGAGAAACCAGCAGCTTGCCCAGCAGCAAAACCAGGACAGCCATGATGAGCGTGTAGTACGCACTGAAAGTGATATGCATGAAAGAGATCTTTCACAGAAAAGCAGCAAAGCAACGATCCATGCGCGGACCAAAGCTGGCGCATGGAAAAAAGCGCTGACGGTTGAAGGTCAAAGATTTGCGTGTACCAGATATGAGAAAAATTAATTTCTCTTGCTATATCTTGTATAGCTGTCATCGCTTGTGAGTAAAGCGCTATCTGGTATAAATCTTTATTTTTTGAAAAATCTATTTATGAGTTTTCGGAATGTGACGCCTGTGCACTAAAACGGCACAGGTTCATGCGCGCAGACTATGCATCAATGTGTGCGTTAGCGCTTGCTGTCACGATTTTCCCTTTTGGGTGCTATCGGTTTACTTGAATTGCATTTACAAAATGTGATAGGGGTCTTGTGCAAGACCTCTTGCTCCAAATTGGTGTGTGCGCGCAGGCCGATGTGCAGGTCGGTGCGCAGCCGTGCTGCCGTGTATGCAGCAGCACGGCGCTGGATGGCAAAACCTTCAGGACAAAGCCACGCGACCCATGCCCATGTGCTGTGCCTGCTCGCAAGCGTGTGCTGCGCGGGCCAGGGCTTGAGCGGGGGTGTCGAGGTCATTCAAGGCAATCACCCCGGCACTGAAGCTCAATGTCCAGCGCCGGTCGGCATGCAGCAAAGGGCGTTCGCTGATGGCCGCTTGCAGGCGCGCCAAGGCCTGTGCCGCCTGGGCAGGCTTGGTGCCCGGAAACAGCACGGAAAACTGGGTGGGGCTGGTGCGGCCTGCTGCATCTTGTGGGCGCAGCGTGCTGCGAATCAGCCGTGCCATGTGGATGAGTGCGGCTGAAACGGCTGTAGGGCCTGCCTCTGCTCCGATGGCAGCAAGATGGTCCACCTGCAGTGCGGCCAGACTGATCGGCTGCGTTTGGCGGTGACTGCGCGCGGCCTCGCTCATCAAGGCATCGTGAAAGCCCAGCAGGTTCAAGGTGCCGGTTTCCGGGTCGTGGCGGGTGCTGTCTTCGATATGCGACAGGCTGATGGACAGCTCTTCAATGGTGTGCTCTTGTGCCTCGGTTTGCTCACGCAGGTCGGCAAGCTGGGCCTGCACCATGCGGTTTTCTGTTGCAAGGGCGCTGCCGGATTGAACGACCGATTGAAGAACCATTGCCAGATCGCCCAAATCTTGCGCCTGCTGAATGCGCTCTGCACAGTCGTGCAGTTCGTGGGCATGGTGCTCGCTGAGTTTGCCCAGGCTGGCCATTTGGTGGGTGTGTTCCGCCAGCAGGTCTTTGAGCTGCTGGTGAGCCTCGTTGCGGTGGCCGTCAATTTCAAGGTGGCGAAACAGCAGACTTTTCAGGTGTGTTTGCATGGCGTCCAGCTGGCGCAATGTCCAGGGTTTTTCCATGGCGCTCGATAAGGCCTGGGCTTGCTTTTGCAGGGGCTCATCGTGCGATGCGATAGAGACGATGTGCTCGCCCACCATGCGCAGCAGCGCATGAATGCTGAGGCGGCGCTGTGCCTGGTCTTCTGCGGTGAAAGACAGTCGGTAGCTGTAGTTGCTGAGCATTTGTTCCAGCGCGGCAACTGGCGGAGCATCTTTTTGCAAAAAGCTCACCAGTTGCTGGGAAAGCTCGTACATGCGTTCATCTTCTTCGCCAAACGCAGAGATGATGGTTTCAATCAGGCGCACCAATTGATGGGCCAGATGGGGTGGCAATACATCAATCGTTTGCGGCAGCAGGGCCGGGGGCGCTACTGGGGGGGCGCTGGTGTTGACATCCAGCTTGGCGAAATCTGCAATGGCACTTTGAAGGGCGGTCCAGTCTTCGTCTTCAATGGCCTGTGAGAAGTTTTTTGTGATGCGTTTTTGGGCCGGCGTCTGACTGGGCAAAACAGTGGCAATGCGACGCAGCGGTGCTTTGGGGAAAGGTATGTGCGGTAGCTGCCCAGCCACTTCTTCGTAAATGGCCTGATAGTTTGCGGGGGTTGGCTGCAGGCGGCGTGCTGCGAGCAATTTCAATGTATCGCGAGCGAAATCAGCAGGAGAGCGTTCAGCCACAGGCGTGCTTTCGAATTTTGGAGATTCAGCGAGTGTCGCAGAGGCGCAGCGCGTTTGTATGGGGGTGAAAGAGTGTGGGCGTTAAATTGCGCAAGCGGGTCGATGGCCGTGGGCATTGCGCGTTAATTGGGCGTTATGCGGCTGCTTTATGCGTGCGTGTGCAGATACTCTGATGGCGATTGCCTTTGTGCCACCTACAATCGGCATAACCTGTTTAGAGCCTATGAAGATTCTCATTTCCAACGACGACGGTTATCAGGCGCCCGGAATCGTCGCGCTGCACGATGCCTTGGCTTCCATCGATGGTGTGGAAGTGGAGGTGGTTGCCCCTGAGCACAACAACAGTGCCAAGTCCAATGCCTTGACTTTGCACTCGCCTTTGTATGTACAGCGTGCAGCCAGTGGTTTTCGCTATGTGAATGGTACGCCTGCAGATTGCGTACACATTGCCATGACCGGCCTGTTGGGGTATCGCCCTGACTTGCTGGTTTCCGGCATCAACAATGGTGCGAACATGGGCGACGACACCATTTATTCGGGCACTGTCGGCGCTGCCATGGAGGGTTATCTCTTTGGGGTGCCTGCCATTGCTTTCTCGCAAGTGGAGCGTGACTGGGGTGAACTGGCCTCAGCGGCGCAAAAAGCCAAACAGCTGGTGCAGCAGATGCGCCAGCAGCAATTGATTGGCAACGCGCCCTGGTTGCTCAATGTGAATATTCCAAACTTGCCGCTGCAGCAGATGGGCTCGGTCAAACTTTGCCGCTTGGGGCGTCGCCATTCGGCAGAACCTGTGATAACGCAAATCAGCCCTCGGGGGGAAACCATGTACTGGATCGGCAGCGCTGGTGCAGCCAAGGATGAGTCGGAAGGCACAGACTTTCATGCAACAGCCCACGGTCATGTAGCAATCACACCTTTGAAGGTTGATTTGACAGACCACGATCACCTGGTTTACTGGGCACAGACGGCATCTCGGCTGGACATGGCTGTAATTGCGCAGGAGGCGGCATGAATCAGCCCAAGCGTCCCGGGTTTCCTGCATGGATCGCCACCTCTGCCGCACCGAAAACCGTGAGCGCACGGACCGTGACAACAGCACCGTCCATGGCCCCGGTAGGGCTGGGGCTGGACTCGGCAGCCGTGCGCATGCGGATGGTGCAGCGTCTGGCCACTTCTGGTATTCAATCTCCGAACGTATTGGGTGCGCTAGGGCGCGTAGAGCGCCATTTGTTTGTAGATAGCGCGTTGGTCAATCAGGCCTACGAAGACACCAGTCTGCCTATTGGTCTGCAACAGACCATCTCCAAGCCCAGTGTGGTTGCCCGCATGATTGAGTTGCTGGAAGGTGCAGAGTGCGTGCGCACTTCGGGTGGCTTGGGACGGGTTTTGGAGATAGGTACAGGCTGTGGCTATCAAGCTGCGGTGCTGTCTTGTGTGGCCAAACAGGTGTACTCGATTGAGCGCTTGCGTGGGCTGCATGAAAAAGCACGGAACAATTTACGCGCTTTAAGGCTCACTAATGTGCAGCTTTTGTTTGGTGACGGAATGTTAGGTTACGCGCAAGGCGGGCCTTATGCAGGCATCATTTCGGCAGCCGGGGGGGAAGCAATTCCTAATGCGTGGCTAGATCAATTGGTTGTGGGGGGGCGCTTGGTTGCCCCCACTGTAAGAAGTACGGGGCAGCAAGCTTTGTTGGTGGTGGATAAAACCCCCCACGGATTTACAGAATCTGTGCTCGAAGCTGTGCACTTTGTTCCCCTAAAATCTGGGATTGCCTGAAAGGGAAATGAATATGTTGTTATCGCGAGGCCTTGGAACGTTGGGCGCAGTACTTGTGGTTGGTGGTTTGCTGGCTGGTTGTGCTCAGGTGAACAAGGCTCCGGTGGAGGATCGAGGTGGCTGGGGCTCTAAGTCCAGTACAAAAGTAGACCCTGCTAAGTTGCCAGGCGCTGAAAATGCGGGCAAACCGGGTTATTACACTGTCCAGCCTGGAGACACTCTGATTCGCATCGGTTTGGAGCATGGTCAAAGCTGGAAAGACATTACGCGTTGGAGCGGCCTTACCAATCCCGACCTGATCGAGGTAGGCCAAGTCGTGCGAGTGGTGCCACCTGGTGCGGAGGCTGAGGGCACACGTCCCGTGGCTTCTACTTCAGTGCAACCAGTGGCTTTGCCACCTGCAGGTAGTACAGCTCCTGCTGCGACAGCACCGACCCCTGTTGCTCCGGCCGATACGAGCAAGCCAACTGCTGGTGGTGATGCCAGCGGGCTGGCTTTTATTTGGCCTGCATCGGGTGCAGTGATTGCTGGCTTTAACGAGGCCACGAACAAAGGCTTAGATATTGCAGGCAAGGCAGGTGATCCTATCTTGGCCGTAGCTGATGGCCGCGTGGTGTATGCCGGCGCAGGCTTGCGCGGGTACGGCCACCTTGTGATCTTGAAGCACAACAACACCTACCTGACTGCTTATGCCCACAACCAGAAGTTGTTGGTCAAAGAAGACCAGAATGTGAAGAAGGGCCAGAAGATCGCTGAAATGGGAAACACAGACGCTGACCGTGTGAAACTTCATTTTGAAGTGCGTCGCCAAGGAAAGCCCGTAGACCCATCGCGCTACTTGCCAGCGCGTTAATGCGGTTGCAGGCAGGCCTGTTCAGCTGAAGTGCCCGGTGTGATCCACCGGGCATTTTTATTGGAATGTTGTTTGAAATTAGGAATTTGTGTGAACGAAAGATCGTTGCCTCTCGCGCAAGACGGAGCACTGGAGTCGGATGATGCCGTAGAGCTTGGTATCTCTTTGGCTGAGGTAGAACTGCGTTCGTTCACGGTGGATATGGCGCAGCATGGCGTGCGCTTGGATAAAGCGTTGGTTGACTTGGTGTCAGAGTTTTCGCGCAGCTATTTGCAGCAACTGCTTGAGCAAGGCGCAGTGCAGCTGAACCAAAAAACTGCGACCAAGGCCTCGGTCAAGGTCAAGCTGGGTGATGTCATTGGCATTGAAATGCGGCCCACTGCGCAAAGTCAGTCGTTCAAGCCTGAGGTGATGGACCTGGATGTGGTCTACGAAGATGCACACCTGCTGGTGGTGAATAAGCCTGCAGGCTTGGTGGTGCACCCAGCGCCAGGCAACTGGAGCGGCACTTTGCTCAACGGCTTGCTGGCTCACCACGCAGGTGCTGCCATGGTGCCTCGTGCAGGGATCGTGCATCGGCTGGACAAAGACACCAGCGGTTTGATGATGGTGGCAAAAGACAGGACAACCATGGATGCCTTGGTGGCATTGATTGCGCGCCGCGATGTCAGCCGTCGCTATCTGGCCCTGGCGCACAAGCCCTGGAAAGGCGTTGAGCTGCAAAAGGTCGATGCACCAATTGGCCGCGACCCGCGCAATCGTTTGCGCATGGCGGTGGTGGATTTGGCGCAACATGCAGGTAAAGAAGCCAGAACCGACATCACTTGCTGGGATACCACGGCAGAACATTGTCTGGTGCATTGCAAGCTGCATACAGGCAGAACGCATCAAATTCGGGTGCACATGCTTTTGCTGGGTCATCCGCTGGTTGCTGATGTGCTGTATGGGGGGGCACAAGCTGGGGGAATGCAGCGGCAGGCATTGCATGCATTTCGTCTGGCTTTTGTTCATCCAGTAACGGGTGAGAGCCTGGAATTGGCAGCGCAGCCGCCTGCAGATTTCCTTGCTGCAGTCGAACAATTGGGCCTGCGCTACAATCCCCAGTGAATTTAAGGGCAGGCCTTGTGCTTGCTTATATCGTTGGTGTGCTTGCCCGTGAGGGTCCAGTTCATCTGTCTTTACCCTTTCCTCACGCGAGGCTTTGCGTCTAAACCATGAATTCGGTTGATGCCAAACGGGTCCTAGAAACCGCTTTGATATGCGCACAGCAGCCACTGCCGCTGAGGGAATTGCGCGCCTTGTTCGACGGAAATCTGGGTGCTGACACTCTCAAAGATCTGCTTTTGGCTTTGCAGCAAGAGTGGGCCGGCAAAGGGGTGGAGCTGGTGCAGGTTGCATCGGGCTGGCGTTTCCAAAGTCGCCCTGAAATGCGTGGCTACCTCGATAAATTGCATCCGGAAAAGCCTCCGCGTTACAGCCGTGCTGTCTTGGAGACTTTGGCCATCATTGCCTACCGTCAACCAGTGACGCGTGGTGACATTGAGGACATTCGCGGGGTGACAGTCAATAGTTTGATCATCAAACAGTTGGAAGACCGGGGATGGGTGGAAGAGATTGGCCATCGAGAAACTGTGGGGCGTCCAGCTTTGTTGGCCACCACACGGCAGTTTTTGGATGACTTGGGGTTGAAGTCGTTGGACGAGCTTCCGATGCTGGATGAGCCCGAGTCACAAGCGTCTTTGTTTAAGGCCCTGGATGAGGGTGTGGGTGGCGAAGAAATCTCTCCCGCACACGCTGTAGATGCGGATGCCTCTGCAGTGGTGGAAGGTGACTTGTTTGCAGAGCCAGCCCTGCCCATGGACGAGGTTTTTGTGCCTGCTGAACCCTTGCTAGAGATCTCGGCAACCGATGTGGTGCTGGAAGCTGCTGAAGCCAAAGAACTCCATAAAGCTTAAGTGCTTGGCGTACACCGCCTAATTTGAATACAAGCGTCTTGCCGATAGTTGAATGGGCTGGCGCAGAAACGGAAATCATGACTAAAGAACAAAAGCCCGCCCATCGTGCACCACGCAGTGCCGATCGCAAGCCGCAGGCTAACCGCGCGCCAGTGACGGCTGCAAAACCTGTTGAGCAGCCAGAGCCAGCCCAAGACATGCTGGATTTGCTCAGCGCAGAGCAAGGCTATGACTTTGACTCGGTGATCTCGGGTGAGCTGGATGCCGCAGAAGAGCTGCCAGAAGTTGCAAGTGAAAAGCGCGTTCTGAAGCCTGAAATGGAGTCGCCCAAGCTGCACAAGGTGCTAGCGCAGGCTGGCTTGGGCTCGCGCCTAGAGATGGAGCGTCTGATTACTGGTGGCCGTATTACGGTCAATGGTGAGCCAGCGCACGTGGGCCAGCGTATTCAGCTGGGTGACAACATCAAGGTCGATGGAAAGCCGGTCAAGGTACGTATTGATCCGCCTGCTGTGCGCGTGCTGGCATACCACAAGCCTGCAGGTGAAGTAGTGACCTTGGACGACCCACAAAATCGTCCTACCGTGTTTCGCCGGTTGCCCAAGCTGCATAACGGCAAGTGGCAGTCGGTGGGTCGCTTGGACTTGAATACCGAAGGTCTGCTGCTGTTTACCAGCTCGGGTACTTTGGCTAATAACCTGATGCACCCCCGCTTTGGTCTGGAGCGTGAGTACGCGGTACGCGTGCTGGGTGCTTTGACCAAGGAAGAAAAGCAGCTGCTGACGACAGGTGTGCAGCTGGAAGACGGCGAAGCATCGTTTGGCTCGATCGAAGACGGTGGTGGCGAAGGTGCTAACGTCTGGTATCGCGTGACGATCTCTGAAGGTCGTAACCGCGAAGTGCGTCGCATGTTCGAGTCAGTTGGGCGTGCAGTCAGTCGTCTGATTCGCATTCGCTATGGCGCCATGCAGCTGCCCCGTGGTTTGCGCCGCGGCGCGTGGATGGAGCTGGATGAGCGTGATGTGCAGAGCCTGATTCAGGCCTCGGGTGTGGCCATGCCGCAAACCCGCAAGCCAGCCGCGCAGCCGAATGTGCGACGTGAGTCTGATCGCGCCGGCTCTCGCGCCAAAGCGCGGGTGACTGCATCTGCCGAGGCGCGTGAATTGCGTGCCCGCCGTGGGGCCAAGTCGGCGCCCAAGCGCACCAGCAACAACAACTACCAGTTGCCCAGTGCTCAGCCAGATCCGATGAAAACATCGGTGGGCTATATCGGTCACGACAGCCTGTCGCGTGCTCGTGCTGAGCAAAAGCGCAAGCCAGGCGGTCGTCGCGGAGGTCGATAACCTGTCACGGCGCTTTTCAATCAGTTTTTAGGGTTGGTGGCGCCCCGTTAGAATTAAGGGTTTTGCCGAGTCGGCAAAAAATTTATCCCATTTCACTAGGAATACCCAATGGCAATCGAACGCACACTCTCCATCATCAAGCCTGACGCAGTTGCAAAGAACGTGATCGGTCAGATCTACAGCCGTTTTGAAACTGCAGGCCTGAAGATTGCTGCAGCCAAGCTGGTGCACCTGTCGCGCGCTGATGCTGAGCAGTTCTACGCTGTTCACGCTGCACGTCCTTTCTTCAAGGACCTGGTTGAATTCATGATCTCCGGTCCTGTGATGATCACAGCTCTGGAAGGCGAAAACGCTATCTTGAAGAACCGCGAACTGATGGGCGCTACCGATCCTAAGAAGGCTGAAGCCGGCACCATCCGCGCTGACTTCGCTGACAGCATTGACGCCAACGCTGTGCACGGTTCCGACGCTGCTGAAACTGCAGCTGTTGAAATCGCTTTCTTCTTCCCTGGCATGAACGTCTACGCACGTTAATTCCATGAATCCCATGCTGGCCGTGCTTGCTGTGACGGCGGCACTCCACGCATGGGAGTGCTGCCCTGTTGTAAGTGGTCCGGGGTATTGCATATGACCACGAACTTATTAAATTTTGACCTTCAGGGCCTGACCGCTTATTGCGAGTCGCTGGGGGAAAAACGTTTTCGAGCTACGCAGCTGTACCGCTGGATTCACCAGCGCGGTGCCAGCGATTTTGACCAGATGACCGATCTGGCCAAGTCCCTGCGTGAAAAGCTCAAGGGCAATGCCTGTATTGAAGGCTTGTCTGTCATCTCCCAGCACGAGTCGCAAGACGGCACCATCAAGTGGTTGTTTGATGTGGGTGATGGCAATGCGGTGGAGTCCGTATTTATTCCTGAAGATGACCGTGGCACTTTGTGCGTGTCATCTCAAGCTGGTTGCGCGGTGGGCTGCCGTTTTTGCTCTACCGGGCACCAAGGCTTTAGCCGCAACCTGACAACAGGCGAAATTTTGGCGCAGTTGTGGTTTGCCGAGCACTTTCTGCGCAAGCACCTGAACAAAGAAGATCGCGTGATCACCAATGTGGTGATGATGGGCATGGGTGAGCCCATGCAGAACTACTCGGCTTTGGTGCCTGCGTTGCGCACCATGCTCGATGACCATGCCTATGGCCTGTCACGCCGCCGGGTGACTGTGTCTACTTCGGGGGTGGTACCCATGATGGACCGCTTGGCGCAGGACTGTGCGGTGGCTTTGGCGGTGTCGCTGCATGCGCCAAATGATCCCTTGCGTGAAAACCTGGTGCCACTCAATAAGAAGTACCCGCTGGATGAGTTGATGCAGGCGTGTGTCCGCTATCTGGAGTTTGCTCCCCGCGATTTCATTACGTTTGAGTACTGCATGCTGGATGGTGTGAATGACCAGCCCGAGCACGCGCATCAACTGATTGATCTGCTTCGCAAGCATGGCAGTGGCAAGCCGTGGTGCAAGCTGAACTTGATTCCGTTTAACCCGTTTCCTGCCTCGGGTCTGCTGCGTTCGTCCAATGCAGCTGTGAGTGCTTTTGCCAAGAAGCTCAGTGATGCTGGCATCGTCACCACCGTGCGCAAAACCCGCGGTGATGATATTGATGCTGCGTGCGGGCAGCTTGCAGGCGATGTGAAAGATAGAACGCGAGCTGCAGAGCGCATGGCCAAGCAACGTACCATACCGCTGATACCCATTTCCTAACGGTTTTTGATAACAAGGATGTGCATGCCCGCCCCATTTGTTTCCATGAAGCAGTTGTTTAGCAAGGCCCGTAAGGGCATGGGAGGGGGGCTTGCGGCATTTCTGCTGGCTGGTTGCATGACTGGGGCTGGTACGGTTCCTCCAGAAGAAATACCTGGCTCGGCAGCAGAGGCAGAAGTGCACCGTTTGGCCAAAACACGCCTGCAACTGGCTGCACTGCATTTTGAAGAAGGGCGCGCTGAAGTCGCTTTGGGTGAAATTGCGCAAGCACTGCAGACATACCCGCGCTATGTGGATGCGTACAACCTCAAAGGTTGGATTCACATGAGTTTGCAGGACTACAAAGGTGCCAACGACAGCTTTGTGCAAGCTTTGGCCTTGCGCCCAGGCGATGCTGATGCCCTCTACAACCTGGGTTGGCTGCAGTGCCAGCAAAAACAATTTGCCTTGGCGGACCGTAATCTGGATGCAGCATTGGCTGCGCCGCGCACCACAGGGCAGTCGATTGCACGCCTTTGGCTGGCCAAGGGAGTTTGCTTGCGGCAAGCGGGGCAACTTGACGCCGCAATGCAAGCTTTAGAAAAAGCCCACGAGATAGAGCCAGGCAACCCAGCAGTTGCCTACAATTTTGCAGATGCGCTGCACGCTCAGGGTCAAACTGAGCGTGCGCGTTTTTATGTGCGTCGTATCAATAATGGCCAGTGGGCTTCTGCGCAATCGCTTTGGTTAGGTATCAAAGTAGAGCGAAGCTTGGGTGACCATGTAGCGATGCGGCAGTTGGCTGATCAATTACATAAGCGATTCCCTGATTCCAAGGAATGGCAACGGTTTGAGCGGGGAGCTTTTGATGACTGAGGTGGTATTGGGTAACGCAGAGCAACAAAGCGACAGCAATGCCGCTGCACAGCAACCAGGCAGCGCGGGCATGCTTTTGCGGCAAGCGCGCGAGCAGCAGCACACGTCAGTTCAGACGTTGGCCTCTGCGCTCAAGGTGCCTGTGTACAAACTGCAGGCATTGGAAGAGGACCGCTGGGACGTATTGACCGATTCGGTTTTTACACGTTCTCTGGCATTGAGCATTTGCCGCTTGTTGCGCATCCCGTCAGAGCCTGTACTTGCAGGCTTGCCCAAGCATGAAGCAGCCAAGCTGGCTTCTAACCCCGAAGGCATCAACGCCCCATTCAAAGAAAAAACACTGCGCTCATTGATGTCGCCTGCGCAGGAGCCAGGTTCTGGCAGTGCGGTCAAGTTGGCGGCGGTTTTGCTGATTGCTGTGGCTGGTGGTGCAGGTTTTTACTTCCTGCCACAGTGGCAGTCGGCAGAGGGTGATGCCATAGATGCTGTGGCGCAAGGTGCGGCCAGCGAGCCTTTGTTCATGCCGCAGTTGCAGGTGGAGCCTGAGGCCCCGAATGCCGCAGGCGCGGCAGCCACTCCTCAAGCTGCAGCTGCTGCGGTGTTGACTGAGCCTGTCGCTGCAGAGCAGCAGGCTACGCAGCCTGCGCCCGCAGAGGTGGCCGCAGCCACAACACCAAGCTCTAGCTCCACCGCTTCACCTGCATCTGTACCAACTGGCGGCCGTGTGCTGCGTTTTACGGCTACGGCTGAATCCTGGGTTCAAGTGCGAGATGCGCAGCAGCAAGTGGTGATGGAAAAGATTTTGAAGTCTGGCGACGTTTTTGAAGAAGTTGCCGTGGGACGGCCTTTGCACGTGGTGGTCGGTAATGCCGAGGCAACGCGTGTTGAGGTGGATGGCGCAGCGTTTAATTTCGCAGGGTCTGCGAAAAACAATGTGGCCCGATTCGAGGTGAAGTAAAAAGTGTCTGACAACACATTCCAGGCATCGCCCATAGCGATTGCTTCTCCGCTACCCCGCAAGAGCCGTCAGGCGCGCGTGGTATGGCTCAATAACGTGGTTACGGTGGGTGGCGATGCGCCTGTGCGCGTGCAGTCCATGACCAATACCGACACTGTCGAAGCGGTGGAAACCGCCATCCAGGTGCGCCAGCTGGCGCAGGCTGGCTCTGAGATGGTGCGCATTACGGTGAACACGCCCGAGGCCGCTGCGGCGGTGCCTTACATCCGTGAGCAGCTTGACCGCATGGGCGAGTACGTGCCGCTGGTGGGTGATTTTCACTACAACGGCCACCGTTTGCTGACCGATTACCCTGACTGCGCGCAAGCACTGTCCAAGTACCGCATCAACCCGGGGAACGTGGGCAAGGGTGACAAAAAGGACAAGCAATTCGGTCAAATGATTGAGATTGCGGCCAAGTACGACAAGGCCGTGCGCATTGGTGTGAATTGGGGTTCGCTGGACCAGGAAATCATGGCCCAGCTGATGGATCAGAACTCCCTGCGGGCCCAGCCGTGGGAAACCCGCCAAGTCATGTACGAGGCGCTGATTACCTCGGCGATCACCTCTGCCAAGCTGGCTGAATCGATAGGTTTGAACCCCGACAACATCATCTTGTCGTGCAAGGTCAGCGGTGTGCAGGATTTGATCTCGGTGTACCGGGCTTTGGCCCAGCGCTGCGATTACGCACTGCATCTGGGGCTGACGGAGGCCGGCATGGCCACCAAGGGTACGGTGGCTTCCACCGCGGCGCTGTCGGTGTTGCTGCAAGAGGGGATTGGCGACACCATTCGCGTCTCGCTCACACCGTTGCCGGGCGAAGCGCGTACGCAAGAAGTGGTGGTGGCATCCGAGATTTTGCAAAGCCTGGGGCTGCGTGTGTTTGTGCCCAGCGTTACGGCCTGCCCCGGCTGTGGCCGCACCACCAGCACTACGTTTCAGGAGCTGGCCAAGCAAATTGACGACTACCTGCGCGGACAGATGCCTGTGTGGCGCGTGCAGTACCCGGGTGTAGAGGCCATGAAAGTGGCCGTGATGGGCTGCATCGTGAACGGCCCCGGCGAGAGCAAGCATGCCGACATCGGCATCAGCCTGCCGGGCAATGGCGAAGCGCCTGCAGCGCCTGTGTTCATTGACGGCGAAAAAGCCATGACGCTGCGCGGCGAAGGGATTGCCACGGAGTTTCAGGCGCTGGTGGAATCCTATGTGCAACGCCGTTATGGCTCTGGTGCTTGATTAAAACAATAGCTGTTAGCGTGCGTGTATAAACACTTTCGAATATAAAAGTATCTGAAAACCGCATTGATACAGCGCAAGCAGCTCTTTTTTTTTAAAGTGCTGCACTTTTGGTGAGAACTTCCTAGTGGCTAAGACCGACAAACTTTCCGCCGTCAAAGGCATGAATGACATCCTTCCCGGCGAATCTGCACGCTGGGAATGGCTGGAGGCGCAGGTGCGCGACCTGATGGGCCGCTTTGCCTACCGCAATGTGCGCACGCCCATCGTGGAGCACACGCAGCTGTTTGTGCGCGGCATTGGCGAGGTGACCGATATTGTGGAAAAGGAGATGTACTCCTTTGAAGACAAGCTCAACGGCGAGCGCCTGACGCTGCGCCCCGAAGGCACGGCCAGCTTGGTGCGCGCCACCATTGAAAACAACTTGCTGTACGACGGCGGCAAACGCATGTGGTACATCGGCCCCATGTTCCGCCACGAGCGCCCGCAGCGCGGCCGCTATCGCCAGTTCCACCAGATCGGTGCAGAAGCCATGGGCTTTGCCGGTCCCGATGTGGATGCCGAGCTGATCTTGCTGGCCGTGGCGCTGTGGAAGCGCCTGGGCCTGACCCAGTGGCGCCTTGAAATCAACAGTCTGGGTCAGCCTGAGGAGCGCAAGGCGCACCGTGAAGCGCTGATAGCCTACCTGGAGCAGCACACCGATGTGATGGACGAAGAGGCCAAGCGCCGCATGTACAGCAACCCGCTGCGCGTGCTGGACACCAAAAACCCTGCCATGCAGGATATGGTGAACGCCGCGCCCCAGTTGCTGGACTATCTGGGTGAGGCTTCGCTGGCGCACTTCAATGGCTTGAAGGCTATCTTGGATGCTAACGATGTGCCATGGACGGTGAACCCCCGTCTGGTGCGCGGCCTCGATTACTACAACCTCAGCGTGTTTGAGTTTGTGACTGACCTGTTGGGCTCGCAAGGCACCATCTGCGCCGGTGGCCGCTACGACTATTTGATCGAGCAAGTGGGCGGCAAGCCCGCACCGGCTGTTGGCTGGGCGCTGGGCGTAGAGCGTGTGCTGGAGCTGGTCAAAGAGCTGGGCACCGACATTCCTGAGCAGCAGCTGGACGCCTACGCCATCGTGCCGGATGTGGCTGCCATGCCGCAGGTATTGCGTACGCTCACGCAGCTGCGTGAAGCCGGTGTCCGCGTGCAAATGCACACCGCAGGCGCGGAGGGCATGGGCTCGATGAAATCGCAGTTCAAAAAGGCTGACGCTTCGGGCGCACGTTTTGGCCTGATCTTCGGGGCAGACGAGCTGGCGCAAGGCAAAGTCACTGTGAAATCTCTGCGTGACGGGCAGGGCGAGCAAGTGCAGCAACTGCTGACCGAAGTGGCCTCTTGGGCACACACCCTACAATCGAACGCTTAATTTGTAACGACACCAGATATGGCAACGCATCTCGACCTCGAAGAACAAGAGCAACTTGATCAGATCAAGCACTTCTGGAGCAAGTGGGGCACCCCTATTACGGGCATCGCCATCGTGGTGATGGGCTCATTTGCGGCCTGGAATGGCTATCAGTTTTGGCAGCAGCGCCAGGCGCTTCAAGCGTCTGCTTTGGCAGATGTGGTGGCCGTTGCCGTAGAAAGCGGCGATCAAACCCGTGTGGCCCAGGCTTTTGACGCCATCAAGGCCGATTACAAAGGCACGCTGCAAGCGGGCTATGCAGCCTTGCTGGTGGCACAGTCTGCGGTGAATGCAGACAAGCTGCCAGAAGCCAAGGCGGCTTTGCAGTGGGCTGCCGACAACACCAAGGATGAGGGCTATCAAGCCGCAGCCAAGCTGCGTCTGGCTGCGGTGTTGATGGAAGAAAAAGATCTGGATGCCGCTGCCGCCTTGCTGCGTGGCAGCTTCCCTGCAGAATTCAAGGGTTTGGTGGCCGATCGTTCGGGCGATGTTTTGCAGTTGCAAGGCAAGTCCAGTGAAGCCATTGCTGCTTACAAAGAGGCATGGAAACTGCTTGATCCTCAAGTAGATTACCGCACGCTGGTGGGCTTCAAGCTCAATGCATTGGGCGAGGCAACCCCTGAATCTGGCACAGCGATTTCGACGGAGACAAATAAGTGAATCACAGCGCACAAAACCAACAAGGTTCTCGTTTTTGGATGACTGCTCAACGTACGGTGCTGGCTGCAGCCATGGTGACGGCGCTGGGCGGTTGTGCGTGGTTTGGCTCAGGCAGTGCAGTAAAGCCTGCAGATCTGGGGCCGAATGTGGTGAATTTGCCCGTGCGTCAGGCATGGCAGCTGAGCATTGCTGCGATCAAAAATGCCAGCATCCGTGCTCAAGTTCAGGGTGACAACGTGGTGGTTGCGGCCGCTGATGGCACGGTCGTCAGCGTCAATGCCGCCACAGGGCGTGAAAACTGGCGTGGTCAGGCTGGCAAGACTTTGCAAACTGGCGTAGGTGCAGACGGTCAACTGGCCGCTGTAGTGACGACCAATAATGATCTTGTGGTGTTTGAAGCAGGTAAAAAGCTGTGGAGCAAGACGCTGACAGCATCTGCCTTTACCGCACCGTTGATGGCTGGTGGCCGCGTGTTTGTGCTGACTGCAGACCGTTCGGTATCGGCATTTGATGCGCAAAACGGGGCACATTTGTGGACCCAAAAGCGTGAAGGCGAGCCGTTGGTGCTGCGCCAGCAGGGCGTCCTGATGCCTTATGGCAACACCTTGCTGGCGGGCTTGTCGGGCCGGTTGGTGGCGTTTAACCCTGATAACGGCAACGTTCAGTGGGAAGCGCCTCTGGCGTCACCGCGTGGTACGAATGACGTAGAGCGTCTGGTCGATCTGGTCGGACCAGCCAGCCGCGTGGGTAACGCTGTGTGCGCACGCGCCTTCCAGGCAACGGTGGGCTGCGTTGACGCTAATGTCGGACGCACAGCATGGACACAAACTGCCAAGGGAGCAGTGGGAATTGCAACTGATGCAGAGTACGTGTTTGGTACCGAAAGCAACGGCATTGTGCAAGCATGGAGCTTGGCCGATGGCGAGAAGCGCTGGTCGGTGGATCGTTTTCAGCACCGCAAGCTGACTGCACCGTTGGTGCTGGGGCGTGCGGTGGTAACGGCTGATGAGTCGGGTTTGGTGCACATGCTGTCTAGAAAAGATGGCGCGCACTTGAATCGACTGAATACAGATGGAACTGGCGTAGCTGTGGCGCCAGTGGTGGCCGCCGACACTTTGGTGGTTGTGACACGCGGCGGTGGCATTTACGGCTTCCGCCCGGATTGACAGAATTTTTCGAATGAAGCCAGTTATTGCCCTTGTGGGGCGGCCCAATGTGGGCAAATCAACCTTGTTCAACCGCCTGACAAAGACGCGTGACGCTATCGTCGCCGACTTTGCAGGGTTGACGCGGGATCGCCATTACGGACAAGGCCGCCAGGGTAAGCACGAGTACATCGTGATTGATACCGGTGGTTTTGAGCCTGATGCATCCAAGGGCATCTTCAAGGAGATGGCCAAGCAAACCCGTCAGGCTGTCGCTGAGGCCGATGTTGTGCTGTTTGTGGTGGATGCCCGTGATGGCCTGTCTGCACAAGATCACGACATTGGCAATTACCTGCGCCGTCTGGGTAAGCCTTGTGTGCTGGTGGCGAATAAGGCCGAAGGCATGAAGGCTGGGGCTCAGCTGGCAGAGTTCTATGAACTTGGTCTGGGTGAGGTGTACCCCGTCTCTGCCGCCCATGGACAGGGCGTGCGCGAATTGATTGAGCTGGCATTAGGGCCGCTCAATCTGCTCGATCCTGAGGCCGAAACCATTGAGGATGTGGAAGCGAAACCTGTGCGTTTGGCTTTGGCGGGTCGCCCGAATGCGGGTAAATCTACCTTGATCAACACGTGGCTGGGTGAAGAACGCTTGGTGGCGTTTGACATGCCAGGCACAACGCGTGATGCGATTTCCGTTCCTTTTGAGCGCAACGGACAGCAGTTCGAGTTGATCGATACCGCTGGTTTGCGCCGCAAGGGCCGGGTGTTTGAATCCATTGAGAAGTTCTCGGTGGTGAAGACGCTGCAAGCCATTGAAGACGCCAACGTCGTCGTGATTTTGATCGATGCCACCGAAGGTGTGACAGATCAAGATGCGCACATTGCAGGCTATGTTCTGGAAAGCGGCCGTGCCGTGGTGGTGGCCATCAACAAGTGGGATGCTGTGGATGATTACCAGCGCCAGTTGGTGGAACGTGCCATTGAAACTCGCCTTGGGTTCTTGAAATTTGCAGCGTTGCACTATATCTCTGCTATCAAGCGACAAGGTTTGGGGCCACTGTGGGCTTCCATCGTGCAAGCGCACAAGGCTGCGACCTGCAAGATGCCAACCCCTGTACTCACGCGAGTACTCATGGAAGCCGTGCAGTATCAAACGCCGAAGAAGGTGGGTGCTTACCGTCCGAAGCCGCGCTATGCGCACCAAGGCGGTATGAATCCTCCGGTCATCGTGGTCCATGGAAATTCTGTGGAGCACATTACAGATGCCTACAAGCGTTTCCTGGAAGGCCGTTTTCGTAAGGAATTCGATCTGGTGGGAACACCTCTTCGAATTGAGCTTAAAACTTCCCACAACCCCTACGCCGACTGAGGCGGGAAGCCATCATCACAGCGCTGGTGTGAACGAATTCCTACGGGGAGAAGGGCATAAAAGCTGCTGTGGTAAGGTGTCGGTTTACAACAACATTTCCGAACACGGAGAATATCGTGAGCAATAAAGGCCAACTCCTGCAAGATCCATTTCTGAATGCGCTGCGCCGCGAACATGTGCCTGTTTCCATTTATTTGGTCAACGGTATCAAGCTGCAAGGCCAGATTGAGTCTTTTGACCAGTACGTGGTGTTGCTGCGCAATACAGTGACACAGATGGTTTACAAGCATGCTATTTCCACCATCGTTCCCGGCCGTGCCGTGAATTTCAGCATGGCTGATAACAACGACAGCGAGGCACCTGCCGCTTGAAGCTGTTGACTTATCCCTTCCCTGCGCAGCAGCGTGGGGTGGGGGAGGTGGCATGAGCGTGAACGCCAAATCCTCCCCTGACGCCACTCCCGTTGTTTTGGTTGGCGTTGATTTCGGACTTCCACACTTCGACAACGAGCTTGAAGAGTTGGGCTTGCTGGCAAAAACCGCTGGCTTGAACCCTGTGGCACGCATTACCTGCAAGCGTAAAGCACCTGATGCCGCACTGTTTATTGGCAGTGGCAAGGCTGACGAAATTCGCATGCTCGCCCAAATGCATGGTGCCAAAGAAGTTTTGTTTGATCAGGCTTTAAGCCCTGCCCAGCAGCGTAATTTAGAGCGCCACATGGAGATGCCAGTCAACGACCGTACGTTGTTGATTTTGGAAATCTTTGCGCAACGCGCACGCAGCCATGAAGGCAAGTTGCAGGTAGAACTTGCCCGCTTGCAGTACGTCAGCACCCGCCTGGTAAGACGCTGGACCCACTTGGAGCGTCAGATGGGGGGTATTGGCGGTCGTGGTGGCCCCGGTGAAAAGCAAATTGAGCTGGATCGCCGCATGATTGCCGAGTCCATCAAGCGCACCAAAGACAAGCTGCAAAAAGTCAAAAAACAGCGCCAGACCCAGCGTCGCCAGCGTGAGCGCAGAGATGTGTTCAATATTTCGTTGGTGGGTTACACCAATGCAGGTAAATCAACGCTGTTCAACGCCTTGGTGAAGGCGCGCGCATATGCCGCCGATCAGTTGTTTGCAACGCTTGATACGACAACGCGCCAGCTTTATTTGACGGAGGCTCAGATGTCTGTGTCGTTGTCAGATACGGTGGGGTTTATTCGTGACTTGCCACACGGTTTGGTGGCGGCTTTTCAAGCAACCTTGCAAGAAGCGGTCGATGCTGATTTGCTTTTGCATGTGGTCGATGCTTCGAACGAAACTTTCCCCGAACAAATGGATCAAGTGCGCAGGGTGTTGGGTGAAATCGACGCCTTGGGTATCCCGCAAGTACTGGTGTTCAATAAATTGGATGCCTTGCCTGATGGGCGCTCGCCTGCATCTTTGCAAGATACTTATGAGGTCGACGGGGTGGAAGTACCCCGCGTATTTGTGAGTGCTCGCACGGGTGAAGGTTTACCGCAATTGCGCCAGATTTTGGCCAATGCAGCTTTGGCTGCAAGCAATGCACCCGACGAAGGGGCGGTACAAGGCGGCGATGATGATCTACCGTCTGAGTCAATGTCCCCTGAAGACAGCGACGATTGAGCAAAGTGCCCTTTAAACATTTGGGCACAATGCAATATGTTTCATAGCAATATCAATTGAGACTTTTCGCATGAATTTCCTGAATCGCGCCCCTCGTTGGGCAGTGCTGCCAGAACGCTTGCGGGGAATGTTCAATCTGAATGACCCCCGCTGGGGCCGTGGAGAGGACAACAACGCAGGGGAGGGCGATCAGCGCCCAGATTCTGATCGTCCCGTACCGCCGCCTTCCTCCAATACGCCGCCTCCACGTGGGCAAAATAATCAAGCGGGGCAACCTCCTGATTTGGATGAGCTGTGGCGTGATTTGAATCGCAAGCTTTCTGGCCTGTTTGGGGGGAAACCTCCACGTGGGCCACAGGGCGGTAATGGCGCGCAGCCTCCTGAAATGAAGGGCGCAGGTATTGGTGTTGGCCTGATCGCCGGCGTTGCCGTGCTGATTTGGCTGGGTACTGGTTTTTTCATTGTGCAAGAAGGTCAGCAGGCCGTCATTACGCAGTTCGGTAAATACAACTCGACAGTTGGTGCCGGTTTTAACTGGCGCCTGCCTTATCCCATCCAAAACCATGAGCTGGTATATGTGTCGCAGATTCGCTCTGTAGATGTGGGGCGCGACACCATTATCAAAAGCACGGGTCTGCGCGAATCGGCGATGCTGACGGAAGACGAGAACATCGTTGAAATCAAGTTTGCTGTGCAGTACCGCCTCAATGATGCGCGTGCCTGGCTCTTTGAGAGCAAGAGCCCAGACTTGGCCGTGGTGCAAGCTGCCGAAAGTGCGGTTCGTGAAGTGGTTGGCAAGATGAAGATGGATACCGCTTTGGCTGAAGAGCGTGACCAGATTGCCCCCCGTGTACGTGATTTGATGCAGACCATTCTTGACCGCTACAAAGTGGGCGTTGAAGTTGTGGGCATCAATATGCAGCAAGGTGGTGTGCGTCCGCCAGAGCAAGTGCAAGCAGCATTTGACGATGTGCTCAAGGCCGGTCAAGAGCGAGAGCGTGCAAAAAATGAAGCGCAAGCCTATGCCAATGATGTGATCCCTCGTGCCACAGGTACGGCAGCACGTCTGAAGGAAGAGGCAGATGGCTATCGCGCACGTATTGCTGCGCAAGCCGAAGGTGATTCACAGCGCTTTAGCTCTTTGTTGACCGAGTACAAGAAAGCCCCGCAAGTGACGCGTGATCGCCTGTACACCGATGCGATGCAAGAGGTCTACAGCAACGTGACCAAGATTTTGGTGGACTCCCGTCAGGGCTCTAATCTGCTGTATCTGCCGCTGGACAAAATCATGCAAGGCGCAGGTGCTGCACCTCATGCAACGCCAGATGCTGCAGCACGTGCGCAATCGCAAAGTACTACGAGTGCCGTACCCGCTTCGCCCCCTGTTGATACACGTGCCCGCGATCTGAACCGTTCGCGTGATCGCGAACCACGCTGAGGAGATCTGTTGTGAACAGAGTTGGATTTATTGCCTCTAGCCTGCTGGTGGTGTTGGCGCTGTTGAGCTCGATGCTCTTTGTCGTTGACCAGCGCCAGTTTGGTGTTGTGTACGCCTTGGGTCAAATCAAGAGCGTGATTACTGAGCCCGGTTTGAACTTCAAGCTGCCGCCACCGTTCCAGAACGTTCGTTATATCGACAAGCGTTTGCTGACATTGGACAGCACCGATACCGAACCCATGCTCACGGCTGAAAAGCAGCGAGTGGTGATCGACTGGTATGTGCGCTGGCGCATTTCTGATCCATCGGAGTACATCCGCAATGTTGGCTTGGACGAAAACGCCGGAGCCATGCAGTTGAACCGTGTTGTGCGCAACGCCTTTCAGGAAGAAGTGAACAAACGCACCGTGCGTGAGTTGCTGTCTTCCAAGCGCGATACGCTGATGGCGGATGTCAAGGCTGAAGTGCTGAAGGCCGTTACCAGTGGCAAGCCCTGGGGTGTGGATGTGGTGGACGTGCGCATTACCCGTGTGGATTACGCTGAAACCATTACCGAATCGGTCTACCGCCGCATGGAGGCAGAGCGCAAGCGCGTAGCCAATGAACTGCGTTCGACGGGCGCTGCTGAAGGTGAAAAAATTCGCGCAGAAGCTGATCGCCAGCGTGAAATCACCGTGGCCAATGCCTATCGTGATGCACAAAAAATCAAGGGTGAAGGTGATGCCGAAGCAGCCAAGATCTATGCGCAAGCATTTGGTCAAGATCCTCAGTTTGCCAAGTTCTATCGCAGCCTGGATGCCTATAAGGCCAGCTTTGCTAACAAGAACGACGTAATCTTGGTTGATCCTTCCAGCTCTGATTTCTTCAAGTCTTACCGCAGCAGTGGGACGGGCACGAACTAAGTTGCATACGGTCTTTAGTCTGCCTCTTTAAGGCCAAGGCGCTAAGCTCCATCCATGGAAACTGAAATTTCTTGGTGGGCCGCCTTGGCTTTGTTTTTGGTGATTGAAGGGCTGTTTCCTTTCATTTCTCCGCGCCGCTGGCGCGGTGCATTTGCCCAGCTTTTAGCCATGCGAGACGGTCAAATACGTTTCATGGGGCTGCTCTGTATAGCAGTCGGTCTGAGCTTGCTGTGGTTGCTTAAATAACGTGGGTAGTGGCTAGGCCTTAAGCCTTTTTTAGGGCGGGGCAGCGATAGCCGATAGAATCACGTTTTTAACAGCCTCCTCTTTTTTCCATGTCCGCTTGGGCCTTGCCGGATCACATCGCCGATGTTTTGCCCTCTGAGGCCCGGCACATTGAAGAGTTGCGTCGAGGATTACTCGATACGGCGCGCAGCTATGGGTATGAATTGGTCATGCCCCCACTCTTGGAGTATCTGGAGTCTTTGCTTACCGGTACCGGTGAAGCACTGAACCTGCAAACCTTCAAGTTGGTGGATCAGATTTCAGGTCACACACTGGGTTTGCGTGCAGACATGACGCAGCAAGTAGCGCGTATTGATGCGCACTTGCTCAATCGTGAGGGCGTTACGCGCCTGTGCTACTGCGGCCCTGTGCTGCATGCTGCGCCAGACCGCCCCCGTGCCACGCGTGAGCCACTGCAGTTTGGTGCCGAAATTTATGGCCACGCAGGGCCTGAAGCCGATATTGAAGCCTTGAGCCTGGCGCTTGCCTGCGTTGAAGGCGCTGGCGTGAGCGGGTTTACAGTGGATCTGGCCGATGTGCGTTTGGTACGCAGTTTGCTGGCTGGCGTGATGGTGGATGGCGATGTGCTGCAAAAAGTGCATGCCGCACTGGCCTCCAAAGATGCCACGGCGCTGGTCGCTCTGACCAAGAATTTTCCGCAAGCCTCACGTGACGGTTTGCTGGCGTTGCTGCAGTTGTACGGCGATGTCAAAGTGCTGGATGAAGCTGAAAAAGCTTTGGAGCGCACGCCGGGTGCTCAGCACGTACTGCAGCATTTGAAGTGGTTTGCAGCGCAGTTCCCTCAAGCGAACGTGACGTTCGATTTGGCAGACCTGCGTGGGTATTCTTATTACAGCGGTACACGCTTTGCCGTCTATGCCCCCGGAGCCAGCGATGCGCTGGTGCGCGGAGGTCGTTACGACGAAGTGGGTGCCGTGTTTGGACGCAACCGTCCAGCGGCGGGTTTTTCGCTGGACATCAAGCAGCTGGTGTCGGTGGTTCCATCGCGTCCGCTGCGTGCAGCCATCCGCGCTCCCTGGGGCAATGGTGCACAGCTGAGTCTTGCTATTGCGCAGTTGCGCAGCCAAGGTGAGACCGTAGTCTGTGTGCTTCCTGGGCATGAGAGCGAGGTGGACGAATTCCACTGCGACCGTGCACTGGTGCAAAGCGCCGGGCAATGGGTCGTGCAAGCCGTTTAAGGCATTCTTCAATTCATCGGATTTGAGATTATGAAAGCAACCAAAGGTCGCAACGTGGTCGTCGTCGGTACCCAGTGGGGCGACGAAGGCAAGGGTAAATTGGTCGATTGGCTGACCGAAAGCGCCCAAGGCGTTGTGCGTTTCCAAGGCGGTCATAACGCCGGTCACACATTGGTGATCAATGGCGTGAAGACTGCGCTGCACTTGATTCCTAGCGGCATCATGCGCCCTGGTGTGAAGTGCTACATCGGCAACGGTGTGGTGCTCTCAGCCGGCAAGCTGTTCGAAGAAATCGAAGGCCTGGAAAAGGCAGGCGTGAGCGTGCGCGATCGTCTGCGCGTTTCTGAAGCCTGTCCCCTGATTTTGCCTTTTCACCAAGCCCTGGATGTGGCCCGTGAAGCGGCCCGCGAGCAAGGCGGCGTGCAAAAGATTGGCACGACTGGCAAGGGCATTGGCCCCGCCTACGAAGACAAGATTGCCCGCCGTGCTTTGCGCGTGCAAGACTTGAAGCACCCAGAGCGCTTTGCAACCAAGCTGCGTGAGTTGCTCAACCTGCACAACCACATCTTGGTGGAAGTGCTGGGTTCCAAGAAGTTTGAATTTGCCGATGCGCTCAAGCCTTACATGAAGGACGGCGAAGTGCAGTTTGATGTGGTCTATGAAGAAGCCATGCGCCACGCAGAGCTGCTCAAGCCCATGATTGCTGACGTGTCGCGTGAACTGAACGACGCACATGCCGCAGGCGCAAACCTGCTGTTTGAAGGCGCACAAGGCACGCTGCTGGACGTGGATCACGGCACCTATCCCTACGTCACATCGTCTAACTGCGTGGCTGGCAATGCCGCCGCTGGCGCTGGTGTAGGCCCCGGCATGCTGCATTACGTGCTGGGTATCACCAAGGCGTACTGCACCCGCGTGGGTGGTGGCCCCTTCCCGACAGAGCTGGAGTGGGAAAAAGAAGGCACGCCCGGTTACGTTATGTCGACCGTGGGTGCTGAAAAGGGTGTGACCACAGGTCGTTCGCGCCGCTGTGGCTGGTTTGATGCTGCATTGCTCAAGCGCTCGGCACAAATCAACGGTTTGTCAGGCCTGTGCATTACCAAGCTGGACGTGCTGGACGGTATTGAAGAGCTGCAACTGTGCGTGGGCTACGAGCTGGATGGCGAGAAGATCGACATCCTGCCTCTGGGTGCTGACGACATCGAGCGTTGCAAGCCCATCTACGAGTCGATCCCTGGCTGGACTGATACGACCGTTGGCGTGACTGACTATGACAAGCTGCCTGTTGCTGCGCGCAACTATCTGGACCGTATTGCGGAAGTTACAGGCGTGCCGATCGCCATGGTTTCGACCAGCCCTGATCGCGATCACACCATCCTGATGCAAAACCCCTACGTTGCTGCGTAAGTGGCATTGCCTCTATAAACACGCTCCTCGCGAATTTACACAGGAACACGAACATGTTGACTGAAGACGGCAAGCACTTGTACGTTAGCTACGACGAATACCACGGTCTGATCGAAAAGCTGGCTTTGAAGATTCACCAGTCAGGCTGGGAATTTGACACCATCTTGTGTTTGGCCCGTGGTGGCTTGCGCCCCGGTGATATTTTGAGCCGCATCTTTAACAAGCCTCTGGCCATCATGTCCACCAGCTCTTACCGTGCAGAAGCCGGCAAGGTGCAGGGTCACTTGGATATTGGTCGCTTTATTGCCACCCCCAAGGGTGAAATCGCTGGCCGCGTGCTGCTGGTGGATGACTTGGCTGATACCGGCGTCACATTGAACGCCGTGGTGAAGATGCTCAAGGAAAACTACCAACCCATCACAGAGATGCGTACGGCAGTGATCTGGACCAAGGGTGTCTCGACGTTCAAGTCTGACTACTCGGTGGAAGATCTGCCGACCAATCCGTGGATTCACCAGCCCTTTGAAGGCTATGACAACCTCTCGCCTGAGAAGTTGATGGAAAAGTGGAAGCTGTAATTCAGTTTCCAAAAGTGGAAGCTGTAATTCAGCTTGTACACCCATAAAAAAGGAGCCCTTGTGGCTCCTTTTTTATTGTCATGCGATAAACAAATGTGAGCTATTGATGCTTGTATATCAACAGTTTTAAATATAAAAGTATCTGAAATGTATGTATATAAGGCGATGATAGCTATTGTTTTTAATTTATACAGTGCAGCCCCAAAGTCCAGGCCTGCGCGTGTCGACATCCAGACGTTATGCTCTTGCCATGCAAATGATGTTTGATGCACTGTGGCGCGCTTTGGCTGACTGCCTGCGGGGGAGAGTGATTGCGTGGTCCTTGTTTCCCTTGCTGGTGGTGGCGGCCATGGTCGCGCTGGTGAGCGTTTTTTGGTGGGATGGCGCTGTGGCTGCCGTGCAGGCGTGGCTGGAGCGAGTCAGCTGGTTGCAGTGGCTGTGGACATGGATGGGCAGTAGCTACGCCTATGCCAGTGCTGTAGCGGCGGCAGTGACCGTGGTGCTGCTGATGGGCCCTGTGATCGTCATCGTTGCACTGGCTGTGGTGGCGATGGTGATGACGCCACAAATGGTGGAGTTGGTAGCGCAGCGCCGCTTTGCGCATTTGGAGCGAAAACACGGTGGTGGCTGGGTCAGCAGTGCGCTATGGGCCATGGGCTCTACGGCGTTGGCATTGCTGGCGTTGGTGCTCTCGATCCCGTTATGGCTGGTGCCGCCCTTGGTACTGGTGTTGCCACCGCTGATCTGGGGCTGGCTGACTTACCGGGTCATGACCTTTGATGCACTGGCTGAGCATGCCAGTCACTCTGAGCGACAAATCATTTTGAAGCAGCACCGTTACCCGCTGATGTTGATGGGGGTGATCTGCGGTTACGCCGGCGCAGCACCTGCCATTGTGTGGGCATCGGGCATGGTGTTCGTGGCGGCATTCTGGATCTTGATTCCTATCGCCATCTGGATTTATGCGCTGGTGCTCGCTTTTTCTTCATTGTGGTTTGCCCACTATGGATTGGCGGCGGTGTACAACTTGCGGGCAGTAACAGCCTCCGATACAAAACCTGATGCACCATCTTCGGCGTCAGTTCTTTAAACCGGCCGTTGTGTTTTGAATCAATTGGTGCATTCAGTGGGGTAGATGACTGGATGCATCAATATGGTGCGTTCTTACGAACTAAAATGGTGCCCATGAAGCAGGCTCGGAGGAGTTTGCTAGATTTGCACCAAAATGGTGAATTACTCAAAGGCCGTGAAGCCACATACTTCATGGCCTTATGCTTGTGAAAGTATGGCGGCAGGGTCAGTTTCAAGCTGGCACACAAACTGCTTTGCTAAACGCGTACTTTCTATGAAGCGCTTTTCCAGGAGAACCTGATGGCTAAGACCGTTGCAGATGTGATGAACCTAGTGAAGGAAAACGAGGTCAAATTTATTGACTTCCGCTTCACCGATACCCGTGGCAAAGAACAGCACGTGACCGTGCCTGTGTCGCACTTCGATGATGACAAGTTCACTTCGGGCCACGCCTTTGACGGTTCGTCGGTTGCCGGTTGGAAGGGTATTGAAGCTTCGGACATGCTGTTGATGCCCGATCCCAGTACCGCGAATATCGACCCCTTCTTTGAAGAAACCACACTGATTTTGCAGTGTGACGTGATCGAACCCGGTGATGGCAAAGCCTATGACCGCGATCCTCGCTCTGTGGCCAAGCGCGCAGAAGCCTATCTGAAGGCTTCTGGCTTGGGTGATACCGCTTACTTCGGTCCAGAACCTGAATTTTTCATTTTCGACGGCGTGCGCTGGGGTACAGAACCCCACAACCCCTTCTTCGAAATCGAAGAATACGAAGCGCCTTGGAACACAGGCACCAAGTTTGAAGGCGGCAACCGCGGTCACCGTCCACGCGTCAAGGGTGGCTACTTTCCCGTGCCTCCCGTTGACAGCACGCAAGACATGCGCGCTGAAATGTCCCTGATCCTTGAGTCTTTGGGCATTCCTGTTGAAGTGTTCCACCACGAAGTGGCGGGCGCAGGTCAAAACGAAATCGGCACACGCTTTTCAACATTGGTTGAACGTGCTGACTGGACACAGCTGCAAAAGTACGTGATCTGGAACGTAGCCAACACCTACGGCAAGACTGCTACTTTCATGCCCAAGCCTTACTCGGGCGACAACGGCTCTGGCATGCACGTGCACCAGTCCGTGTGGAAAGACGGCAAGAACCTGTTTGCTGGCGACGGCTATGCCGGTCTGTCTGACTTTGCGCTGTACTACATTGGCGGCATCATCAAGCACGCCCGTGCACTGAATGCCATCACCAACCCCGGTACTAACTCGTACAAGCGTCTGGTGCCTGGCTTTGAAGCCCCAGTGAAACTGGCTTACTCGGCCAAGAACCGCTCGGCTTCTATCCGTATTCCTTACGTGAGCAACCCCAAGGGCCGCCGCGTGGAAGCACGTTTCCCCGATCCACTGATGAACCCCTACCTGGGCTTCGCAGCCTTGTTGATGGCTGGTTTGGACGGTGTGGAAAACAAGATCCATCCCGGCGAAGCTGCCACCAAGGATCTGTACCACCTGCCTCCAGAAGAAGACAAGTTGGTGCCGACTGTGTGCCACAGCTTGGACCAGGCTTTGGAAGCGCTGGATGCCGACCGCGCTTTCCTGACCAAGGGTGGTGTGTTCAGCGACAGCATGATCGATGCCTACATTGAGTTGAAGATGGGTGAAGTGACACGCTTCCGTCAGGCCGTACATCCAGTCGAATACGACATGTACTACTCGCTGTAATCTGCATGAAGGGGCCTGTGCATACAGGCTCTGAGTACAGATGCGCAAAAGCAGCCTTTGGGCTGCTTTTTTTATATGGCAAAGGTGCTTATGCCTAGTCGGAAAATCAAGGACAGTGCGCGGCTTGCACTGCACAATGCAGTGATGCCGTTAACCTTGGTGGACGCACGGCCCAACCTTGCATGGAGGCATAAGAATGAATAAATGGATAGTGATCGTGGTGTGCGCCATGGCTGGCAATGCCATGGCACAGGACCGTATTTACCGGTGTGGCAATGAATACACCAACAGTGCTGCTGTGGCCAAGCAGCGTAACTGCCAAGTGATGGAGGGTGGCCATGTCACTGTGGTGCACACGGATGGCGGCGGTGCTGGCAGCTCTTCTGCCAAAGCTGCGAGCAGCGAACCCAAGCCTGCTGCCAGTAATCGCGCTGTACAGGTAGACCCAAATCAGCAGAAAGCCCGTGATAACGATGCCCGTGCCATCTTGCAGGCAGAGTTGAAGAAAGCCCAAGACAAGCTCAATGCGCTGAAGGCCGAATTCAATGATGGCAATCCTACGAAGTCAGCATTGGAGCTGCGCAATCCCCAGGTCTTCAATGAACGGCTGGAAGCGCTGAAGGCAAATATTGCACGGCAAGAGGCGGATGTGGCAGGTATTCAGCGTGAACTTTCACGCCATTCTGGTGGTTGATTTTTAGAAAGCTTGAACAGCCCATGCCGGTTGATTCTTACGACGTCATCCCACGTTTTACGGCGCTGGATCTTCTCTCTACCTTGGTGGTAGTGGTGGATGAGAAGGGGGCTGTAGTCTTTGCCAATGCGGCACTTGAAAGTGCAATGGGCATGTCCCGCCGGATGCTGGAAGGCGGCGAGTTTGCCCAGCACCTTTCTGATCCATCCTTGCTGCGTTCAGGGCTGGGTGCGGCCCACGGCCGAGGTTATGCCGCCATGAGTTTTGACACGGGCCTGCAGCGTGCTGTGCAAGAGTCCTTGTTTGTCCATGTGACGGTGACAGCCATCGAGCACTCTGAGCTGAAATTGATTGAGCTGTGGGTGCTGGAGCAGCAGGCAAGACAAGACAGAGAAGAGCGTTTAGTCGAGCAAGCGCAGGCCAACAAAGAGCTGGTACGTAACTTGGCCCATGAAATAAAAAATCCGCTAGGCGGTATTCGTGGGGCGGCTCAGCTGCTGGAAATGGATTTAGAGAGCAAAGAGCTCAGGGAGTACACCCAGGTCATCATTCACGAGGCTGATCGCCTGCAAAGCCTGGTGGACCGCTTGCTGGCACCGCACCGTCACCCCCACCAGCTGGTGGATCTGAATATTCATGAGGTTTGTGAGCGCGTGCGCTCGCTGGTCTTGCTGGAGTATCCGCAAGGATTAAAGATTCGGCGTGACTACGATATTTCTATCCCTGAGTTCAAGGGCGATCGCGCACAGCTGATTCAGGCGTTGCTCAACATTGTTCAAAACGCGGCGCAGGTGCTTTCTGAGAAGCTGGACAACGGCGATGCCGAGATCACATTGCGGACACGGGTTGTCCGTCAGGTAACGATTGGTCGCCAGCGGCACAGACTGGCATTGGAATTGCATGTGATTGACAACGGCCCCGGCGTGCCAGATCACATCAAGGAGCGGATTTTTTATCCGCTGGTGACTGGCCGGGATGGAGGTTCGGGCTTAGGGCTGCCCTTGGCGCAAACATTTGTGCAGCGTCATCATGGCCTTATTGAATGCGAAAGCATGCCCGGGCGTACGGATTTCCGTATCCTTATCCCGCTGCCTTAAGACCAGGGCCTTTTAGAACACGCAACGGAAGGTAAACACTGCATATGAAGCCGATCTGGATAGTAGATGACGACCCCTCGATCCGCTTCGTCTTAGAGAAGGCGCTAGCTCGCGAAAACCTTCATACACGCAGCTTTAGCAATCCCCGCGAGGTGCTTGCAGCGCTGGCTGACTTGCCTGAGGGCGACCCAGCTCAACAAGGCCCCCGTGTACTGGTAAGTGATATCCGCATGCCGGGTGGCTCTGGCCTTCAGTTGTTGGAAGAGGTGCATGCCCGGCTGCCAGATCTGCCGGTCATCATCATGACGGCCTACTCAGACTTGGACAGTGCGGTATCTGCCTTTCAGCGCGGGGCTTTTGAGTATTTGCCAAAGCCCTTTGACTTGCCAAAAGCGGTGGAGCTGATTCGCCGGGCAGTCGAGGAAAGTGAGCGCGAACAGGTTGCAGAAGAGCGTCAGGCAGTCATGCCCGAGATGCTCGGACAAGCACCGGCCATGCAGGATGTATTTCGAGCCATTGGCCGTTTGAGTCAAAGCGCTGTCACCGTCTTGATCACGGGTGAATCCGGCTCGGGTAAAGAGCTGGTAGCGCGTGCATTGCATAAACATTCGCCTGTTTCAGGCGGCCCCTTTGTAGCGATCAACACTGCCGCAATTCCCAAGGACTTGCTGGAGTCTGAATTGTTCGGCCATGAGCGGGGGGCTTTTACAGGCGCTCAGACGCAACGCCGTGGCCGGTTTGAACAGGCAGAGGGCGGAACGCTCTTCCTGGATGAAATCGGAGATATGCCCTTTGATCTGCAAACGCGCTTGCTGCGTGTGCTGTCTGACGGGCAGTTTTACCGCGTAGGTGGCCATACTGCTGTCAAGAGCAATGTGCGCGTGATTGCCGCGACCCATCAGAACTTGGAACAACGCGTGAAAGATGGCGCTTTCCGTGAGGACTTGTTTCACCGTTTGAATGTGATTCGCCTGCGTTTGCCATCGTTGCGTGAGCGTGCCGAAGATGTTCCCATGCTGGTGAAATATTTTCTGCAACGCAGCGCCAAGCAACTGGGGGTAGAGCCCAAACGCATTTCTGAAACCGCGCTGCAGCGCATGTCGCAGTTCAGCTTTCCTGGCAATGTGCGGCAGCTGGAGAACATCTGCCATTGGTTGACGGTGATGGCGCCCGCGCAGCAAATTTCTACCCAGGATCTTCCGCCTGAAGTATTGGGTGGTGCAGATGATTTAGCGGCTGGGGCCTCCGCTGTGAATATGGCGGTGGCTGCAGTGCCAGAACCTGTTGCGCATCCTGCACCAGTTGCAGGGCTGGGGTATGCCGCCATACCGCACAGTGAAGCTTCGATGCTGCAGGGCTGGGAGGCGTTGCTTGAAGTGGAGGCGCGCAAACTTTTGCAAAGTGACTGCAAAGATGTTTGGGATGTACTGAGCCAACGCTTTGAATCCAGCTTGATCACGACAGCGCTGGGTCTGACGCACGGTAAACGCATGGAGGCCGCCCTGCGCCTTGGTATTGGGCGCAACACGATTACGCGAAAAATTCAAGAACTGGGGCTGGATGGATCAGAGCGCGCCATGGCAGAAAACTAAGCGTCAAGTTGCTTCTCAATAAAAGGGTGTATGCGTGCATACGCCCTTTTTTTATTGCAGGCCCACACGTTGATGCTCACTATTTGGAGCAGTCCTACAAATATCGGCAATCTCTGCCGACCCATTGCGGATGACATGGTTGTTAACAATTAAGGAGCCGTATGTCGGTTTTATTTTAAGCAATTAGCCAGTTTTATCTGCATTAGATCCATGCCTTCTCGATCTCTTTCCTCTTCGTCTGTACGTGCGATAGCGCACGGAGGTCCTGATGCTCAGGCTTCGCTCCAGCCACCTCAAAAAGAAGATGACAGCATCGCCGCCATAGATACGCAGATGCTGCTGGTGGCAGACCTTGAGGATGAATATTGGCATGCCCATTTCTTTCAAGAGCCTTATTACGTGGCGGGGCGAAGTTATGACCAATACAGGCCAGCCTATAAATTAGGTTGGAAAAGTGCGCTGCAGCACCCTGATGCCAATTTTGGCGATTTAGTCAAGCAGCTTGAGGTGCGCTGGCCGCATCAACGCACAACCAGTTTGCTTCCTTGGCGAGAGGTGCATGTGGCCGTCAGGGACGGCTGGCGGCATGCCGCTGTGCAAATGCGCGACGTGCAGCAGCATGCCCCAACCTTGATGCGTGGGCATGAGGTTGCGGGGGTGATTGATCCGTTGCACCACGCGTGCCTGGGCTTGGCTGATGACTTGCAGCGCATGCGCTGCATTCCAATGAGCGATTTTGCCAAGCAGGTGATTGAGCGTCACATTCATATGCTGCAAAGAATGGCCGATGGCTTGCAGTCCTTGACGCCGGCTGTGGCGCAGAGTCCGGTCAGTCCGTGGCACAAACGCTTGCGCTTTCATTGGCTGAAACTCAAATCCAACTTGTCTGAGTGGGTGCCTGCGCAAGTGCTCGAGATGTGCGAATTCAGAGAGAAGAATTTATTGTCTGCATATCAGCGTGCCTTGCGAAAGCACTTGGCACTAGAGGCAAAAGCAGTGCTGCAATCGCATGTCAAACAACTGCAAAGCCATGTCGAAAAACTGCACTGCGTCAGGCAGAGCATGGTGCGGTGAGAGGCATATGCATATTGCACTTCAGCGTGCTGGCCTTGGCACCTATTGCATATGCCGCCTAGGTGCTTGCTTGATCATGAGCAGTATTCCCACAGAGCTTGGATAGCGCACATCGAACAATAAATCCCATGGCCTCTGGTTTTGATCGGAGGATAAATGGAGAAGGATTCACTATGACGATGCATTACACAGGGGCCTTGTTAGGGCGCGAGGCAGTTATTCAGTTTCCTGAGAGCACCGCGCAAGTGAGCTATTCAGTCCGAGGGGAGCTGCAGTGGCGTGTGACGGACAAGAACGGAAACGTGACACAGGGCAATGAGCGGTTGAGCTATCTGCAGCTTTCGGACACCTTGCACTTTCTCAACTGGATAGAGAAAACAGGTTTCACAGTCAGCCAGATCATTGATACGGACAACGGAACGGTTAAAGCATTCTGGTCTTATGCCGATCAAATGAGTGATCGTGGGCATCGCGCATCAATGTTTGTGGATGGGTCTTTCCGCTTCACTTGATTGACCGGAGTAAGCTCAAATGGCGATTGCCTGAAATTTGAGCATGCCCCGCAAAGCTAGGCTGGTGCTCAGTTTTGGCACTTATTCCTAAGGTTGTCCACAGCTAGGCCCACAGATGCTGGGTACAAGTCGAAGCCCAAGAAAAAAACCCTTGCACTGCTGCAAGGGTTTTTTTGCGAGCGTAAAGATGCGCTTATCGCACGGTTTCACTTTCTACCGTCATGTCCAGAATGTAGACATACTTGGATGCATCTGCGGGTGCGGGTTCAGGGCGTGTGAAGCGTTTGATGCGCAATACGTTGCGCACGCCTGCTTGGTGTGTATAGCCTTCAATCGTGCCGTAGAAGTTTTCCCAAGTGCCCGTGCTTTGCTTGAGGCCTTGTTCGTTGTATTTGAGCTCGCGCACTTGCAAGCATTGCGCGTTCGGAATCAAAGGATGATTGCAAGCTACTTTTTGTGGCGCTACTTCTAAGAAGATGCGTTCACTTTGACCATAAAGGGTCTCAGAGGTCGGTTGACCTTTGAACTGCCATTTCGCCCCACTTTTAAAATTCAATTCCAAGATAGGTGGAGCGCCGTCAGTGATTTTCCAGGTGCTGACGTTGCTCAGTTGTTGAGCAACATTCTTTTCCAGTTGCATCAAGTCAGTGTTGCCGCAAGCCATCATGGTGGATGCTAGGCGCTCGATCTGCATCTGATCGCCTTGCGTGCGGTAGCCACCACTGATCAGGTTGCACAGACGGTCCACACTGACGATATGGTCTGGCGAAAAGCGCAAGCCAATGGCGCGTGTTGGGCTATTGGCAGAGGCGGGTACTTGCCATTGCTTGTCTGCAGTGCCTTGTGCAGTCAATGCTTGCTGTAACTGCCAGTGGTGGGACTGCAGTGTTGGAGCCTTAGCGTGCGTTGGAGACATGGTATTTTTTAAGTCCGCAGAGCTGCTACATCCAACCAAAGCCGTAGTGCTGAGTGCGCAAGCCACACCGAGTGATTTCAAATTTAACATTGAGCTATAACCTCCTAACCGTGCATCTTGCACGTTTAATGACAAGCATGCATGAAGAATACTTTTGCTTGTTACTCAATGTTCCCATCAAGTCTGTGGGACAACGTCTTGATACTTTTTACATGCCACCAATAGCGTGCAGGCAGACTGTGTGAAACTTTTGGCAGCTATAAAATAATGAGCGGTCAAAGTACTGCAATGTGCAGCACTTTGCTGCGGGGCTCACAATCACAGCTTTCGTGTGGAACAGGCATGTCCAATTTTTTTACTTTGAATTCAGTGCGTGCGCTGTCGCGTGTATGTCTCACTGCAGGCTCCCTCGCCATCTTGACGGCATGCGGCGGTTGGGGTGGCTCCAAGGCGGACAGCCTGGTGAAGGTGGAGGAAAAGTTTGGCTCTGCCGCGACTTACTCACGGTTGTTTGATGCCACGCCTGCCCAAACTTGTGAGGCTGCGCGCAGGGCATTGCTGAGCCAGGGGTATATCGTTAACAAGACAGACAAGGAATCTGTCGAGGGCCAAAAAAGTTTTCAGCCACAGTCTGATCGCCATGTGCTGATGAACATTCGCGTAACCTGCGTGCCAGAGAGCGGAGATGGCCAGCTGAGCATGGGCTTTGTGAGCGCTTTGCAAGACAGCTTTGCTTTAAAAATGGCCAGCAACTCTGCCAGTTTAGGGGTCAGCATGCTCGGCACAGTCTCTGTTCCTGTCGCCGCTGGGCATGATTCCATGATCAAAATCGGGAGCGAGACAGTGAATAGCGACCAGTTTTACGACAGCTTTTTTGATTTGATGCGCCGCTATTTGCTGGTGGATGCACCGCAGGAGCTGGCTGGCAGCCGCAAGCGTTAGTCAACCGAAATAAACAGCTGTTGACGCTTGCTTTGCATGAGTTTTGCTGTATCAGCTTAAAAATAATGCGGGATCTACCATGGTTCGATTGAGCATGACTCCCCAGTGCAGGTGAGGGCCTGTGACTCGGCCTGTGGCCCCGACTTTGCAAAATGCTTGGCCTGCTTCTAAGTGGTCACCGACTTTGCACTGTGTGCTGGAAAGATGGCAATACATCGTAAGCAGCCCACCTCCGTGATCCAGCCAGACCGTGCCTCCGTTGAAGAAGTAATCACCGACATCCACAACCTTCCCCGGTAAAGGTGCTTTGATAGCAGTGCCTGTTACGGCAGCGATATCCATACCGCTGTGTGGATTACGTGATTGGCCATTGAAGACGCGGCGCAACCCAAAGCTGCTGGATCTGCGGCCAGGGCAGGGTTGTTGCATGCCCAAGACCATCGGTTCTGGCAGGGGGGTGCTGAAAAGCGCCATGATCGTTTGCTGGTGTGCGCGTTCACGCTCATGGCGCGCTAAATCCTGTGGCGCTAGGTCTACGGTCTTTGGAGATACTTTCAGACGTTGTTCTGTGTATTGCTTGTCTGAAACTTTGTAGTCCAGTGATTGCATCCCGTCGTTGTTATGCACAGTGACTGTGTGGACGCCGAGCTTGGCAGTCAGAGGAATACCGACTAGTGCAGTCCATTCAATCATGTCGCCAATGACCAAGACAGGGATGCCCTCTGACGTAGCTACTTTGGGGCGAGAGGATGAGGGGCCAAGCGACAGGCGGGCGATACCTCCTGGCACGCGGCTATCCATTGGGAAAACTTCGGCGTCAGTTGCCCACGCAGGCAGAGCTGAGCAAACACTGAGCTGGAGCATGGCTGACAAACAGTGGCGACGTTGCATAAGAAGTTCCGATGTTCCAATTTGCATGCCCCGCATTGTGGCGTGACAAGGGGGTGGTGCGCGTAAGACCGCTACCTGCGCAGTGCTTGCAAAGATTTTGACGTGGCGCAGAGTAAGTCGCAGGCAGGCCAAGGACACTTCACATCTCTGGTCATGACCGTGCGTGTTGGGTGCACGGCAGATTTATTGAAGGTATTTATCTCATGCAAGCTTTTCGCATTGTGGTTATCGGCGCGGGTGAAACAGGTACACCGCTTCTTCAACAATTGTTGAATGCACCATTTGTGCAAGTACTCGGTGTGGCGGATCTGAATTTAGAGCTGCCAGGCATTGCTTTGGCACGTGAGCACAAAGTGGCCGTCACCGACAATTTCATGGATCTGGTCAGCCAGGGAACCCAAGTTGACATCATCATTGATGTCACTGGTGCCTCAAAGGTGCGTGAGCAATTGCGCCAGTACATGGTGGACTCTCGCAATACCCACACAGTCATCATGCATGAACAGATTGCGTTGTTGATGATGTCTTTGTCCGCAGGCAAGCTGGTGGATAGCAAGCATGGAGCCCAAGCCTACGCCTGACCTTCGATGGTGTGATGACAGGCCGCTAGTACTGTATTAAGAGCTAGTCCGCTTGTAAAAAAGGCCTGCAACGCAGGCCTTTTTGATTGGTAAATGCGCAGGTTCAGATAGCGCCACCCATGCGCAGTAAATTTTGCAATTCAGCAGGCTGGCCATTGAGTTTGAGTTCGCCTTGCTCAAACTCTAATTCGGTGGTGAATTTCTCGCCACTATCCTGTATCGCTCCGAAGCTGAGCAAGCTTTTCAAACGCTTGCCCACGCCATCATCCACAGCGGCTTGCAGCTCTTGTTCATCCAGTTCATTGCCAAGCTGCTCTAGCAAAGCAAGGTAGTCGCTACGTACTCTGGCGTCCAAGAGTTGAATCAGCACTGATTTGGGCAAAGATGCGTGTAATTGCGCTTGCAGATCAGAAATCGGATTGAACATTTCAGGCTGCTGGCCGGTGTAAGCTACTCGGGCGGACATTTCAGCGGGGCCATCCGGGGTTTCCAGGCCTAAGCGCGTGATTGCTATTTCCGGTTTGCCAGCTAACAGTTCAGGCAGGTCGCGCAGCGGGATATTTTCTGTACTTTCAGCTTCGGGGCTGCGCTGCATCCAAAGCATCAGCCCGTCTAGCCAACGTGCATCAATATTGTTGAAGCGCATATCGAATGCAAGGTTTTGAATGCTGTATTCAGGCATCTCTACTTTGGCAATGCGTGTGTCCAGCCCCATCTGCACCAGTTTGTCCTGCAGTGTTGTGGTGCTGCTGATGTGCAACTGCTGCAGTTTGAATTGCGTGTCTGATTCGGATTCGAGCGCTGACACCAGCCCTACCTTGAATGTGCTGGGACCTTCCCAGAAATTGAAACCTTCAGGAATGCGAGCATCGAACGTGACTTCAGCATCCTCTACGTCCATGCGGTTGCCTTCTTCTACTTTCACGCGCAGCACAGGCATGCGCACGAAGCCTTTGGCGGCATTGCGTTCGGCTGACAGGGTCCACTCAGCCTTCAATCCGCCCCAAGTGAGCGATGAGCCATCTTCAAAGTTGGTGGCGAAGTTGGGTGAAAAAAGTTGATGGCTGGTTTTGCCTGACCAACTGGCCGTTGTGGTCCATTCCAGCGGTGCACGATTTTGCAATGCCTCAACCAAGCTGGGCTCGCTGTCGTCGGGCAGTTGAAAGAGTGAGACCACCTTGGCGGCATGACCCAGTGGCCATGGGCCATGCACGATGTCGTGGGTGACCGTGATGTCGTAGGTGTCTTCTTCACTCGCAAAAGACCAGAGGGTTTTGGCATGAGAGCTTGTGATGCCGCGCTGATACTCCAGCACGCGTACCGTAAACCCATCTTCAGAGCTCCAGCTCTCGGCTGTTTGCTCCAGTGCTTGCTGAATCTTTCCACCTACGAAATAGCTGGTGCCCAGTGCACCTGCGACTGCCAGTGCGCCTGCGCTGAGAACGCCAATGGTCAGTTTTTTCATGATCGCCCCTTGTTGTCATGCATTTGTGCAAGGTCAGCCCTTGCGCAGCAAGATTTTAGGGATGGCTTTTGCGCTTGGGGAAAGGTCTTGTGAACTGTTGTTTTTTGTTCTTGAATTTTGTAGCGTCAAGTGCAGGTAGAGCAAGCATTAGCGCTCTAAAACACAAGTATTTACACTGAATTTTTAGAACCTTGGGTGCCGCAAGGGCGATCGAGCTGTTAGCACTCTTTTCATACTGCAAAGAGTGCTTCTCTTGGGAGGGGGCTTGGTCGAGGAGACGGATCACTGGGCAAACATGGACTTTATGCTGCGCAGGCCTTCAATGCGGCAAAGGCATTGCTATCTACAGCAAAGAAAAAAGGCTGCCTGCTGGCAGCCTTTTTAAAGCGGTGGAATGAGTGTCAGGTGCTTACTTGCCCCACGAATCCTTCAGCCCTGTGATTTTGTTGAACACAGGCTTGCCTGCCGTGTGGTCTTTGCAGTCGGCCACAAAGTAGCCAAATCGCTCGAACTGAAACTTGTCATCGGGCTGGGCTGTCTTGAGCGAGGGTTCTACGTAGGCTGTTACCACTTTCAGACTCTCTGGGTTCATTAGAGCCAGGTAGTCCTTGCCTCCGGCATCTGGCTGGGCATCCGTGAACAGACGGTCGTACAGGCGCACTTCGGCTTGCAAGCCATCGGCCACGCCCACCCAGGTAATGGCCGCTTTGACCTTCACTGCATCCGCACCGGGTGTACCGCTTTTGGTATCAGGCACCACGGTTGCCAGCACCTTGGTGATGTTGCCGTCAGCGTCTTTTTCGCAGCCTGTGCACTCGATCACGTAGCCACCCTTGAGGCGAACTTTGTTGCCAGGAAACAGGCGCTTGTAGCCCTTGGGGGGCACTTCGACAAAGTCTTCACGTTCAATCCACACTTCACGGCCAATGCTGAAGTGACGTTCGGCCACGGTTTCGCCTTCTGCCACGTGGGGCAGCGCAGGCAGAGTGCATGGCTCCAAGTGGCCAGCGCTGCCAAAGACTTCGGCCCAGTTGCTCAGCTCCAGCTTCACTGGGTCCAACACCACCATGGCGCGATGAGCTTTGTTCTCCAGATCTTCGCGCAGGCAGCCTTCCAGTGTGGAGTAATCGATCCAGCTGTAGTCTTTGGTGACACCAATGCGTTCGCAGAAGTTGCGGATAGACGCAGGGGTATAGCCACGGCGGCGCAGGCCAACCACAGTCGGCATGCGGGGATCGTCCCAGCCCGTCAACGTTCCGCTGTCCACCAGATGCTTGAGCTTGCGCTTGCTTGTGACCACATAGGTCAGATTCAGGCGCGAAAACTCATACTGGCGTGGCTGGGGGGCGTCAATCAAGCCGCCTTCACGCAGGTGGTTGAGCAACCAGTCGTAGAAGGGGCGCTGGTCTTCAAACTCCAGCGTACAGATCGAGTGGGTAATGTGCTCATACGCATCCTCAATGGGGTGCGCGAACGTGTACATCGGGTAAATGCACCACTGGTTGCCGGTGTTGTGGTGCTCTGCATGGCGCACGCGGTAGATGGCGGGGTCGCGCAGATTGATGTTGGGGGCTGCCATGTCAATCTTGGCGCGCAGCACCGCAGCACCATCTGCCAGCTTGCCGTCCTTCATGTCCGCAAAACGCTGCAAATTCTCAGCCACTGAACGATCGCGGTAGGGGCTGTTGACGCCAGGGCGGGTGAAGTCGCCCCGGTTAGCGCGCATGTCTTCGGCAGATTGCTCGTCCACATACGCCAGGCCTTGCTCAATCAGATACACCGCGCAGCGGTACATGAAGTCAAAGTAGTTGCTGGCAAAGTACAGATTGCTATTGCCTTGTGCATCTTTCCAGTCAAAGCCGAGCCATTGCACCGAGTCTTTGATGCTGTCGACGTATTCCTGGTCTTCTTTTTCTGGGTTGGTGTCGTCAAAGCGCAGATGGCACACGCCGCCATAGGCCTGGGCCAGGCCAAAGTTCAGGCAAATCGACTTGGCATGACCGATGTGCAGGTAGCCGTTGGGTTCGGGCGGAAAGCGTGTGCGAATCTTGGCCTCATCCACTTGGCCCTTCTGGTGGTGCGCTGCGTCACCGGGTGTTCCGCCCCAATGGCGGCCAGCATAGGTGCCCTTGCTCAAGTCGGCTTCAATGATTTGGCGCAGGAAGTTGGTGGGTTTGACCACTTCCGACGTGTCGTTGTTGGTGTTGGCGGGTGTGCTCATATCTTGTTGATTGTAGGCCGCCTCGCAAGGGGGTGTGGGTTCTGCGGGCGTTGTGTTGCACACCTCTGGATACAAGCTTTTACCGTTGGTATGACATCCATCAAGGGTGCTAGCACGTTGTATAGCGACGACTACCCCGATAAAAGGACCCGACACATGAACCTCACGATGACAAAAATGCGCTCAGGCGTGCACCGTGGCTTGGCTGCCGTTGGCCTTTTGGCGGTTTTGGCAGGCGGTAACGCTTACGCCGGTAATGTAGGGATTTCGGTCGGCATCCATGTGCCGGGTGCCCCGATGTATTACATGCCTCCTCCGCCGCCGCCACCGCAGGTACGGTATTACCAGCCAGCCCCACCGCCGGTGGTGTATTACGCGCCTCCAGCGCCGTATGGTTACTGGGCCCCCCCAGAACCTCGAAGAGGCTATGGCAAGCATTTCAAGCACCGTGGGCCTAAGCACCACCGCCATCACCCGCACTACGACCATCGCTGAACAGTGACTGCGCAGGGTGCATCACGCACCGCATAATTGCTGCTCTTGTTGTTTCAAAGAGTTGCTGCAATGACGAAGACCGTATTTGTCTTGAATGGCCCCAACCTCAATCTGCTGGGTACCCGTGAACCTGCGGTGTATGGGGCGCAAACGCTGGCTGACGTACAAAGCCTGTGTGAGCAAACGGCGGTCCAGAATGGGCTGAACCTGCGCTTTCACCAAAGCAACCATGAAGGTCAGTTGATTGACTGGATTCATGAAGCGGGGCGCTTGCATGCCAAGGGTGAGCTGGCAGGCTTGGTTTTCAATGCGGGTGCCTACACCCACACCAGTGTTGCACTCATGGATGCCGTTAAGGGCACCGGGGTGCCCATGATGGAGCTGCACATCAGCAATGTGCATGCACGCGAAGCGTTTCGTCACCATTCATACCTGTCGCCTGTGGCGCGTGCGGTGGTGTGTGGTCTGGGTGTCCCGGGCTATGCCTTGGCGATCAATGCCGTAGCGCAGTGGTAGGGTAGGTAAGCAGGGGTGGATGTGACTGAAGACGTATTGCCTACAGAATTGCCGTGGGATGACAGCGCTGCTGAATATGCAGAAATAGCCGCAGGCCAGCAACAAAGTTCAGAGGTCTTGCACTGGCTGGCATTGGCAGAATGCGTGGAGCACGCGCATTCAGGTGGGCATACGGTGTTGCACCACTGGCAGCCTATCCAGGCCAACGGCCTGGCTCCGTTGGTGCTGTTTCATGGTGGCAGCGGTAGCTGGACACACTGGGTGCGCAGTATTGGACCTTTGCTGCAGGCAGGGCACGAAGTCTGGGCGGTCGATCTGCCAGGTTTTGGTGCTTCGGATGCTCCTTCGGGGGTGATCGACGCCGACGGCATGCTGGATGTGCTGGCGCAGGTGCTGGAGGTGCAATTTCCCTTGCAGGCCGTGCGGCTGCTGGGCTTTTCATTTGGGGGCATGACAGCAGGCATGCTGGCTGCGGCTTATCCCCAACTGGTGCAGCAATTGGTGGTGGTGGGAGCACCTGGGATCGGGTTGACGAACAAGCACCCCTTTAGGCTGAAAGGCTGGCGCCATCTGGATGATCCGCGCGACCAGTTGCTACGCCATGTGTTCAATCTGGGGGCGTTGATGCTCAACGATCAGCGTTGCATTGACCGTGACACCGTAGCGCTGCATGTGGCCAATGTGCAGCGCGACAATTTGCCGCGCCGCCGTATCTCCAGCACCGACGTGTTGGTGCGCGCGCTGGCTCAGGTGCAATGCCCTGTGGCTGCCATTTACGGGGCATGTGATGCGCTATACCCCGGTACGCTGGATGAGGTCGAGGCGCTGATGGCTGCCAACGCACGCCAGTGGCAAGGCATGCAGCGTATTGCTGGTGCCGGACATTGGGTGCAATACGAGAGCCCGCAAGCGTTTCATGCCGCCTTGCTGCCGCTGCTGACGGCAAACAGTTAGTACCCGATGCGTTGGAGGCTGGAGCCTGATGAAGTCACGTGGACGGCAGTGCGTGCACAGGGTGCTGGTGGGCAGAACGTCAACAAGGTCTCTAGCGCAGTGCATCTGCGCTATGACGTACAGGCCTCTTCTTTGCCAGACGAAATCAAAACACGTTTGCTGGCCTTGTCAGACCAGCGCATTACACAAGATGGTGTGGTGGTCATTAAGGCCCAAAGCCACCGCAATCAAGAGCAGAACCTGCAAGATGCCATGCAGCGGTTGCAGGCCTTGATTAGCCAGGCTGCCCATGTTCCTAAAGCGCGCAAAGCTACCAAGCCCACCCGTGCATCACAGCAACGCCGTATGGATGGGAAAAAGCGCGATGGGGCAACTAAGGTCTTGCGACGCAAAGTAGGTGATTGATTGGGTTGATATCTGAGACAGTGCGTGCCAATGCTGATGGCTAGTCTCTTTATCGAGTCAATCTAAGATTGGCAGCTATGGAAAACACTGCCTCTTTAAACGTCTCTTCACACCCTGCGGGTGCCCACCGCCTGCCTGTGCTGTTTGTCTCGCATGGCTCGCCCATGTTTGCTCTAGAGGCTGGTGCCACCGGCCCTGCTTTGACGCAATGGGGCAAAAAAGTGCGTGCACAGTATCCGCAGCTGCGCGGTGTGGTCATCATGTCCCCGCACTGGATGGTGCAGGGTGTGCAGGTCATGAGCAATCCACAGCCAGGCACATGGCATGACTTTGGTGGCTTTCCGCGTGCGCTGTACCAGCTGGAGTATCCAGCGCCAGGCTTTCCCGCTTTGGCGAACGAAGTGCTGGACTTGTTGCAGCAGGCAGGCATTGCTGCCACTGCTGATGCGCAACGCCCTCTGGACCACGGGGCATGGGTGCCGCTGATGCATGTGCTGCCCCAAGCTGATGTGCCTGTGGTTCAAGTGGCTTTGCCCGTACATGCGGATGCGAGAGAGGTCTATGCCCTGGGGCGTGCCTTGCAAAGTTTGCGCGAGCAAGGTGTGCTGATTGTTGCCAGTGGCAGCATGACGCACAACTTGCGCGAGTTCTTTGGCGGCGCACAGCAGACGGCTGACTACGTGGTGGAGTTCAGCCGCTGGGTGGAAATGCAGGTGCAAGCTGGCGAAATGGAGACCTTGTTTGACTGGCAGCTGAGTGCACCCCATGCCTTGCGGGCACACCCCAGTGATGAGCACTTTTTGCCTCTGTACTTTGCGCTGGGCGCTGGTGGAGATGGTGCCAAGGCACACTACCTGAGCCGCGAAGTGATGTACGGCACTCTGGCAATGGACGCTTTTGCCCTGCAGAATTAGTATTTGATAGCTACTAGCTCTTTGTGTACAAGAGCTGGAGATCTATTTGGCTTGTATTTTTGATGTTGAGTGTGAATCGTTTGGCCTGAAAGATAAGAAATGTTGAATCTTCCTTTGGATTACCTGCACCGGCCTGCACAAGAGGGCATGCAAAAACCTTGGCTGTTGGTGTTGATGCATGGTGTGGGCAGCAATGCCGATGACTTGTTTGGCTTGGCTGATTATGTGCCGCCGCAGTTTCATGTTCTCAGTTTGCAGGCACCGAATCCCATGGGGCCGAATGCATTTGCCTGGTTCATGTTTTCGGTGAATGCCGATGGCTCTCGCCATATCGATGCCGCACAGGAGCAGCAAAGCCGTGCCTTGGTAGCGCAAACGGTGGCAGCAGCCAGTGCTCAGCTAGGGGTGCCGCCTGACCGCGTCATGGTGGGTGGTTTCAGCCAAGGCGGCATCATGAGCTTGAGCCTGCTGCTGACTCAGCCAGAGCTCTTCTCGGGCGTGTGCGTCTGGCACAGCCGGTTGTTGCCAGAGGTACTGCCTGCCCAGGCATCAGCCGCGCAGTTGGATGGCAAGCATGCATGGATCAGCCATGGCACGGTGGATAACGTGATTCCTTTGGCCAGTGCCCATGCCATTCGTGCACACCTAGAAAGTTTGCCGGTGCAACTGCGCTACCAAGAATACGCTTGCCAGCACACCATCCACCCGCAAGAGCTGCGCGATAGCATGCAGTGGCTGGCCGAGCAGGCCGCAGCTTGAGATAGATCATTGTGCGTTCAATGCTGCGCCGCAGCACGACTTACGCGCAGGGTTGTTACAGATGTGTGACGCCGAACGGATCACAATGGGCTGGCCTGAAGGGCAGTGGCTTAAGCTGCCCAGCCTGTTGTTAACGAAAGGATGGACATGTTTCCTGAATACCGTGACCAGATCGAAGCATTGCGTGCCAGTGATCGCAATTTCAGTCGGCTGTATGACAAGCACTGTGCGTTGGACCAAGAGGTTCAGCAGTTGGTGGCTCGTAAAACCAATGATCTGCAAACCGACATTGAGCAGCTGAAAAAACAGAAATTGGCGGTGAAAGAGCAGATTTACGCCTTGCTGCAAAATGCAGCGCCCACGCTGGCGCTGAAGCAATACAAAAACTATCTGAATCAGGAATGGCGTGAAACGGTGGCACCCTCGGCTTACAGGGCCTCTGCGGTGGGGTAGAAATTTTCAGACCAATAAAAAAGGCACCATGAGGTGCCTTTTTTATTGGCGTGTTTTTAGATGTGGTGCGTGCTATGCCGCTGAAACAAGGCATCCAACAAGGGGGGCAGCGTTGGCAGGGCTTGAGCAAATTGAGCAGGAGCGATCCAGTAGGCTTCGCATGCCACAGCAAAAAACTCTGCAGGATCTGTTGCGCCATATGCGTCCAGCCAAGGGGCTGGCTGCCCAAAGCGCTCGTGGGCAGCCAAGGCCTCACAAAATGTCTCATAAGCTGCCAGCCAAGTGCTGGACCACAGCTGCTGTGCTTGGACTGATGAGGTGTAGCCCATAAAGCCTGCGGGCAGTGGAGGGCAGCCATCTGCACCGCCATTGGCCATGTCCAGTTTGTGCGCAAACTCGTGGATGACCACATTGCTGCCTGCTCCCAAGTGAGGGTGTTCACCTGGTTGAATGGCCGCCCAGCTTAAGGTGACGGGGCCGCGCTCCATGGCTTCTCCCATCAAGGTCTCGCTGTAATGGTGGACCACACCTGCTGCATCAATGGTTGTGCGGCGCGCAATGACGTCGCCGGGGTAAATGATGATGCCGACAAAATCGTCATACCAGCGCAGTGCTTGCTGGGGTGTTCCCCAGTGAATCAACAGCACGCAGGCTTGCGCAGCGACTGCCAGCGCCATGGCATCAGTAATCTCAAGGCCGTTGGCACCAGAAAATTGTTTGCGCTGTAAAAAATGAGCACACAGTGCGCGCAGCTGCAGCAGCTCTTGAGGTGAAAGCTGTTGCAAGAAGGCGTATTGCTGGAGCGTGGATTGCCACAGGTTGTCTGGAATCTCTGGTGGCGTCCCCAGTCTGCCAGGCAAGCTGGGGCGCAACCAGTCAGAGATTTTTTTCCACATGGGCATCAAAACGGCAAACGCTGCCAGCCTTGCGGCGTGAGGCGCAGAACTTCTGCACGGTGGGTGTGGCCATCGATATGCCAGTCGCTGAGCACAATGCGTGTGCGCGCAGTACCTTGCCTGCTAGGCGCTAGCGCATGGTCTGCAGGGCGGTGCGTATGGCCGTGGATGAGCCATTCGGTGTTAGTTGTATCCATCCACCGTAGAGTGGCGGCAGTGTCAACATCTGCATATTGCGCACCGCTGTCTTTGTGCATTTGGCTTTGCGCCCGCATGGCTTTGCCCAGCGCCCGGCGGGCAGGCAAGGGTTGGCTCAGCGTTTGCTGCATCCATTGCGCAGAGCGGCTGATGGCACGAAATTTCTGGTAGTCCACATCATCCAGACACAGTGCATCACCATGGCTGAGAAGGATGCGACGCTCGCCAAACACCAAGACGGTGGGGTCGTTCAGGCCTGTCATGCCACAGCGCTGCAAAAACGTATCGCCTGCCAAGAAATCACGGTTGCCCACCATGAAAAAGAGGGCACGGTGCTGGCTGGCTTCTTTCAAAATGGCCGCAGCTTGGGCTTCAAAGCTGTCGGGCTCGTCCAGCGTATCGTCACCCACCCAGACCTCAAACAAATCACCGAGCATGAACACCGCATCGGCTTGCGTGGTGCGCAGGTATTGGCGCCAAGCATCTAGCGTGTCGGGCTCTTCAGGGTCAAGGTGCAGGTCAGAAATAAATTCGGCCGTGCGCCAGTGTGCAGGAGCCACAAGCTCCTGCGCGGGCAGCACGGCCGTTAAATGGTCGGCAGTCAAGACCAGATGGCTGCTGGCTTAAATCGCCACAGCCTTGTCGATGACCACAGTGTCAAAAGGCACATCGTCATGGAAACCCTTGCGAGTTGTACGCACCTTTTTGATGGCGTCCACGATGTCTTCGCCTTTGACAACCTTGCCGAACACAGCGTAGCCCCAGCCTTGGGCTGTGGGTGATGTGTGATTCAGAAAATCGTTATCAACAGTATTCAGAAAGAACTGGCCAGTAGCGCTGTGAGGGTCGCTGGTACGTGCCATAGCGATGGTGTACTTGGCGTTCTTCAGACCGTTCTTGGCTTCGTTTTCGATGGGGTCGTTCACGGGCTTTTGCTTCATGTCAGCCGTGAAACCTCCACCCTGGATCATGAAGTTCTTGATCACGCGGTGAAAGATGGTGCCGTTGTAGAAGTCGCTGTTGACGTAGTTCAGGAAATTCTCGGTCGACTTGGGCGCGTTCTTTGCGTCCAGCTCAAGGGTGATCACGCCTTGGGTGGCTGTGTCTGCAACGTTGATGGTGATGTGCAGCTCAACTTGAGGGTTGCTCATGGCAAAACTTTCTGAAAAGGAAATAAAACAGGCGCCTTGACCATTACTTGATCAGTGCCGCCGAAGTAATGGTGATGGCAGAAGTGGGCACATTTTGGTGCATGCCACGGTTGCCCGTGGGTACTGTGCGTATTTTGTCGATCACTGCCTGGCCTTGTACCACTTTGCCAAACACGGCATAGCCGTGGCCATCAGGCTGAGGGGCGTTCAGCATGTCGTTGTTGGCTACATTGATGAAGAACTGCGACGTGGCTGAATTGGGGTTGCCTGTGCGAGCCATGGCAATGGTGTAACGATCATTTTTCAAGCCGTTCTTGGCTTCCAGGTCAATTGGTGCACGGTTGGTTTTTTGCTGCATATCGGCAGTGAAGCCGCCGCCCTGGATCATGAAGCCGTCAATCACGCGGTGGAAAACAGTGCCTTCATAGTGCTTGTCGGCAACGTACCGTAAAAAATTCTCTACAGTCTTTGGGGCTTTTGTAGGTTCAAGTTCCACGACAAATTCACCCATATTGGTGGTGAATTTCACGCGTGGTTTGGCAGCATCTTGTGCCATTGCTAGGCCAGAGGCGCTGGTCAGCGCAATGCCAGCCAAAGTAAGTGTCAGGGTTCTGCGGGACAACGTCATGGCGGTGCTCCTTGCGGTTGTGCAATACAAATTTTGAAAATAAGTGGCCTTTGGCGCAGGCCGATGCCCTGTCGGATTCACCACAGGGCCAGAGGTTCAATCAGCGCGCTGCTGGTTGCAGCATGTCTGTCAGTGTGGACAGCTTGAGTTTGAGTGCGCGGTTGTTGCCGTTAAGCTTGAGAGACTGGTTGTACGAATCATGCGCCAGGCGGGCGTATATGTCGCCCAGATTCTCATGTGCGACAGCGTAGTTGGGGTTGTTGCGCACCGCCATCTCCAGCGCGCCGCGGGCCTTGTCAAGCTGCCCTTGGCTGGCGTAAATCACAGCCAAGTTGTTGTAGGGCTCTGGCAGCTCTGGGTATTCCTCTACCAGGGTCTGAAATGTGGTGGTAGCTGCCTCTAAGTCGCCTGCTTTAGATTGAGCGACACCTTTGAGAAAACGCATTTGCGGATCTCTGGGGTTGTTGCTCAAATACTGATCAGCCTTTGCAATGGCCTCTGCAGGTTTACCCGTTTTTGCCAAGGCGGCGACATCGTCGTACATATCTGCTTGCGCAACACCCGCGATCAAAAAACCAGACAGAGCCAGCAGGCGCAACATGGATCGAGGATGGAGGTAAGAGGACATGTAGGTGCTTTCCAGAGGCAACAGGAACCTGCCAGCGTGGCGGGCTTATACTGCGCAAGATTGTAGCTGAGGGGGTGCTGGCGTTTGGCGTTTGCAGCCCTGTCACTGACCTTGTCCCGGCTACAGCAAGGAGACAGTGTGGCACAAGCAATGTGCTGCCGCTCCCTCCCAATCTTCCGTTTTTTGACACTCCATGAGTTTGCGTATCTACAACACGCTGTCGCGTGCATTGGAGGCTTTTTCGCCGCTGGAAACTGGACATGTACGTATGTACGTGTGCGGTATGACGGTCTACGACCTGTGTCATTTGGGCCATGCACGTTCCATGGTCGCTTTTGATGTGGTGCAGCGTTGGCTGCGCGCCAGCGGCATGCAGGTGACCTATGTGCGCAATATCACGGATATTGACGACAAGATCATCAAGCGCGCCGTTGAAAATGGCGAAACCATCCGCAGCCTGACGGATCGCATGATCGATGCGTTGCACCAAGATGCCGATGCGCTGGGCATTGAACGCCCCACGCACGAGCCGCGTGCCACCGACTATGTGCCGCAAATGCTCAAGATGATTGGCACGCTGCAAGCCAAGGGTCTGGCCTACCAGGCGGGCAATGGCGATGTGAACTTTGCTGTGCGTAAATTTCCTGGCTATGGCAAGTTGTCAGGTAAGTCACTCGATGAGTTACAGGCCGGTGAGCGCGTGGCTGTTCAAGATGGCAAGACTGACCCTTTTGACTTCGTGCTGTGGAAATCCTCCAAGCCCGAAGAGCCGTCAGATGTGAAGTGGCAAAGCCCGTTTGGCGAAGGCCGTCCCGGCTGGCACATCGAGTGCTCGGCGATGGGCTGCGAGATGCTGGGTGAGAGCTTTGATATTCATGGCGGCGGTGCTGACTTGCAGTTCCCCCATCATGAAAACGAAATTGCACAAAGCGAAGGCGCAACGGGCAAGCCGTTTGCACAAACGTGGATGCACAACGGTTTCATCAATGTTGATAACGAGAAGATGTCCAAGTCCTTGGGTAACTTCTTCACCATCCGTGATGTCCTCAAGGAATACGACGCAGAAACCGTGCGTTTCTTCGTGGTGCGCAGCCATTACCGCAGCCCACTTAATTATTCAGACGTGCATCTGAACGATGCCCGCAATGCGTTAAAGCGCCTGTATACCGCCTTGAGTTTGGTGACGCCGGTGGCTGTGCAAATCGATTGGTCTGAGTCCTATGCAGCGCGCTTTAAGGTAGCCATGGATGAGGACTTTGGCACGCCTGAAGCGGTGGCTGTGTTGTTTGAGCTGGCGGGTGAAGTCAATCGCACGCAGTCGCCTGCAGTGGCTGGCTTGCTCAAAGCGCTGGGCGCATGCTTGGGCTTGCTGCAAGACGATCCGCAAAAATTCTTGCAGGCTGGCGCAGCAGGTGTTGATGCTGGGGCTATTGAGGCGCAGATTGCTGCGCGCGCTACAGCTAAAGCTGAAAAGAACTGGGCAGAAGCCGATCGCATTCGCAAAGCGCTGCTGGAGCAGGGCATTGTGCTAAAGGATTCGTCTGCAGGAACAACGTGGGAGGCCGCTCAGTAACTACTGAGTGCGTGTATTTTGATGTCTCCCACTCTCAAAGAATTACCCCAGCCACCAGCGCATGCGCCGGTGTATTGGGCTGAGGCATGCAAACACCTGGTCAAGAAAGACCGGGTGATGCGTCGCCTCATTCCGCAGTTCAGTGCTGAGGCGCTGCAAACACGTGGTGATCCGTTCATCACGCTGGCGCGATCCATTGTGGGTCAGCAGGTTTCTGTGAAATCTGCGACAGCCATCTGGAAGCGTTTCAGCGCTTTGCTGCAGGCGATGACTCCGGCCAATGTGTTGCTGCTCAAAGTCGATGACATGCGCGGCGCAGGTTTGTCTGCCCGCAAAGTGGACTATCTGGTGGACTTGGCACTGCACTTCACGGAAAACCGCTTGCATGTGCAAGAGTGGGAGCAGATGGATGATGAACTCATCATTGCTGAGCTCACTGCTATTCGTGGCATCGGTCGCTGGACGGCCGAAATGTTCCTGATCTTTTATCTGCTGCGGCCCAACGTTTTACCTCTGGATGACGTGGGTTTGCTCAAGGGCATTAGCCAGAGCTATTTCTCGGATGATCCTGTGAGCCGCAGTGAAGCCCGAGAAGTTGCCGAGGCCTGGAAACCTTGGTGCACCGTGGCAACTTGGTATATTTGGCGCTCGCTCGATCCGCAGCTTGAGGCCTGATGAAGAATTTCTAGGCCCCATCGCGCAGGCCGGGACAAGGAGAAACAACTTGGCGAAAAAAACCTTTCTGGACTTTGAACAGCCTATTGCTGAGCTCGAAGCCAAAATCGAAGAGCTGCGTTATGTGCAGACAGAAAATGCAGTGGACATCTCGGAAGAGATTGACCAACTGAGCAAAAAGAGCAGCCAGCTCACCAAAGACATCTACAGTGATCTGACCCCTTGGCAGATCACCAAGATTGCGCGTCATCCTGAGCGCCCTTACACGCTGGACTACGTGCGCGAGTGCTTTACCGACTTTGTCGAAATGCACGGCGACCGCCACTTTGCCGATGACAAATCCATTGTGGGTGGCTTGGCGCGTTTTAATGGCCAGCCTTGCATGATCATTGGTCATCAAAAGGGTCGCGACACCAAAGAGCGCGCAATGCGCAACTTTGGCATGACCAAGCCCGAGGGCTACCGCAAGGCGCTGCGTCTGATGAAAACGGCTGAGAAGTTCAAGCTGCCTGTGTTCACGTTTGTGGATACTCCCGGCGCTTTCCCTGGGATTGATGCCGAAGAGCGCAGCCAGTCCGAGGCGATTGGTCGCAACATCTTTGAGATGGCGCAACTGCAAACCCCCATCATTACTACTGTGATCGGTGAAGGTGGCTCTGGCGGAGCGCTGGCAATTTCGGTAGCTGACCAAGTGCTGATGCTGCAGTACTCTGTGTACTCCGTGATCAGTCCTGAAGGCTGTGCTTCCATTTTGTGGAAAACCGGCGAGAAAGCCGAACTGGCCGCAGATGCCATGGGCATCACTGCACACCGCCTGAAGGCGCTGGGCTTGGTAGACAAAATTGTGAATGAGCCAGTGGGTGGCGCGCAGCGTGACCACAAGCACATGGGCAGTCTGCTCAAGCGTGCCTTAGCCGATGCATGGCGCCAGCTGTCTGACCTGAAGCCCAAAGAATTGCAAGACCGCCGTTATGAGCGTCTGCAAAGCTATGGTCGTTTCAACGATACTAAGGTCAGCTAATGCTCTGTGGCTTGCCTGGCAAGCCGCAGTATCTGCACTGAAATGGTCCTGCGGGACCATTTTTGTTGTCTGAGAGGCTTTTATATTGATAGCTGCTTGCACTTATGTGTAAAGACTTTCAAATATATTTCATATTTAAAGTATTGCTGTGCAAGCGTTGGTAGCTACTATGTTTGAAGGGTGGAAGGGGCGATGACTGTTTCGATTGATCAAGCCATCCAAGCCTTTGCGCCTGCATTGCCATTGGTGGTGGCTTACAGCGGGGGGGCAGATTCCACCGCCTTACTGCATGCCTGTGCCAGGCGTTGGCCGGGCCAGGTGTACGCCATTCATGTGCACCATGGGCTGCAGGCTGCTGCAGATGATTTTGAAGCGCACTGTCGTGCGGTGTGCGCGCAGCTTCAGGTGCCTTTGTCGGTCGTGCATGTAGATGCGCGCCACCAAGCAGGGCAAAGCCCTGAAGACGCAGCGCGCCGCCATCGCTACACCGCATTGGCTGGGCATGCGCGACAGGCATTTGCTCAGCCCATGGCGAGTATTGCGCTGGCCCAGCATGCTGATGACCAAGTGGAGACCTTGCTGCTGGCTTTGTCACGGGGGGCGGGTGTCGCCGGTCTGGCCGCCATGCCATCACATTGGCAGCGAGAGGAACTGGATTGGTATCGCCCATTGCTGGGGGTGGATGTGGCCGATATTCGTGCTTGGCTAAAAGTGCAAGCTATTGCCTGGGTAGAAGACCCCACCAATGCCGACCCCAGCTACACGCGCAACCGAATTCGTTTGCAGTTGCTGCCCGTGCTGGAGCAAGTGTTCCCCCAGTTTCGCACCACTTTTGCCCGCAGCAGTGCCCACGCTGCGCAAGCCAAACGCTTGCAGAAGGATTTGGCGCAGTTGGATTTGCAGTCTGTGGGCGTGCCGCCTGCAATTAAAGCGCTGCAGCAGTTCAGTCAAGAGCGCCAGGCCAATGTGTTGCGTCATTGGTTGCTGCAGTACCACCAAGTCACGCCCACGGCCGCACAGCTGCAGGAGCTGCTGCGGCAAATAAGTGCCTGTCATACGCGAGGCCACCAAATCCGTATCAAGGTGGGCTACGGGTTTGCCGTAAGGGTTGGGGGCAGCCTCGGTTGGTACAATCCCTGAGTTTTGGTCCCAATCATTGAGTACGAAAACCGGCGGCGCGCCAAAACACGTTTCATCCAACAGCGCCGTGGCAAGCAGTTTCGTCACCCTAATATCCAATGGCACTGATCGTTCATAAATACGGCGGCACCTCGATGGGCTCACCAGAGCGCATTCGCAATGTTGCCAAGCGTGTGGCCAAGTGGGCTCGGGCAGGTCACCAAATGGTGGTTGTACCCAGCGCCATGAGTGGCGAAACCAATCGTTTGCTGGGTTTGGCCAGCGAATTGGCACCCAGCCAAGCCAAGTCTTCGTACTACCGTGAGTTGGACATGTTGGCGTCCACGGGCGAGCAAGCATCGTCGGCATTGCTGGCGATTGCACTGCAATCCGAGGGCATGGATGCCATCAGCTATGCAGGCTGGCAAGTGCCAGTGCGCACTGATAGCAGCTACACCAAAGCGCGCATTGAATCGATTGATGACGTGCGTGTGCGTGGCGATCTGGATGCCGGCCGCGTGGTCATCATCACCGGCTTCCAAGGCATCGATCCGAAGGGTAATGTCACCACGCTGGGGCGTGGCGGCTCTGACACCTCCGCAGTGGCGATTGCCGCAGCCTTGAAGGCCAATGAGTGCCTGATCTATACCGACGTAGATGGTGTTTACACCACAGACCCCCGCGTGGTGCCCGCTGCCAAGCGCTTGGGGACGGTCAGTTTTGAAGAAATGTTGGAGATGGCCAGCCTGGGCTCCAAGGTGCTGCAGATCCGCTCCGTGGAATTTGCAGGCAAGTACAAAGTTCCTATGCGTGTGCTCTCAAGCTTCACGCCCTGGGATATCGATTTGGACGAAGAAGCCAAGTCCGGCACGCTGATTACTTTTGAGGAAGACGAGAAAATGGAAAAAGCCGTTGTTTCTGGCATCGCATTCAACCGTGGCGAAGCCAAGATCTCCGTGCTCGGCGTGCCCGACACCCCAGGCATTGCTGCTGGCATCCTGGGTCCTGTGGCTGATGCCAATATCGAAGTCGACGTCATCATTCAGAACATCTCTAAAGATGGAAAGACTGATTTCTCCTTCACGGTGAATCAGGGGGACTACCAGCGCGCACTGGAATTGCTGCGCGACAAGGTTGCTCCAGCTTTGGGAGCCTCTGAAGTCGTGGGTAACCAGAACATTGCCAAGGTCAGCATTGTCGGCATTGGCATGCGCAGCCATGTAGGTGTGGCTTCGACGATGTTCCGTACGCTGAGCCAGGAAGGCGTGAACATTCAAATGATCTCCACCTCCGAGATCAAGACGTCCGTCGTGATCGATGAAAAGTACTTGGAGTTGGCCGTACGCTCGCTGCACACGGCGTTTGGTTTGGATAAAAGCGAATAATTTTCGCGATTTTCAAAAAGCAGTCAAAAAAGCTGCTTACAATAGCGTCATTCTGGAAACGTGACCGAGTGGCCGAAGGTGCTCCCCTGCTAAGGGAGTATGGGGTGTAGAGCCTCATCGAGGGTTCGAATCCCTCCGTTTCCGCCAGATGCAACGAAGAAGCTCGCAAGAGCTTCTTCGTTTTCTGGGTGAGATAAAAAGGAAATTCCTTTGAGTCCCAGGGGTTGAAAATTCTGGTATAGTTCATTTCTTCGCTGATCGCAGCGGGGTTAGGTTCCAAGAAGAGATTTTTGGGATGTTTCTTTAAAAAGATACAGCCGATAAGCGTGGGCGTTTGAAGGCGAATTGCCAAGTTCTTTTAGAACTAATCAAACGCTCATGGAGATAGAAGTGAAGTTCACTTCAATTCCGTTTTTATGAGTGAAGTCGAAAGACTTTAAATTTATCAAGATCGAACTGTAGAGTTTGATCCTGGCTCAGATTGAACGCTGGCGGCATGCCTTACACATGCAAGTCGAACGGTAACAGGTCTTCGGATGCTGACGAGTGGCGAACGGGTGAGTAATACATCGGAACGTGCCTAGTAGTGGGGGATAACTACTCGAAAGAGTAGCTAATACCGCATGAGATCTACGGATGAAAGCAGGGGATCGCAAGACCTTGTGCTACTAGAGCGGCTGATGGCAGATTAGGTAGTTGGTGGGATAAAAGCTTACCAAGCCGACGATCTGTAGCTGGTCTGAGAGGACGATCAGCCACACTGGGACTGAGACACGGCCCAGACTCCTACGGGAGGCAGCAGTGGGGAATTTTGGACAATGGGCGAAAGCCTGATCCAGC